>RRZU010256730.1_pt1 | contig 19005 bp, 17 predicted proteins | sample 2165561 | NCBI WGS metagenome assembly RRZU01 (sample SAMN10456909, study PRJNA506462) | wastewater metagenome | isolation source: wastewater sludge | place: USA: Moscow, Idaho | reverse complement strand
TATCGTTGCCCCTCGGTCAACTGCTGATAGCTCATGGTGATACTGCTTTTACTTTGGCGAGCAGAAGGGTACCACCAATCAGCAGTTGGCCACCTCTCGCCATTCATCCATGAGTGTCGCACTTATTATCTGAATTCCCGAACAACTATCCCTGATGGTCAAGACGGTGCTGGCCGACCTCAGCGGTGGCCTTTACTACCGGCTATACCACTTGCGACACAGCGCTCTGTCCCGCCTGCAACTGCTGCTCCATCATGATGTTGTCGACCTGCCACCACCGTCACAAGCATTACTGCCATATTCCTCCACCCAACGGGAAAACCTTCTGCATCTCATCGCAGGACGGGGGCGATTGAGAGATCGCTACTCTGCTCTGGCCACATTTGCCGGTCACAGTAGCCCTGCCATCACTCTTAGCACCTATTGTCATTTCACCGACCTGCTGCTGGGCTGCCATCTAGCCAGTAGCCGCAAGGTTTTTACAACAAATGCAGCCATAGCACTGCTGGGACTACGACCGCACCGGATAATGACTCTCGGCAAGCAGGGCAACATTACCCCAGACCGTATGCTCACATACACAAGGAAACGACTTGACCGTTATATGGCGCCTCTGCCAGTGGTCCAAAACAGCGCCCAACCCACCCCCCAACGACCCTCGAGCGCCAGTCACTACGTTAAGTCCCTTGCCGTATTGGAGCGCATCCAAGCAGGCTATGACTATTGTGAAACCGCCTATTTCTATCATCTGTCCCAGCAACAGATAAAGAGCTGGCATGATTCAGCCATCGCCCTGCGGGAACTAACAACCAGCAAAGGCACATCCCGGTTGTTTCCCAAGAGCCGCCGCCACCAGTTGCTACCTGCAGAACCGGTAGGAATCGAAGAGCAGAAGGATGTCGCCCGGGCACTGAGCGGCTGTCAGGCCATGAACAAGATGGCGGACCAAAAAAAAGAGCTTCGCTGGGCCATCCAATACTGTCTGCTGAACTGCAACAGTTCCCGGGCAGGCATCCGCTTTACCCAAAATGCTGACTTTCAGCGCTTCATGGCGGTAGTCAGCCAACTGTTCCCTTGGAAGCGCTGGCATTTGCTATTGCAATTCCCAAAAAGCAAGCGACTTGTCGGATGGAATTGCAATCCAGAGCTGTTAATAAATCGGGAGCAACTGAAAAAGGAGGCACAGTTTCCGGAAGGGATAGGCCTACTGTTTCTTCGCCATGCCCAGGAGGACAAACGCACCGAGCGTGGGATCAGCCGCTATTCCTCCCACAGCCTCAGGATTCTATTCCACCGACTGGCCATCATTCTGTTCTCAGCCCAGCAGATCCGGCAGTGGCAATTAGATTCTAACTTAGCCGTCCTGACCTCGACCGACAGGGATTAGTCAAGATCAGGGCCGCCTAGGCATAACAGCGCTAGTCTTAACTGGCCAAATTTGTGGTCATCTTCCCCCAAGCCATTGCACATGGGCATGCAGGTCCCAAATCTAGGAAGATAACGAGAATGGTTTACCAGAGATCGCCTAACCAAAGGCAATTGCTAATAAACCCACAAAATCGGTATCTTTTTTCTATAGCCGGTTGAACTGAAGGACTAAAATAAATCGTCTTATTGTAGAGGGTACTGTTTCGCAACCTTCTTAAGCCAAATCACTGGAGATGACCGCAGCATCACAACAAACCTCACCCCAGCCGTTTGTAGACTTGATCGCCATTGGGGGATTTGACGAACCAGTAATAGGCAGGTACCTCGGTGAAAGCCCTACGCCAGTTATGCACATCCATCGACAGCCGATCACAGATATGCACCATCTGGGCGGGCAGATAGGCCTCCGTCTGCCGGCCAATCTTGATGGATAGGCATGCACCGATAGCCTCGAACAGTTTAGGCGCCTCCCGGCTGAGGCGCGCCAGCGGCTCGGCCAGCACCATGAAGTTGAACGATTCGTGTTGACCCATGACCCCCTGCCCGTCCAAATTATTATAAAAGAGGTGGATCTTGCCGATATCATGCAAAAGACCACCGATAAAAGCCACACTGGTGCTAAGTGGGCCAACTTGATGCTGCCTGCACAGCTCAGCGGCGGTAATGGCTACCTCATGGCTGTGCTCGAGTAATCCGCCCTCATGCTTGTGGTGATGCTGGTGACTAGCCTTACCAGTGACAAAGGGTCGCATGATGCGCTCGTCGAGCAACACTGCGAGATAGAACTGCCGCAATGGGCCATCCGACAGATATGCGAGCATTCCCCAGATATCCCATAAAATATTCTCTTGTACGCCGATCAACCACGAATATTGGCGCTCAATGTCATCGCGGTTTACTTCGGCAGGCAACCGCATGACGCTGTCTAGATGCAGTTTTCCTCCTTCATCGCTTAATTCCACCATCAACCATTGTCCTGCAGGTGCCACGTCCACCAGCAGATCACTCCTGAAATCAACGTAACGCTTGCCCAGCGGGGAGTTCAGACGCCACACCCCATCAAAGGGTAAACCATGGGCCAGTTCAGCCCACACCAATTCGAGGTTACACTGGGACGTGAATTTCATTCCTCATCCTCCTGTTCAAACTCTTCAGCCAGTAACTGTTCAAATGCAGCGCCGTCCCTACCAATCAGATTCGGTACAAAGCGCGAATAGACACGAAAAAGCATGCTGGTATTGGCGTGACCCAGTTGGCGCGCGATCCACTCTGGATTTTCACCCGCTGCCAGCCACAAGGTGGCCGCAGTATGACGGGTCTGGTAGGGATTGCGTTTCTCGAGTTCCAGCAATGCCAACAAGGGATACCAGACCCTGCGGGTAACATTGCGGTGATTCAGCGGTTGGCCACGACGGGAGCAAAACACGAAGGTGCTCTTCTCGCCGGTCAATTCCCACTGCGCACGCAAGCCGTCGTAGACTGACTGGCTCATGGCAATTGTGCGGTGCGAGCCCGCAGTCTTGGTCGGTCCCAGATTTCCACGTACTAACGATTGGTGGACGTGAATAAGGCGAGCCCCAAAATCCACATTGTCCCAGCTGAGCCCATCCACCTCGCCGGTTCGCAGCCCGGTAAAAAATCGCACCGCATAATAGGGGCGAAAATCTGGACGCACTTTGGTCAGGATGAGTTGCACTTCTTCCAGCGTAAACGGCTGAACCTGAGATCTGGGCATCGGCAGCGCCTTGATATTGCGCCACGGGCTCTCGAAATCGAACCTCTCGGCCGCCTCGTTCAGGATGAGACGCAGGTAGGTCATGATGTGATTTATGCGAGAGGCGGACAGGGTCTTCCCGCTCTGCCCATCTGGCTCACACAGACGCAAGCGAAACGCCAGGATTGCCTGCTTGGATATGGTACCGATCCGCTCCTCACCCATGGCAGGGATCAGGTGGCAACGCAGAATACCATCCACCGTTTCAAACTGGCTCGCCCGCCACTCAACCCGCTTTTCATCGAGCCAGAGTTCAGCAAAGGCCGAGAACACCATCCTTCCACCAGTGGCCTTCTGCCGGCTCAATTTCTCGATAGCCACGAACCTCTCAACCCTGGGGCTGTTTGGAAAGTGATGGCTATAGTCAAAGGTGCCTGCCCGGATCTGTTGCTCCATCATGTCGAGCACCTTGCCAAGCTTTTGCCGATTGGTCTGGGTATCCGCTAACTGAGTTTGCTCTCGACACCGAATGCCCCGGTAACGAAAATCCAGATAAAGCTTGCCTTCACGACTGTTGACTGTCCCCATAGCGCCCCCATTATTCCAGGTGGCCGATGAGATCGTGAGCAGAAGCCCCCAGCAGCATAGATTCCTCCACGCGCTCCCAGATGTAGAGGATCTTGCGCCCGCCGAAAGGACGGATGTAATGCACGCCTTCGAACAGCACAGCATCTTTCAGACACTGACGGATGGTGCGCACGTCGTACTTGATGCGAGAAGACAACTCTTCTGTGGTGAGATATGTATTCATGCCAACCCCCAAGTGAATCATTCATGAGTCATTTACTGCTTTCGAGATTAGAATACATCACAAAGGAAACTCGTCAATGACTTTTTTGCATCATGCATGAGGCATTTGATAGGATGGAACGAATATAATGCTTATGGATAAGTCATGATCAGAGTCCTGCTAGTCAAACTGCTAGACGAAAAATCGTTCAACGAGAAGCGTCGCATCACCCTATCGGAAGTCAGCGAGCAGACAGGCATCAGCCGCGCCACCCTAACCCGGATCGCCAACGTGCCAGGTAATGTCACCAATACCGACACCATCAATGCTTTGTGCAAATACTTTGGATGCCAGCCGGGGGAATTACTGAGGTACATTGAAGACGAGCAAAAAAAACCAGAAGAGGTCTAATCACCAAAGCAGGATTTGCGGCAAGGCCAAGATACGGAAGATCTGGAGGTCATGTGAGGTTCTACCGCTGTCTGCAGGCCGGAGTTCGTGATTTGCTCGAGTTGATAGGGCCAAATTAATAACATAACAAATTGGTAACCAATCTCATGCCGTCAGACTATTACGATCAATTTGCCGATGCTTTCTTCGATGCCACGCTGTCGGTGGATATGAGCAGTCTTTACGACCGCTTTGAACCCCTGCTTGAGCCCGGAGCGCTGCTTCTGGATGCTGGATGTGGCTCGGGACGAGACAGCCGCCATTTTCTTGAGCATGGCTTTCAGGTGGTCGCAATGGATGCCAGCGCAGAGTTGGTCAAACGAGCCCGCAAACTGACCGGCTTGCCCGTCCATCATTGCCGATTCGAGTCCTTCCGAAACCCCGATCAATTCGATGCCATTTGGGCCTGTGCCTCGCTACTGCATGTTCCAGAATGCCAGTTAACTACTGTCATGGTTCACCTGCTTCAGCAGCTCAAAACTGACGGTATCTTCTACTGTTCATTCAAGTACGGGACAGGTGAACAGATCCGCGATGGCCGCCATTTCACGATGATGGACGAAGCTGGACTGCAGAGCCTGCTTAACAGTCTGCCCGTCGTACAGATCGATAACTGGAAGAATACCGATCTCCGGCCAGGCCGCGAGGAGGAACAATGGCTGAACCTGCTGCTGAGGAAACAGTGAAGCCAATCGCCTTCGACTTGGAGCAACTTCACGCCACATGGAAAAACCACTGGCCACTTAAGGGTCAATCCATGCTCTTCATTGGCAACCGGCGAAGTCGAGAACCTTGTTGGCTGGCTCAACGTGGTTGCGTTTTGGTTGCCGTGGATCCTAGCAGCCCAAAGTCAGCAAGATCAGAGGAAGCGGTCCACACCGCCACACCCAGCGGGGTGGTTGTACGCTGGCTGGAGGACATACTGCCGGAACTGGATACCTGCCGGCAGCTCAATCGTCAATTTCATCAGATCCTAATAAGTCTGGCGAGCTGGGACCTCGTTGCCGCTAGCCAGAAGGAACGCGCACTCAGAAAACTGAGTAATATGCTCTTACCCGGTGGTACGCTAATTTTTGCCTACTGTACGGATGCCGAACTTGCAGTCCGGGAACCCACCCCCTTCGCACTGGATGCGCTAAACCAACAGGCAAAGAGACTCGGGCTTCAATGGCAGGTGATTACAGGACTACCAGATAGCCATCACCCTATCCCTACTCTCTTCCAACTTCCCGATGATGGCTCCGGTGCCTTGGCTCACATCCGCCATATCGCGGTCAATGACAGCAAAAGCTCCACGTACAAGCTGGCTTTGCTTCGAACTCTAGTTCGTATTGCCGATGCCCATCCCGGTGCTATCAAGGATCGCAACGACGATCAGGTTGCGATCTCACTGGGCCTAGTGGCCTATTACTGGGTTCGACTGTTCAAGAGGCTGTTGGACGCTGGCCTGCAGCAAAATTCGGATTCAAACAAGGGAATAGGGTTTGTAAAAGAAGATGGCTGGAACCAACTCAAGCATCTTAAAGCTGACGATCTAGTGATAGGCGCCTTGTTTGCCGGCGACGAAGCTGAAGCAATCCAGGCTCTGTTCAGAGACACCATCACCACCATCCAGGCAGGCCCGGCGCAGTTCATTTATCAGGGCAGCAAAGAAAATCGCTTGTTTACTATCGAAAAACAGCGCCGAACCAAGTCCTCATGCATCCTGCTGGACAAGACCTTTTTCGACAGCTTTGGTGATTTCATCCTGAGCGAAAAACTCTGGCACTGCTTGCGAGTGTATGGCTGCTGGATAGAACCCTTGCTGGTCCAGCAATGGATTGGTGAGATGCAAAAATACAAGCGCAATCGAGAGTCCAACATCACGTTGGATCGCTATTACCAGACGCTCAGCTGGCTGGAGCGGGACAGAGATACCCTTTTTGTTCGCCGGCGAATAGAAACATTGCGCCAGCAAGGTATCCAGATCGAAAGCGTCTGGAGTGGGCGCAAGGCGCCTTCGTTCGATGTGGATCACTGCCTCCCCTTTGCCTACTGGCCCAACAACGATCTCTGGAACCTACTGCCCTCTACTCCAAATGAAAACCGAAGCAAGAGCAATCGAGTTCCCAGCCAAGCCAGATTATCAGCAGCAAAATGTCGGATTATCGACTGGTGGAAATTGGCTTGGAGCGAAGGCGCTAACAGGCAGCGCTTCTTTATTGAAGCCCACCTCTCACTGCCCAATGTCAGTTCGTCTCACCAAGACTTCGAGATCATCTGCGAAGCCATGCAGGATCAGATCATTGGTGTGCAGCAACGCTTGCAAGTTGGGGAGTGGTGATTGTTAAAGAAAAAACGAACGACACACCCCAACAAAAAGGTTCATCGCGCTTTCCCGGTGCAGGCAGCCTTGATTTTCAGGAAGAAGTATTCCTAGTCCCGGAAACTATACGCCATCCTCTTTATCACCTTGATGCGGTTGCTTCACCCCTTTCAGTTGGCTGGTGTGCACGGTCGCACTCAACTAGGTCACCTGCCCGAAACTCGCTTAGTTCGACAAAGCTTCATAAAGGTAGACCTCAACCGTCGAGGCTATGTCTGCCAGAGTGGTCATTGCCCTGTATGACAGGTCGCCATGGTTTTGATCACCGGGGACAGGGTGACACAAGGCAAGGTGAGACGATCATCACAATATCCCACTTTGAGCCTTCACCGGGCGGATAGCGCATTTTGTTTGGCGCTAAAGATTTAATGAACCCAACATCACTGGTCATTTGTATTTTTTTGGGTCAATTGCTCTTTTGTGATCTACGGAGCGTTTTAAATTCAAATGACCCATTACAGTAAGCCACACAACCTCAAGGAGAGTAAATCATGAACAATCAATTCACTTGGCTTCACATCGGTCTGGGTTCTTTTCATCGTGCACATCAGGCGTGGTACCTGCATCGCCTGATCGCTTCAGGCGATAACAGCTGGCACATTGCAGCGGGCAATATTCGCAATGATGCTGAACAAGTTGTACAGGCGTTGATGGCACAAAATGGCCGCTACGTTCTTGAAACCGTTAGCCCTGAAGGCGAGCGTGAATATGAAGAAATTACGTCCATCCAGAAGCTGCTGCCGTGGCAGGAAGATTTACAGCCGCTAATTAATGAAGGCGCCAAACCACAAACTAAAGTGATTGCCTTTACCGTGACAGAAGGCGGTTACTATCTGAAAACCAACCACCAGTTGGAAACAAGCAATGCTGACTTGATTTGTGATTTGCAGGGTGGCTGCAAAACGATTTATGGTGCGATCACCCGTATCCTCGAGCAGCGTATGGCAAATAACGCCGGACCATTAACTCTGCTCAATTGCGATAACGTGCGCCATAACGGTGAACGATTCCATGATGGATTGGTCGAGTTCCTGCAATTAACCGGCAAACAAGCAGTGATTGACTGGTTGGCGAGTAACGCAACCTGTCCCAATACCATGGTTGACCGCATCACGCCGCGTCCGGCGGCAGATCTCCCGGCGCGCATTAAAGCGCAGACGGGGATTGAGGACAAAGCGCCGATAATGGGCGAAACCTTCATTCAATGGGTGGTGGAAGATAACTTCCGCGATGCACGTCCGAATTTTGAGGCCGTGGGTGTTGAAATGGTAGAATCTGTCATCCCCTATGAAGAGGCTAAAATCCGTATCCTCAATGCGTCCCATAGCTGCATTGCCTGGGCTGGTACCTTGATTGGACAGCAGTTTATCCATGAAAGTACCCTGACCGAGCATATTTATGCTATTGCCGACCGCTACGTGACCGAGGACGTCATTCCGAGCCTTGGCGATAACGGTATCGATCTTCCGACGTATCGAGATGTGGTACTGAAGCGTTTTACCAACCCGTATATCAAGGATACCAACCAGCGCGTCGCAGCAGATGGTTTCTCAAAAATACCGGCGATGATTGCCCCGACGTTGCTGGAGTGCTACCAGCGCGGCGTTCGTCCGGAAGCCACGGCTATGCTGCCAGCGTTGTTCTTCGTCTTTATGGAACAGTGGCACAAAGGCACGCTGCCGTACGAATACCAGGACGGCATTCTTGATGCGCAGGCTGTTCATAGCATGTTTAATGCTGCCGATCCGATTGCCGTCTATGCCAGTGATAAAGCGCTGTTTGGTGAACTGACCGAACGTGAGGACTTCGCGGTGCTACTGCGTGAGAAGATCGCTGCAGTTTACACACTGGTACATTGAGAGGTGGCTATGTATTTAGGGATCGATCTTGGTACATCCGAAGTTAAAGCCTTGGTCATTAATGAAAATAATGACATTGTGGCTACCCATAGTGCGCCGCTGAGTATTCAGCGGCCCCACCCGCACTGGTCAGAACAATCCCCACAGGAATGGTGGGACGCGACTGATACTCTGATGAGTATGTTGCGGGAAAAATGTGGTCAGCACTGGCAGGCGATCAAGGCCATCGGGCTTTCAGGACAAATGCACGGCGCAGTCTTGCTGGACTCTAATGACGATGTAATCCGTCCGGCAATTTTGTGGAACGACACTCGTAGCGCAGAGGAGTGTGCCGAACTCGAAGAAATTGCACCGGAGTTGCATCAGGTCGCGGGTAATCTGGCGATGCCAGGTTTTACGGCACCAAAACTGCTATGGGTTCGTCGACATGAACCGGAGAATTTTAAACGAACTGATACAGTTTTACTGCCGAAAGACTATCTGCGTTTCAAAATGACCGGCAAAAAAATCTCGGATATGTCCGACTCGGCCGGTACGCTCTGGCTGGATGTTGCAAAGCGCGACTGGTCTGATGCACTGCTGGAAAAATGCGGTTTGTCACGCAGTCATATGCCGGTATTGGTTGAAGGCTGCGAGGTGTCAGCCACGCTCGATCCGCAGATTGCTAAACGCTGGGGGTTAAACGCCTCTGTCGTGGTAGCAGGAGGTGGCGGTGACAATGCGGTCAGTGCAATCGGCGTCGGCGCAGTGTCACCGGGGGATGCATTTATCTCTCTGGGAACCTCCGGCGTACTCTTTGTGGTAACGGATGCCTACCGTCCGGCACCGCAGTCGGCGGTTCATGCGTTCTGTCACGTACTGCCCAATCTGTGGCACCAGATGAGCGTCATGCTGAGTGCGGCCAGTTGCCTGCAGTGGTTCTGCCGACTGGTGGGAGTGACTGAAGTGGCGTTGCTGGAAGAGATCGCGCAACTCAGTGCGGAGGAAAAAGCCAGTGCACCGATGTTCCTGCCCTATCTTTCTGGTGAACGCACTCCACATAACGATCCGGATGCCAGAGGGATGTTCCATGGGTTAACCCACTCCAGCCAGCGTGCACTGATGGGGTATGCAGTCCTGGAAGGGGTCAGTTTTGGGATCGCCGACGGGTTACGTGTATTGCAGGAAAGCGGTACTCGTATCGAACAGTGTTCACTGGTAGGTGGGGGCGCACGAAGCCCGTTCTGGGCACAGTTGCTGGCCGATATTCTGAATATGCCGGTGGTTACTCACAAAGGTGGGGAAACAGGTGGAGCGCTGGGTGCTGCACGCTTGGCTTGCCTTGCGGCAGGAAAAACGCTAAGCACAGTGTGCAATAAACCAGAAGTACATCAAATCTGGACTGCCGATGCCGAGCGACATGAAACCATTATGCGCAGGTATATTCAGTTTAAAGCGCTGTATGAGAACGATCTGAAATATCGTAAGCATTGATACTTCGACAATAGCGATCGTCGCAAATGTCATCCGGCAAGGATGCCGGATGGACTCTCAGCACCCTGCAATGTCTGGATATAAAAGAATAAATGGTGGCTCAGATTTTCTATATTGATGCCTCTGGTATTCGTAGAAGAATTGAGCTTTACCACCGAAGTAGTTGCCAATGTCCGCAGCCTTATTCTTTAAAACCATTCCCGCCAATGTGTTGTGAGCTTTTATGGGCGAAAACATTGTCTGGATGGTATCGGTACGTTGGTTCGTTAGTGTGGGAATGGCATTATCCTACCAAGTGCTTCACTGCATTCTGCAGAACATCTGGCATTTCCCAGCGTGCTTGCAATTGTGTCACTCCGCCAAGTTTGTACAAAACAGATATCCTTCGCAGGATGCGTTAGGAAACATGTAAACCACGCAATACTTAATTTTTGGCTGGGGACCCCGTCAGCCCACTAGAGCAGGCCAATATGCGAGCAAAAGCAATTATTTTCGATATGGATGGCGTGATCATTGATTCAGAGCCCTTCTGGCAACAGGCGCAGATTTCGGCACTGGCCGATTATGGTGCGGCAGTCAGCGTGACTGAATGTGAAACGCTGACGAAAGGCAAGCGTCTGGATGAGATCGCGCGTGTTTGGTGCGAAAAATTTAACCTCATGAATGAGTCGTCACAGCTTGAATTAAAAATCCTCGCCAAAATTACCGCACTTATCAGTACAAATGGCGAACCAATGCTTGGTATTTATGAAGCACTGGAATATTTCCACCAACAAGGTTATCGGCTCGCGTTGGCGACATCATCATCCCACCAAGTAATTGACGCTGTGTTTCATAAACTTCAGCTCTGGCACTATTTTGAGGTAATTTCCAGTGCAGAGGACGAAGCACATGGAAAACCGCATCCCGCGGTGTATCTCTCAACGGCCCGCAAACTGGATCTGTCTGTGGATGAATGTCTGGTGATTGAAGACAGTCTAAATGGATTCCAGGCCGCTCAGGCCGCAGGGATGAAAACGCTGGTGGTGGCCGACGATTGTGCGCATGTCAAATTCAGCAATGCGACAGGACGTTATCGCTCAATGCCCATATTGCTTCAGGCGCTCATGGTACCGACAGCATTGCCGCACGAGCCAACCGTTTAAATGTTCATTGAGTGCGCTAAAACAAAGCTCAATATGCCACTCTTTTCCCAATGTGAAGCTAATAACCAAGGTAATCACCATGACGATTTTGGAAAAACTCCGTGCGGTCACCACTGTGGTGGCTGACAGTGGCGATATCACCGCGATTCGCGATTACGCGCCGGAAGACGCCACCACGAATCCGTCCTTGATTTTGAAAGCGGCGGCACAGCCGCTCTACCGACCTCTGATCGAGCAGGCAGTCACCTGGGCCCGCGAACAGGGTGGCAGTAAAGAGATGCAGCTTAATAACGCCAGCGACAAACTGGCGGTCAATATTGGCCTGGAGTTACTTCGCCTGGTGCCGGGCAAGGTCTCGACCGAAGTCGATGCCAGACTGTCGTTTGATAGTGAGTTATGCGTAGAAAAAGCGCGAAAGCTGATACGCCTTTATGAGGAGGCAGGCATCGACCGTTCGCGTGTGCTGATTAAACTGGCCTCGACCTGGCAGGGGATCAAGGCGGCGGAAGCGCTTGAACGTGAAGGGATCCACTGCAACCTGACACTGTTATTTTCGTTTGCACAGGCCCGAGCCTGCGCCGAAGCGGGTGTCTGGCTCATTTCACCGTTTGTCGGGCGTATTTATGACTGGTACCGCGAGCGCAATTTGCTGGGGGATGAAAACCCGCAAAACGATCCGGGCGTGGTTTCCGTGCGCAACATCTATCACTACTACAAAAAACACGGTTACCCAACAGTCATCATGGGTGCCAGTTTCCGTAGGGTGGAACAAATTATGGCGCTGGCCGGGTGTGACCGTCTGACCATCGCACCTTCGCTGCTCGAAACGCTGAGCCGGACAGAAGGCGATGTTACCACTGCGCTGATACCGCCGGCAGAAACGGAAATGCTGCCAATGCCAATGACCGAAGCCGAGTTTTACTGGCAGCATAATCAGGATCCGATGGCCGTCGACAAGCTGGCCGAAGGGATCCGTTTATTTGCCCAGGACCAGGTAAAACTGGAGTCGATGCTGAACACACTACTGGAAAAACAGGAGGTAGCAGATGCCGTCGCGTAAAGAGCTTGCCAATGCAATCCGTGCACTGAGCATGGATGCAGTACAGAAAGCCAAATCCGGTCATCCGGGAGCCCCGATGGGAATGGCTGACATTGCCGAAGTCCTGTGGCGTGATTTCCTGAACCATAACCCACAGAACCCATCTTGGGCTGACCGTGACCGTTTCATACTGTCCAACGGCCACGGCTCGATGTTGATTTACAGTCTGCTGCACCTCACCGGTTATGACCTGTCGATGGACGATCTGAAAAACTTCCGTCAACTGCACTCGAAAACCCCGGGTCATCCGGAAGTCGGTTATGCCCCGGGTGTTGAAACGACCACCGGCCCGCTGGGTCAGGGGATTGCCAATGCGGTCGGGATGGCAATCGCGGAAAAAACGCTCGCTGCACAGTTTAACCGTCTAGGCCACGACATCGTTGACCACTTCACTTACGTGTTCCTTGGTGACGGCTGCATGATGGAGGGCATCTCCCACGAAGTGTGCTCACTGGCGGGCACCCTGAAGCTAGGCAAATTGATTGCGTTCTATGATGACAACGGTATATCTATCGACGGTCACGTGGAAGGCTGGTTCACCGATGACACTGCGGCCCGTTTTGAAGCCTACGGCTGGCACGTGGTGCGTGGCGTGGACGGCCATGACGCCGATGCTATCAGACGGGCAACCGAAGAAGCGCGTGCGGTGACAGACAAACCGTCGCTGCTGATGTGCAAAACCATCATCGGTTTCGGTTCGCCGAACAAAGCTGGTACCCACGATTGTCACGGTGCCCCGCTGGGGGATGCTGAAATCGCCGCGACCCGCAAAGCACTAGGCTGGGACCACGCCCCGTTCGACATCCCGTCAGACATATACTCGCAGTGGGATGCAAAAGAAGCAGGCCAGGTCAAAGAAGCCGCCTGGAACGAGAAATTCGCAGCTTACGCGAAAGTCTTCCCTCAGGAAGCAGCAGAGTTCACCCGTCGAGTAAAAAACGAACTGCCAGCAGATTTTTCCGCTAAGGCACAGGCCTTTATTGAAAGGCTACAGGCTAACCCGTCCAAAATAGCTAGTCGTAAAGCGTCGCAGAATGCCATCGAAGCCTTCGGCCCGCTGCTTCCGGAATTCCTTGGTGGCTCCGCTGACCTAGCGCCATCCAACCTGACCATCTGGTCCGGTTCGAAAGCGATTAATAAAGACGCGGCTGGTAACTACATCCATTACGGCGTGCGCGAGTTTGGCATGACGGCAATTGCCAACGGTATTGCTCTTCACGGTGGTTTCCTGCCCTATACCTCGACTTTCCTGATGTTTGTCGAATATGCACGGAACGCGCTGCGGATGGCGGCCCTGATGAAGCAGCGTCAGGTGATGGTCTACACTCACGACTCCATCGGTCTGGGCGAAGACGGTCCGACGCACCAGCCGGTGGAACAGATAGCGTCCCTACGGATGACCCCGAACATGAGCGTCTGGCGCCCGTGCGACCAAGTGGAATCGGCAGTGGCGTGGAAATACGGGGTGGAACGTCACGACGGTCCAACAGCGTTAATACTGTCCCGTCAGAACCTGGCCCAACAGGAGCGATCTGCACAACAGTTGGCAGACATCGCACGCGGTGCCTACGTGTTGAAGGAGTGTGACGGACAGCCGCAGTTGATATTAATCGCCACCGGTTCGGAAGTGGAACTGGCGGTAATGGCGTGGGATCAGCTGTCTGCAGAAGGCATTAAGGCGCGTGTGGTGTCTATGCCGTCCACCGATGCATTTGATAAACAGGATGCTGCTTATCGTGAAGCCGTGCTGCCCAAAGCCGTCTCAGCTCGTGTGGCGATTGAAGCTGGGATTGCTGATTACTGGTGCAAGTACACCGGCCTGAACGGCGCGATCGTCGGTATGACCACCTTCGGTGAGTCGGCACCGGCGGAGCAGCTGTTCGACATGTTCGGTTTTACTGTTGCCAATGTGGTAGCGAAAGCAAAAGCCATACTGTAATTGTTCTTGGTAATGATAAAGGGTCGCTCAGGCGACCTTTTTTTGTTGCCCACAAGGCAGCACCGCAGCAGCCGAGCTGCGACTGATTTGATAAGCACTCTACCCCAGTAGCCGCATCATATGCGAGCTGGAAGCCGTCACGGCGCGATGTCATCCCATGATGCTAGATAACGTTCATCTTGGAGATTTGGAAAACCTTACCGTCAGACAATCCAAGAGAACGAACGTAAGCGCATTACCTCTGAAAGCAGGCTCTTCCCTCAGGTGACTAGCCTAGTCATTCTGCACCCACCTTTCCAGCCAGAAACACTCTGCGTCACTGACTTCTCTGAACAACATGCTACAGACGTAAGGTTTGATTCAACACATCAGGCAAATGAACCTTTATTGAGTCAATGCGGCATTAAGAGCAAATGATATTTTTTTGGTCAAATGCAAATTTCGTGCATTGCGTCTCAGAATAGACCCCACACTAACGTCTAGTATAGGGTCATGAGGCGGTCAATTGACCATTAAAATCTCAAATGTTCGATGCTGGTGTTTTGATGTTGCAAGTTGTAGGTGTCTGTGAGTGAACGTGCGATCTTTGAAGTTCCGCACTGTGTATACCACTTGTAATACAACAACATCATGGTGCAGGGCGACCAACGACGGAGTATTGGCGTGCGGGGAAACAAGCATATGCATCCTGCACGTTTACAAGATTGTTGACTGCAGTATCAGCAGCGTGTTGCAGCCCGTAACCACCTGAACATCGAATGCCGTTTCATTTAATTTCGAATCCGTTAGTAATGGCGGCATGAGGTCGCCAATACAACGTGTTGTACTGTAACCTACACAAGGAAAATAAGATGAAAAAGTTGGCTTTAGTTATAGCATTAGCAATGACATCAGTTACAGGTGCCGCACATGCGGAAGACCAAATTAAAGTTGGTTTTGCTAACCGAACCCTCAACGGAGCATTCTTCAACGGTTTGACAGAGTATATGAAAATTCATGCCAAAGAACGTGGCTATGAATTAATTACAACAGACGCACGCGGAGATCTGACTAAACAGATCTCGGACGTCGAGGATATGCTGTCGCAAGGAGTTGATTATCTGGTTCTCAACCCACAGGATCCAGAAGCTGGCATGCGTATTACGAAAATGGCCCAAAGCAAAAACGTTCCCGTTGTCGTACTAGACAGTGATATTTCCCTTGATGCGCCGGTCATCACCCGTGTCCAGGCCAACAATATGAAAAACAACATTTTGATCGGTGAATATGCGGTTGAAAAGTTCGGCGACAAGCCAATGAATTGCATTGTGATTAGTGGCAATCAGGGGAACCTGGTAGGGGAAGCTAGACGCGCCAACTTTATGAGAGGTGTCACTGAGGCACAGTTGCGTAAATATAACCACTCGCAACTTAGTGTGCTGAGTCAAGGCTGGGGTAACTGGGACCAGCAGGGCGGGCTGAAAGCTATGGAAGATTTGATTGTCTCACACGGAGACAAAATCAACTGTGTCTATAGCGAAATGGACGACATGGCGCTTGGTGCGGTGCTGTCATTGAAAGCCGCCAACAAGTTGCAAAATGTGAGTGTTTTCTCTCACGATGGATATAAAAAAGGCCTTGAGGCTGTCCAACGTGGTGATATTCAAGCCACAGCATCTAATAATCCAGACTTGTTGACTAATACTGTATTGGATGTGATTAAAAAATATCATGCTGGTCAAAAAGAGTTCCCAGACTACGTTTACATCCCATCTATTTTGATCACCAAGGATAACGTGAGCAAATATTACAACAAAGACTCTATTTTCTAATCGATTTGCCTCTCCTATAACAAGGGGAGGCAATTTTAAAATTGAAGGAAATTCCTGATGGAAGAGTATGCAATTGTCATCGATAAGGTGAAAAAAAGTTTCGGTGGGGTGCACGCACTCAAAAATGTGAACCTGAAAGTAAAACGTGGTGATATTCATGCAATCGTTGGCGAAAACGGTGCTGGAAAATCAACGTTGATGAAAATTTTATCAGGGATTCATGTTAAAGATGGCGGCACACTACATATTAATGGTAAAGAAGTCCATTTTACGACGCCAAGACAAAGTCGGGACAATGAGATCGGTATCATCTATCAGGAATTGGCTCTTTCACCAGATTTAAGTGTTGCTGAAAATATATATCTTGATGATTTGGGAATGGGCCGGTTTGCAATTGACTGGAATACCCTGAATAAGAAAGCATCTAAGGTGTTAAGTAACCTTGGATTTGATATAAAGCCTGATGATAAGGTCGGCGATCTGAGCGTGGCATACCAGCAAATGGTAGAAATTGCTAAATCGTTAGCACGCAACGTCAGGTTTTTGATCCTCGATGAACCGACGGCGGTTCTCTCTGAACGGGAAATTGAAATTCTCTTTAGTCAACTTAAATTATTGAAGGGCCAAGGGGTTACAATTCTTTATATTTCACATCGACTAGAGGAAATATTTAAGATAGCCGATGCAATTAGCGTGATTAAAGATGGCGTGTCTGTTGGCGATCTCGACCCAAAATCATGTACTGAAGATGACATTATTTCTGCAATGGTGGGGCGAACGTTCGAAAACTTATATCCATCTAAAAATATTCCACAAAAACAAGAAATATTAAAAGTAGAAAATCTGACAACTAAGTCACTGTTAAATGACATTAATCTACATGTCCGTAAGGGAGAAATTGTCGGTCTTGCGGGACTGGTTGGTGCTGGCCGTACAGAGATTGCCCGCTGTCTGTTTGGCATTGACCGCATGTCAGAGGGGACGATAACTAAAAATGGTCAACAGATAAATATTCATCATCCTGCTGACGCAATGAAATATGGGATTGGTCTGGTGCCTGAAAGCCGTAAAGAGCAGGGTGCTATCCTTACTCAGAGCATTCGCGAGAATGTTTCTTTATCAAGTCTGAAAAGTGTTTGTTATCCCTTTGGCATTATTAATCATCAACAGGATAAAAGCCTGGCTGAAGAGTATCGAAGTAAGCTGAAGATCAAGTTAGGGTCAGTTGAGCACCCAGTTTCCAGTCTTAGTGGTGGTAATCAACAAAAAGTGGTTATTGCTAAATGGCTAAATACTGGGTGTGACCTACTAATCCTTGATGAACCAACACGCGGCGTTGATGTGGGAGCAAAGGTAGAAATTTACAATGTTATCCACGAACTGGCAGAACGCGGATTCGCCATTATTTTAATCTCTTCTGAAATGGTTGAGGTTATTAACCTATCTCACCGTGTCTATGTTATGAGTGAAGGAAGTATCACTCGTGAACTAATCGGCAATGAAATTACTGAAGAAAACATCATGAAGCATGCCATTCCCAAACGGGCATTGATTTGAGCGAGGAATATATGGAACAAGTTAACCAGTATCAAGTGATGCCCTCCTACAATGAAAGGGTGTTAAAATTTCTAGTTAATAACTCAACACTAATTGTTTTCCTTTTCATGTTGGTTATAGCAGGTTTCCTGTCGGATAAGTTTTACAGTGGGGACAATATTACCAACGTATTACGCCAGAGTGTGCCACTAGGGTTAGCGGCACTCGGCATGCTCTTTGTAATTCTGACTGGAGGTATTGACTTATCCGTCGGTTCAGTGATGGCATTTATTTCAGTTGCAGTGGCAATTTTAATTCCTGAAATTGGCTTGTGGCCTGCATTATTTGCAAGTTTATTTACTGCTGCAATTATTGGTGCTGGGGCAGGATCGCTAGTCACCATGTTTAACATTGCGCCATTTATTGCCACGCTAGCAATGATGACCATTGCCAGGGGACTGGCGTTGATTATCTCCAAGGGACAGCCGATCTTTATTGAAGACACCTCATTTGTTGATTTTGGTACTGGGTACCTGTTTGGATTACCAAATCCTGTCTATGTTCTGTTGGCCTTCGCACTGCTAGCGCATTGTGTTTATAAATACACAGTGTTTGGTCGCCTGACAATTTCAATTGGTTCAAATGAAACCGCAACACGTTTCGCCGGTATCAAGGTAGGTTGGTATAAATTTGCGGTTTATGCCTTAAGTGGATTTGCTTGTGGGCTGGCAGGTGTACTGGCGTCAACACGTACAGGTGTTGGCTCACCGGTTCTGTCTGTCGGTTTTGAGCTTGATGTTATTGCTGCTGTAGTGGTTGGTGGCGCCAGTTTGGCTGGCGGACGTGGCACCGTCATTAACACGATCGTGGGTGTGATGATCCTCAGCATAATTTCCAACCTGATGAACCTGATGAATATTTCTGGTTACAATCAGCAGGTGGTGAAAGGGGTGATTATTATTGCCGCAGTAATGCTTGAAAGCCTGAAATCGCGTCAGCGGGGTTAGTTTGTAGTAAAGTTGATTTCTGCCCCATTCTGTTGAATGGGGCAGAACACTACGGGATTTATTAAATAATGTAGATTCGTTCTAAATATCCCTCTGAACAGGTCAGATATCCGGTAGTTTGACACATCCCCCTGCGATATTTACAAATACGCATAATCCGCACGGAACTTCAGGCGAGAAAGGGGTCCTGATCACCAAGAATTCTTCATATCAACATCAACGGCAAGTTACTTCGTAACTGCTCACCGGGCAGGGTGAGAGCGTGAACATTTTGTTAAATTTCACCCAGTTTTTTGAGACCCGCATTGAGTACCGTTTCCAGATATTCACTGCTCATTCCTGCGATTTTTTGCTTCCGTCTTACGCTCGCCTTGCGTGAAGTCTCGGCC
>RRZU011311376.1_pt1 | contig 19006 bp, 17 predicted proteins | sample 2165561 | NCBI WGS metagenome assembly RRZU01 (sample SAMN10456909, study PRJNA506462) | wastewater metagenome | isolation source: wastewater sludge | place: USA: Moscow, Idaho | reverse complement strand
GTGCACCGGCTGGTGCGCATCTCGCCCTATGATTCGGCGGCGCGGCGGCACACCTCGTTCAGTTCGATCTGGGTTTACCCGGTGGTGGACGACAATATCGAGATCAATATTCCCGACAACGAAATCAGGATCGACATCTATCGTTCGTCCGGCGCGGGCGGCCAGCACGTCAACACCACCGATTCGGCGGTGCGCATCACTCACTTGCCGACCGGGATCGTCGTCACCAGCTCGATGAAATCGCAGCACCAGAACCGTGACGCGGCGATGAACGCGCTGCGCGCGCGGCTTTACCAACTGGAACTGGACAAGCGCAACGCCGAGATCAACGCCCAGCACGACGCCAAGGGCGATGCCGGCTGGGGCAACCAGATCCGGTCCTATGTGCTGCATCCCTATCAGATGGTGAAGGACCTGCGCACCTCGCACGAGACATCGGACACGCAGGGTGTGCTTGACGGCGATCTGGACGCCTTCATGGCGGCGACGCTGGCGCTGGATGTCGCCGGCAAGTCGCGCGCCGAGGCACAGGCCGACGATTGACGGATCGCCCCGGCAGCGCCGGCGGCGACACGGGTATTTTGACAGGGAAGATATTCGCGGGCGCCATTCTTCGCGGATGGGTTTTCATTTTCGGAGGGTACCATGGCGAAGCGGCGGATCAATCTGGCCCTGCAGGGCGGGGGCGCCCATGGGGCCTTTGCCTGGGGCGTGCTGGACCGGCTTCTGGATGAGCCCGAGATCGAGTTTTCGGCGGTCAGCGGCACCTCGGCCGGGGCGCTGAACGGCGCGGCGCTGGCGGCGGGGCTGGCCTCGGGCGCGGGGGTGCGCGGGCGTCACGCCGCTCAGAAAAGCCTCGCCTATATCTGGGACCAGGTCGGGCAGATCAGCGACAACAATGTCGTGCGCTGGCTTTATTCCATGTTCCCGATGCCGCGGTCATGGCAGCGCTTTGCCGAGCTCTTTTCGCCCGCGGGCTGGATGGAGACGCTGACCCGGGTCTTCAGCCCCTACGATTCGGGGCCGTTCTATTGCAACCCGCTGGCCGCCATCATCCAGGAGATGCCGCATCCCAAGCTGGACCGCGACGAAGGGCCGCGGCTGTTCGTGACCGCGACCAATGTGCGCACCGGGCTTGTGCGGGTTTTCCGCGGGCATGAGGTGACGATCGACACGATCCTGGCCTCGGCCTGCCTGCCGGAAGTGTTCCGCGCGGTCGAGATCGACGACCCCAAGACCGGCAAGCGCGAGGCCTATTGGGACGGCGGCTATTCCGGCAACCCGGCGCTGTTCCCGCTTTATGCGCCCGATCTGCCGCGCGACATCGTGATCGTGAACATCAACCCGATGCTGCGCGATGCGATCCCGAAATCGCCCGCCGCGATTCAGGACCGGGTGAACGAGATCAGCTTCAACGCCTCGCTGCTGGCCGAATTGCGCGCCATCAATTTCGTCAAGCGGCTGCATGCGCAAAACCGCCTGACCGGCCTGCCGATGAAGAACGTGCTGCTGCATGCGATCATGGACGAGGATCTGATGAACTCGCTCAGCGCCAGCACCAAGCTTTTGCCAAAGCCCGGGCTTCTGGCGACCATGCATGCCGCCGGCAAGGTCGCCGCCGATCGCTTTCTTGAGACCGGCGCCAAGGATATCGGGGTGCGCGACAGCTACGATATCACGCACCTGTTTCGTTAGGCCGGATCTCAGTCCCGCTCGCCATCGCCGCCGATGCTTGTGTAGGTCTTGATTTTGACGCCATTCACCACGCCGACAATTGTCGCTTCAACCGCTATTTCGCCACAATATCGGTTTCGATGGAGTAGAAACGTGCCGTCAGGAAAAGCATATAATTTTTCCGGCAAACGCCATCTTCATTCGCAATCCCGAATCCGCTGGGGATCGTGGATTCCATGAACTTCTTTTCTTCATCGCTATTGATGATCTGAAGACGCAGTACGCTGCATTTCCCGCCCAGAGTGTCGACTATCGACGGCGAGCCGCGATACTCCACGACCTGACATTTTCCTGCGCAATGTGACGATATGGCGTTGATAACACTTTTTGTATAGATATCAAAGCTTCTGGCGTCGTTTTTCCTGTGAAACTCAGTGGCGTCAGGCTTCTCCTTATCTCTGCCAAAGCAATATGGCCGGCCTGAGCATGAGGACTTCGGGGACATTTGCTCCCTGAAATCAACGACAATGTAGCCTTCGAGCAGGAGTTTATCCTTTCCCCAGACGGAGCACGGGCCCCATTTGAACAGCGGGGTGTCATTTCCATTTTCGTTTGTAAAACTGCGATACTCACAGTAACTCTCCCCAGCGCCATTGATTACGATCTCGGCTCGGGCCGGGGAGCTTGCGACTGACGCAAAGATGGCTGCGATGAAAGCGCCCAGGCTGAGCACTGATGCAATTATGGTCAATGCTCGAAAAGATGATTTACACATGTTCTGACCTCTTGTTGTGGCACCAGGCTGAGCTTCAGCGGTTTACTTCAGGCGACACCGGTGCTTTCTTGCGCTGACTTAACGAATATTTCCGCAGAAATCAGCGACCGTGTCATCGCCCGGCCGCCGCATATCCGGCACCTGTGCATACAGAATCAGCCCTGCGCGGCGGTCGCGGCTGCGATGCGGGCGGCAAGGCGGGCGTTGTTCAGGACCAGCGCGATATTGGCCTCCAGCGAATTGCCCTCGGTCAGCTCATAGATGCGTTGCAGCAGGAAGGGCGTCACCGCCTTGGCGGCGATGCCCTGCGCGTCGGCCTCGGCCAGCGCCTGTTCGACCACGGGGATCATCACCTCGCGCGGGATCTCGGCCTCGGGGGGGATCGGGTTCACCACCAGCTGCCCGCCGGCAAGGCCAAGTGCGCGGCGGATGCGGGCCGAGGCCGCGATGTCGGCCGGGTCGTCCATGCGCAGGGGCGCCGCCAGCCCCGATTCGCGCGACCAGAAGGCCGGAAGCTGGTCCTGACCGAAGGCGATGACCGGGACGCCCAGCGTTTCCAGCACCTCCAGCGTTTTCGGCAGGTCGAGGATCGCCTTGGCGCCGGCCGCGACCACGGTCACCGGCGTGCGCGCCAATTCCTGCAGGTCGGCCGAGACGTCGAAGCTGTTTTCCGCGCCGCGATGCACGCCGCCGATGCCGCCGGTGGCAAAGGTGGCGATGCCGGCAAGGTCGGCGCAGATCATGGTGGCGGCGACGGTCGTGGCCCCGGTGCGCCCCGTCGCAAGGCAGGCCGCAAGGTCGGCGCGCGAAAGCTTCATCACCTTCGCGCCCGGCGTCGAGGCCAGTGCCTCAAGCAGGTCGGCGTCAAGGCCCACGCGGATGCGCCCGTCCATGACCGCAATGGTGGCGGGGACGGCACCGGCGGCGCGGACCTCCGCCTCGACCCGCTGGGCGGTTTCAAGGTTCTGGGGATAGGGCATGCCGTGGGTGATGATGGTCGATTCCAGGGCGACGACGGGGCGCCCCTCGGCCTGCGCCTGGGCAACCTCGGGGGCGCGCGTGATCAGATCGTTCATGACTGCTCCGTTCCTGCTACATGCTGTGCTGCCGCCGCCAGCGCGGCGCCAAGCGCCCCGGCCCGGCTGGCGCCTGTCAGTTCCGCGACGATATGGGCCGCGACAAGGCTGTCGCCGGCGCCGGTCACGCGTCGTGCCGCGACCTGCGGCGGCGCCTCGGCCAGCGTGGGCTGGCCCCGGGCGGCATCGGCCGCGGGCCGCGCGCCATCGGTGACCAGCACCCGGCGCGCGCCAAGTGCGATCACCGCCTCGGCGGCGGCGGCGGCATCGGGCAGGCTGCGGGCGGCAAGGGCCTCGGCCTCGGCGCGGTTCAGATAGAAGGTCGCCTGCGGCAGGCCGATCAGCGGACGCAGCCGCGCTGCCTTGTCGGGGCTGGCCGGCGCAATGCGCAGATCGGTCGCGGCAAGGCAGGGATCGACGGCCAGCGCGGCGATCACCCCGGGCGGCAGGTTGCCGTCAAGGACCAGCGTGCCGCGCCACGGGCGCGCGGCATCGCCCAGCCGGCCATCGCCGAGCGGCGCGAAGATGGCTGGACCGGCGGCCTCAAGTGCGCGGACATCGGCGACGGCGGCAACCAGCCCCTGGGGGCTTTCGATGGCGATATAGATGTCGGTGGGCAGCGTGTCGTCGCGCCGCACCCAGCGCGTATCGACGCCAAGCCGCGCGGTCTCGGCCAGCAGGAACTCGCCCGAGGCATCGCGGCCAATGCTGGAGAACAGCGCCGGCCGCTGGCCCAGCCGCGCCAGCGCCAGCGCGATATTCGTGGCGACGCCCCCGGGGCCGCGCCGGATGCGGCCGGGCACATCGTCGCCCGGATCAAGCGGCACCGTGCTGTGACCGATCAGGTCCCACAGCATCGCACCCGCGCAGATGATCCGAGGAATGTCAGCCATGCGGTCGTCCCTTTCAGGGCGCCGCCACGAACCCATGGCGGCAGGCTGGCTGGCGGTATGCAAGGAATGGGGTGAGAGGCTGGACAACGACCCAAGCGGGACTCGTTACGGCTGCTTCCTTCCGGACCTGACCGGGTTGGCGAGGCGCTCACCCGCGCCAACCTCTCGCGGCCTAGATATGCGGCGGCGCGGCGGGATGCAAGCCTGCTTGGACGCCTTACAGGTGCAATCGCAATTGCAGGAACCCGTTCGCGGCCAGCCCGACGGTTTCGACGGGCCGGCACAGGCGGTCGATCTGGGGCGCGGCGGCGGGGCTGGTCTCGAACAGGACTGAGGTGCCGGGAAGGGGCGCGAAACGCCAGCCGGTGCCGCTTTCGGGCGCCAGCACCCGGCGGCGCGCGATATAACGCCGCAGGACCTCGCGCGTGCGCGAGGTGCCGTCCAGCAGCACCGGCCGCCCCGAGACCACCGGCGCGAACATGCCGCAATCCGACAGGCGATAGCTGTTGGTCACCAGAATGAATTCCTGCGCCGGATCGACCGGCCTGCCGCGATGCGCCAGCGCGACGATGCGGCGTGAGCCGGCATTGGCCAGCCGGCCATCGGGCGCATAGCGCGGCGGCCGTGCCAGATCGATCTGCCAGTCAAGACCGCCGATGACGTCGAAATTATAGCTGGGAAAGTCCGGGTCGATCAGCGGCTGGTCGGCCTGCCCGGCATGGACCCGGTGAAACAGGCTGGCCGAGCGTTCAAGCCATTCGGCGACGTCGCTGCCGGAAAGCCGGATCGCGCAGATGCGATTCGGAAACAGGTAAAGATCGGCGATATTGCGCAGCGTCAGCCGCCCGGCGGGCACGTCGGTATAGTGATCCGGGCCGCCGCGCCCGCCGGCGCGAAAGGGCGCCGCCGCCGACAGGATCGGCAGCTCTTGCCAGCGCGTGCCGCGCAGCGCCCGCCGGACATGCCAGCGCTGCGCCATCGTCACCAGCCGCAGCCCCGGATCGTCGCCGATCAGCGAGAAATAGCTGCTGAGCGGCAGTTCCGTGCGTCCGACGCGGCGGCGGAAATGGCGCAGCGTCTCGCGATGGGCGGGCATGGCGGGGGTGGTGACGGCGGGGTGATCCTCATCGCCCGCAATCGGCTCGGCGCGGCATTGGAAGCTGGCGATGCGCCAGCCCTCGTCCCGGGGTTCAAGGCCAAGGTCGATGACGCCGAGGTGCGAGCCCCAGAAGCCCGCCATGACCGCGGGCTTGCCTGCCAGCGTCCCGGCGACGGCGTCGATGCCGGGACCGCCGGGATGGTCGGGGGCCGGAAAGACACGGTGCGTATGCCCGGCGACGACCACATCGATGCCCGGCAGCGCCGCCAGCGCGGTCGCGGCGTTTTCCATCATCGGGCTGGGCTCCAGCGCGCCGATGCCGCTATGGGCCAGCGCCACGATCAGGTCGGCGCCTGCCGCGCGCAGCCGCGCGATGCCGGCGCGGGCGGCGGTCAGGATGTCGCCGACGCGAATCTCGGTCCGCAGGTCCGGCTCCCATTCGACGGTCTGGGGCGGCAGAAAGCCAAGGACGCCGATCTGGAGCAGGTGCCAGCGCCCGGCGCGGTCGCGGAATTTGCGCGGCAGCAGCACCTCGGGGAAGCTGGGCAGGGGTTTTCGCGGATAAAGGTTACTGGCGACGAAGGGAAAGCCCGCCCCCTCAAGCGTGCGGCGCAGGAAGCCCATGCCGAAGCTGAAATCGTGGTTGCCGATCGTTGCCGCGTCGTAATCCAGCGCATTCATCGCCGCGATGGCGGGGTGCGGGCGGCGGGGCAGGAGGTCCTCGGCCGCGGCCAGATAGTCGCCCATCGGACTGCCTTGCAGGAAATCGCCATTGTCGAACAACAGGTTGTTCGCCGCGCTTTTGCGGGCCCGCGCGATCAGCGCCGCCGTGCGCGACAGCCCCAGCCGGGCCGAGGGGCGGTCGGCGAAATAATCATAGCCAAGGACGTGCATGTGCAGGTCCGTCGTCGCCATGATCCGCAGATCGATCCGCTGCGGCGGATGCGTCGGGTCGGCTGATCGATCGTCTGCGGACATGGAACCTGTTTCTTGGCAATAAGAATAAATTGCAACTTGTGATTGTATATATAAAGGGACAGGTTGCAACCCGTGTGGCGCGCTTGCAAGGAGTCGCGCGACATGGAAAAACTACCTTTGCCTGACAACAATAATAAGATTGGATCACATGAAATTCTCGACGCGCCAGGATGCCGAGCTTTCTGCGGAATCGCTTTTTCGGGCGGTCAGCGACTTTGATGCTGTCGCGCGGCAGTTGTCGCGGCGCGGTGCCTCGGTGCGCAGGCTGGACAAGCTGTCGCAGCCGGGAACGGGGATGAACTGGGTGATCGGGTTCGACTGGCGCGGCCGGCACCGCGAATTCACGCTTGAGGTGACGCGCTTCGACGCGCCCGAACTGATCGAGATGCACGGTCGCTCGGACCAGTTCGAGATCACCATCCGCATGACGGTGGTGGCGCTGGCGGCCACACGTTCGCGCCTGATCTTTGAACTGGACCTGGCCCCCCTGGGCATGAAGGCGCGGCTGCTTTTGCAGACGGCGCGGCTGGGCAAGGGGCGGCTGGACCGCAAGTTCGCCCACCGCATCGCCGAATTCGTCAACCAGCTTGGACCGGGGCACATTGCCTGAACCCCGGCGCCAGGCGCGGCACCGCCTATTCGGCGGCGGCGGCCTGCTGGGCGCGCAGCGGATCGGCCGGATAGACGCCCAGCATGTTCAGGCTTGAGGTGAAGTAATCCAGCTCCTCAAGCGCGCGGGCGACATGGGGATCGTCGGGATGCCCCTCGATATCGGCATAGAACTGGGTGGCGCTGAAAACGCCGTCGACCATATAGCTTTCCAGCTTGGTCATGTTGACGCCATTGGTCGCAAAGCCGCCCATCGCCTTGTAAAGCGCGGCCGGGATGTTGCGGACACGGAAGACGAAGCTGGTCATCATGGTGCCGTCGCCTTCGCGGTTCAGGCGGCGGCTGAAATCGGGCTGGCGCGACATGATGAGGAAGCGCGTGGTATTGTTGTGGCGGTCCTCGATGTCAGAGGCCAGTTCGTCCAGACCGTAGATTTCGGCGGCCAGCGGCGCGGCCAGCGCCCCCAGCGACCTTTCGCCGCGCCGCGCGATCTCCATGGCCGATCCGGCGGTATCGGCGCCGACGATGCCGCGAATCCCGTGGCGGCGCATGAAGCCGCGGCACTGGCCCAGCAGGACCGGATGGCTCATCGCGTCGGCGATGTCGGCCAGTTTCGCGCCCGGCACGCCCATCAGGCTGATGCGCACGCGCACGAAGCCCTCGTCGATGATGTGCAGCCCGCTTTCGGGCAGCAGGTGGTGAATGTCGGCCACCCGGCCATAGGTCGAGTTCTCGACCGGCAGCATCGCCAGTTCGGCGCGTTCGCTGCGCACGGCCTCGATCACGTCCTCGAAGGTGCGGCAGGGCAGCGCCTCCATTTCCGGGCGATAGGTGCGGCAAGCCTGATGGCTATAGGCGCCGGGTTCGCCCTGAAAGGCGATCACGTTCCGGTTCGGGGCATCGGTCATGGGTCGCTCCTTTCATGTGGCGCTGGCGGCGTTCTTTTGCGTGGCGGCAGGGCGACGTGCGCCGGTTTTGTGCCGCGAAGGCGACAACTATACCTTGAACCGCCGGAACAAAAGCGGATAGATACCGGAAAATCCACGGACAGACCGCACAAGGGGCCCGCAGACATGTTCGACACCATGACCGTCACCAAGGCAGCCGGGGCGCTGATCGGCTCGCTTCTGTTCCTGTTGCTGATGACCTGGGCTGCGTCGGGTATCTACAATATCGGCCCCAGCGGCGAGCATGAGGGCGCCGAAGTCGCCCAGGCCTATACGGTTCCGGTCGAAACGGCCGCAGCCAGCGGCGGCACCGAGGCCGCAGCCGCCGAAGCCGGCCCCGATTTCGCCACCGTCATGGCCTCGGCCGATGCGGCTGCCGGCGAAAAGGTGTTCGGCAAGTGCAAGTCCTGCCACAAGATCGACGGCTCGGACAGCACCGGCCCGCATCTGAACGGTGTCGTCGGCCGTGCGGTGGCCAGCATTGCCAGCTTCGGCTATTCGGACGGGATGAAGGCCCATGCGGCCGAGGCGCCGAACTGGACCCCCGAGGCGCTGGAGCATTTCCTGACCAACCCGAAAACCGCCGTGAAAGGCACCAAGATGACCTTCGCCGGCCTGCCCAAGGTGCAGGACCGCGCCAACCTGATCGCCTATCTGGAAACGCTGAAGTAAGCCGTTCCAAAGGCGCGGCGATTGCGGGCGTCCCGTTGGGGCGCCCTTTTTCTTTTGCGCGGTTCCGCGGGCAGGGGCCGCCGGCCCCGGTCGTCTCTCCGGATCACGCAATTGCTTGTTGAACGCCCGGTGATGCCTGCTAGCCTTGCGCCCGAGGCCGCCCGGATCAACAGGGCGCAATGAGCGAAGACGAGCCAAGAGGATCAGAAAAGACCCGATGACGATGCCCTTCCTGCGATATGCCCCGACCGCCGTTCTGCTGGCGCTTCTGCCCACGTTTGGCGCGGCGCAGGACCAGACGGCGCAGCCGAATGCCGCGACGGCAAAGCCGCAGAACATCGTCGCGCACGGGATTTCGACCTTTGGCGCGCCGGAACTGCCGGCGGATTTCACGAACCTGCGCTATGTGAACCCCGCGGCCCCCAAGGGGGGCGAGATCTCGGAATGGCAGTCGGGCGGCTTTGACAGCTACAACCCCTTTACCCATCGCGGACGCGCCGCGGCCTTGGCCTCGGTCATGCTTGAGCCGCTGATGGAGGGCGTCGCCGACGAACAGGGCGCGGCCTATTGCCTGCTCTGCGAAAGCATCGAATACCCCGAAAGCCGCGACTGGGTGATCTTCCGCCTGCGGCCGGACACGAAATTCTCGGACGGGACGCCGCTGACGGCGCATGACGTGCTGTTTTCGTTCGAGCTTTTGCGCGACAAGGGGCTGTCCTCGTATCGCACGGTCATCGCCAAGGCGGTCGCCAAGGCCGAGGTGGTCGACGACCGCACGATCAAGTTCATCTTCCAGCCGAAATACCCGCGCCGCGACGTCATCCAGACGGTCGGCAGCCAGATCGTCTTTTCGCGCGAGGATTTCCGCAAGAACAAGCGCGATATCGAACAGTCCAGCGACAAGCCCTTTGTCGGCTCGGGCCCCTATATGTTCGACAGCGCCGAGATGGGCCGCTCCGTCAGCTACAAGCGCAATCCCGATTACTGGGGCAAGGACCTGGCTCTGAACGTCGGGCGGCACAATTTCGACAAGATCCGTATCGAATATTTCGGCGATTACGAAAGCGCGTTCGAGGCGTTCAAGGCCGGCGTCTATACCTTCCGCAACGAGGCGTCGTCGATCATCTGGGCGACGCGCTACGATTTCCCGTCCTTCAAATCGGGCGCGGTCAAACGCGAGACGCTGCCGAACGGCAATATCCCCTCGGGTCAGTCATGGGTTTTCAACCTGCGGCGGCCGCAGTTTCAGGACATCCGCGTGCGCGAGGCGATCGGGCTGATGTTCAACTTTGAATGGTCGAACGAGACGCTGTTCTATCAGCTTTACAGCCGGACGGAATCCTTTTGGGACAACAGCCCGCTGATGGCAGCCGGAAAGCCCTCGGACGCCGAGCGCGCGCTGCTGGAACCGCTGGCCAAGGACCTGCCGCCCGGTGTGCTGACCGATGACGCGGTGCTGCAACCGGTCTCGGGCAAGACGCAGCTTGACCGCAAGAACCTGCGCAAGGCCTCGGCGTTGCTGGACGATGCCGGCTGGAAGGTCGGCACGGACGGCATGCGCCGCAATGCCAAAGGCGAGACGCTGAGCGTCGAAATCCTGAACGACAGCCAGACCTTCGACCGCGTCATCAACCCCTTCGTGCAGAACCTTCGCGCCTTGGGCGTCGATGCCAGCAACGTGCGCGTCGACGATGCCGAGATGACGAACCGCACCCGCAGTCACGATTTCGACCTGGTGACGGCGCAGCTTGGGCAGGGCTTCATCCTGTCCAGCGACGCCGAGCAGGTCTTCGGCTCCGAGAATGTCGGCGATGTCTTCAACCCGATGGGGCTGGCGAACCCCGCCATCGACGCGCTGATCCGCAAGGGGATCGAGGCCACCACGCGCGAGGACATGGATACCGTGATCCACGCGCTGGACCGCAGCCTGCGCGCGCTGCGCTTCTGGGTGCCGCAATGGTACAAGGCCGATCACACCGTCGCCTATTACGACATCTTCGCGCATCCCGACAAGATTCCCCCCTATGCGCTGGGTGAGCTTGATTTCTGGTGGTATGACGCGGATAAGGCGGCAAAACTGAAGCAATCCGGCGCGCTGCGCTAAGGGCTGCGGGCAGAGGCGGGGCAAGAGACGGCGGATGGCGGCCTATATTCTGCGGCGATTGCTGCTGATCATTCCGACGCTGATCGGCATCATGCTGGTCAACTTCACCCTGACGCAATTCGTCCCCGGCGGCCCGATCGAGCAGATCATCGCCCGCGTTCAGGGCGAGGGTGACGCGCTGCGCAACATCACCGGCGCCGGTGCCGAGACCCAGCAGGCGCAGACCAGCGAATATGCCGGCGCCCGCGGCATCCCGCCCGAGCTGCTGGACCAGCTTGAGGTGCAGATGGGCTTTGCCCGCATCGTCTGCGCGCCCGGCCATCAGGGCGAACCGGACCTGAAATCGCCCGAATGCCGCAAGGAAAAGATCGGCGCGACCCGGCGTTTTCTGATCATGATGGGCAATTACCTGCGCTTCGACTTCGGGACCAGCTTCTTCCGCTCGATCTCGGTGGTGGATCTGGTGCTTGAGAAGATGCCGGTCTCGATCACGCTGGGGCTGTGGTCGACGCTGATCGCCTATCTGATCTCGATCCCGTTGGGCATCCGCAAGGCGGTCAGGAATGGCAGCGCCTTTGACACCTGGACCAGCGGCATCATCATCATCGGCTATGCGATCCCGGCCTTTCTGTTCGCGGTCCTTTTGATGGTGCTCTTCGCGGGCGGCAGCTATTGGCAGATCTTTCCGCTGCGCGGCCTGACCAGCGAGAATTTCGAAAGCCTCAGCTTGCTGGGCAAGATCAAGGATTATCTGTGGCACATCACCTTGCCGGTGGTGGCGACGACGATTTCCAGCTTTGCCACGCTGACGCTTTTGACCAAGAACAGCTTTCTCGATGAGATCAACAAGCAATATGTCATGACCGCCCGCGCCAAGGGCCTTACTGAACGGCGGGTGCTTTACGGCCATGTCTTTCGCAACGCCATGCTGATCGTGATCGCGGGCTTTCCGGCGATGTTTCTGGGCGTGTTCTTTGGCTCATCGATCCTGATAGAGACGATCTTTTCGCTGGACGGGCTGGGGCGCTTGGGCTTTGAAGCCGCGGTCCAGCGTGACTATCCGGTCATTTTCGGCACGCTTTACGTCTTTGGCCTCTTGGGCCTGCTGGTCGGCATCCTGTCGGACCTGATGTATGTGCTGGTCGACCCGCGCATCGATTTCGGGCGGAGGGCCGGGTGATGGCGATGTCCGAACTGAACCGCCGTCGGCTGCGCAATTTCCGCCGCAATTCCCGCGCCTTCTGGTCGCTGGTCATCTTTACCGTGCTGTTCGTGCTGTCGCTTTTTGCCGAACTCATCGCCAATGACCGGCCGATCCTGATCAGCTATAAGGGCGAATATTATTTCCCGGTCTACAAGTTCTATCCCGAGACCGCCTTTGGCGGCGATTTCGGGACCGAGGCGATCTATACCGATCCGGGCGTGCAATGCCTGATCAAGACCGGCGGCCGCCCCGAATGCTGGGACGATCCCGAAGGCGTCGAGCGCGAGGCCAAGGAGACCGGCACCATCTCGGGTCAGGAGGTTCAGGCGGGCTGGATGCTCTGGCCGCCGATCCCCTATCACTACCGGACGATCAACAATGTGGGCACCGCCCCCAGCGCGCCCGACGCCCAGCATCTCCTGGGCACCGACGACACCGCGCGCGATGTGCTGGCGCGCGTGATCTATGGGTTCCGCCTGTCGATCCTGTTCACGCTGATCGTGACCGTCATCGGCTCGGCCATCGGCATCGCGGCCGGCGCGATCCAGGGCTATTTCGGCGGGCGCACCGATCTGATCTTTCAGCGCCTGCTGGAAATCTGGAGCTCGACCCCGTCGCTTTACGTCATCATCATCCTGTTCGCGATTCTGGGGCGAAGTTTCTGGCTGTTGGTGTTCGTGTCGATCCTGTTCGGCTGGCCGGCGCTGGTCGGCGTGGTGCGGGCCGAATTCCTGCGGGCGCGGAACTTCGAATATGTGCGCGCCGCCCGCGCGCTGGGGGTGAGCGACCGCAAGATCATGTTCCGCCACATCCTGCCCAACGCGATGGTGGCGACGCTGACCATGCTGCCTTTCGTGGTGACGGGCACCATCTCGTCGCTCGCGGCGCTGGATTATCTGGGCTATGGCCTGCCCACATCGGCGCCGTCGCTGGGCGAGCTGGCCTTGCAGGCCAAGCAGAACCTTCAGGCGCCGTGGCTGGGCTTCACCGCCTTTTTCGCCTTTGCGATCATGCTGTCGCTGCTGGTCTTCATCTTCGAGGGCATCCGCGACGCATTCGACCCAAGAAAGACCTTTCGATGACGGCGGTGCTTGAAGTCCGGGACCTGAAGATCGGCTTTCGTCAGGACGGCCGGGTGGTGCCCGCCGTCAAGGGCGTCAGCTTTGACATCGGCCGGGGCGAGACGGTCGCGCTGGTGGGCGAATCCGGGTCGGGAAAATCGGTGACGGCGCTGTCGACCGTGGGGCTTCTGGGCGACGCGGCCGAGCTTTCGGGATCGGTCCGTTACGAGGGGCGCGAACTGGTCGGCGCCTCCGAGGCGGAACTGCGGCGGGTGCGCGGCAACGACATCAGCTTTATCTTTCAGGAGCCGATGACCTCGCTCAATCCGCTGCACACGCTTGAGCGGCAGCTGGGCGAAAGCCTTTCGCTGCATCAGGGGATGAGCGGCCGCGCAGCGCGGGCGCGGATCATCGAGCTTTTGACCCGCGTCGGCATCCGCGACCCGGAATCGCGGCTGGACGCCTATCCGCATCAGCTGTCGGGCGGACAGCGTCAGCGGGTGATGATCGCCATGGCTTTGGCCAATGGCCCGGAACTTCTGATCGCGGATGAGCCGACCACCGCGCTGGACGTGACCATTCAGGCCCAGATCATGGAGCTTCTGGCCGAGCTCAAGGCCCAGGAACAGCTGTCGATGCTGTTCATCAGCCACGATCTGGGGCTGGTGCGGCGCATTGCCGACCGGGTCTGCGTGATGAAGGATGGCGAGATCGTCGAACAGGGTCCGGTCGAGGCGATCTTTGCCGATCCCAAACATGAATATACGCGCATGCTTCTGGCGGCCCAGCCGCAGGGCCGCGCCGACCCGATCCCTGCGGACGCGCCCGAGATTGCCGCGACCCGCGACCTTAAGGTGTGGTTCCCGATCCAGCACGGTTTCCTGCGCCGCACCGTCGGCCATATCAAGGCGGTGAACGGCGCGACGCTGTCGGTTCATGCCGGCGAAACCCTTGGCATCGTGGGCGAATCCGGGTCCGGCAAGACCACGCTCGCGCTTGCGATCATGCGGCTGATCGAAAGCGACGGTCCCATCGTCTATATGGGACAGGATATTTCGGGCCTGCCGGGGCGGGCGCTGCGCGGCCTGCGCCGCGACATGCAGATCGTCTTTCAGGATCCGTTCGGCAGCCTGTCGCCCCGCATGACGGTCGAACAGATCATCGCCGAGGGGCTGGGCGTCCACGGTGTCGAGCCGGGCCGCGACCGCCGCGAAATGGTCGATGAAATCATGCGCGAGGTCGGGCTGGATCCGGCCCTGATGCATCGCTATCCGCATGAATTTTCCGGCGGCCAGCGCCAGCGCATCGCCATTGCCCGGGCCATGATCCTGCGCCCGAAACTGGTGGTGCTGGACGAGCCGACCAGCGCGCTCGACATGACCGTGCAGGTCCAGATCGTCGAATTGCTGCGGCGTCTGCAACGCAAGCACGGGCTGGCCTTTCTGTTCATCAGCCACGACCTGCGCGTGGTGCGCGCCATGTCGCATCAGATCATGGTCATGCGCGCCGGCGAGGTGGTCGAACAGGGCAGCACGGATGCGGTGTTCGACAGCCCCCGCGACGACTATACCCGCCGCCTGATCGAGGCCGCCTTCCTGACCTCGGACCGCGCATGAAGATCCTGCTTGTTCACCAGAATTTCCCCGGCCAGTTCCTGCATCTGGCGCCCGCGCTGATCGCGCGCGGGCATGAGGTGCTGGGCCTGACCGATGAAAAGAACCAGCGTCCGGCGCCCGACAAGGTGCCGGTGGTGCGCTACAAGGCCCCAGAGCCGGCGGACCTGCCGGCGATGCTGGGCCGGACCTATTGCGAATATACCGATCGGGGCTGGCTTGCGGCGCGGGGATGCCGGGCGCTGCGCGACCGGCACGGCTTTACCCCCGACCTGATCCTGGGCCATAGCGGCTGGGGCGAGACGCTGTTTCTGCGCGAGATTTACCCCGAGGCCAAGTTGCTGGTCTATGCCGAGCTGATGTACCGCACGCGCGGACAGGATGTGGGCTTCGATCCCGAAATCTCGCCCGACAGCGATGAGGGGCGCGCCGGCACCGTGGCACGTTCGGCGCATCTGATTCAGGGGCTGGTCCAGGCCGATGCCGGGTTGTCGCCGACCCGCTATCAGGCGGATTCCTTTCCGCCCGAACTGCGCCAGAAGCTGACGGTGATCCATGATGGCATCGACACCGACACCGTGCGCCCGAACCCGCAGGCCGAACTGGCGCTGCCCAATGGCCGGGTGCTGCGCGCGGGGGACGAGGTGCTGAGCTATGTCTCGCGCTCGCTGGAACCCTATCGCGGCTTTCACCGCTTCATGCGAGCACTGCCCGGGGTGATGCGGGCCCGCCCGGATGCGCAGGTGGTGCTGGTGGGCGGCGACGGCGTCAGCTATGGCGGCAAGCCCAAGGATGCCGCCACCTGGAAGGAAAAGATGCTGACGGAACTGTCGGGCCAGCTGGATCTGTCGCGCATCCACTTTCTGGACCGGGTGCCCTATCCGACCTATCTGGCGCTGTTGCAGGTCGCCCGGGTGCATTGCTATCTGACCTATCCATTCGTGCTGAGCTGGTCGCTGACCGAGGCGATGGCGGCGGGCTGTCACATCGTCGCCTCGGATACCGAGCCGGTGCGCGAGGTGATCCGCGACGGCGAAAACGGCCGGCTGGTGCCGTTCTTTGATCAGCCCGCGCTTGAGGCCGCATTGATCCGGGCGCTGGCGGGCGACCCCGAGGCGGCGCGGATGCAAGAGGCCGCGCGCGCCGATATGGTGCGCGGCTATGACCTGAACCGGGTCTGCCTGCCGCGGCTGATCGATTGGGTGGAAAGCTTTGGCCCGGCGGGGTCGGGGGGTTAAAGCTCGATCTCGGGGGCGGTGCCTTTCGGGGACTGATCCCCCGGGCGCGGCGGGTTCAAGAGCGGCGAATCGTTTCGCGGATCCTTTTCCGGCGCCGGGCGCAGAATCTCGCGCAGGCTGTCGCCCACGGGCGGCGGCGGCGGCGCATCGGCGCGGCGACGGATCAGGATGTCGCCATTTTCCAGCCGTTCGGGCGCCTGATAGTTTTTCACATCATCCATCAGCTTGCCGATATCGCCCAGAACCGGGCGCAGCGAATTGCCGATATCGCCGAGATCGCGGCTCAGCTTGTCCAGATGCGGCGCGGCCTCGTTGAGCATGTTCTGCATGAAGTTTTCCAGCCCGCCGGCAAAGGGATCGTTTTCCGCCCCGGTCCCATCCTCGGGCACGCCATCCTTGGGCGCGACCTCGTCGGTCTGGGCGCTCGGGGGGGACCAAAGCTGGGCCGAAACGAATACCGGCACAGCCAGCATGGCGGCAAGGATCGGAACGAAGAATCTGCGCATCGCGTGGCCTTGAAAAGCTTCTGCAGGAAAACCCCCGCGCGCGGGATTCGGTTCCCCGATGCGCGGCCATCAGGCCGAGGGCTGGACCGGGCGCATGCGGTGCATGTCGCGAAACGCCTCCCATGCCTCGTTCAGGGCGCGGGTGCGGGTTTCGGCCAGGCGGATCGCCTCGGGCGGCAGGCCGCGGGCGATGGCGCGGTCGGGATGGCTTTCGCGGATCAGCTCGCGCCAGCGCTTGCGCGCCTCGGGCAAGGGGGTGTCGGGGGCGATGCCCAGCACCTCGCACGAGGCGCAGCCGCTATCGGGGTCATGGCGGATGCGGATCGCCATCACCTCGGCCTCGGGGATGGCAAAGATGCGGGCGACCTCATCGATAAAGCTGGTCTCGTTCTCATGCAGCTTGCCATCGGCAAGGGCAATGATGAACAGCCCCTCGATCACGTCGTAAAGGATCGGGTCGCCCTTTGGGAACATGGCCGCGATGCGCCGCGCCCAGGCGTCAAAACCGGCGACATCCTGTCGTGCAAGGTCGAACACCCGGCCGGCATTCTTTTCCTCGTGCCGGGGGATGATGAAGAGCCGGCGAAAGGCCGCGACCTCGGACCGGGCAACCGCGCCATCGGCCTTGGCGAGCTTTGCGCCCAGCGAAATGACAGCGATGGTGAAGGCCACCGATTTTTCGGGCGGCGTGGCGGGTCGGCTTGCGCCGATGATCGCCGCCAGCCGGTCGGCGATCCGCCGCCAGAAGCTGCGGGGCTTCGGCAGTTCGGGGCAGGTCTGATTGGGGGGCATCGCGGCGTCCATGGTGCGAACAACCTAAGGGAATCCGCCGGGGCAAGTCCACTGACATTCCTGCCAGCTTGGCGGACGATCCGCGACTTTCCGGCGCGGCCCTGTTGGGCGTTGCGGTCGCGCGATGGGGGGGGAACGGCGGCAAAAGCGCGCATGCGCTTCAAGGTCGCGGATTTGGGCTGGTCCGTCGCGGCGGGCATCGTTTCCGCGCCCCGGATGCCGGAAATGCGGATGCGGATGCGCGTTCCCATGACCACGACAAGCTTGGCCATCGCCGGCGAAGGCCCCGCAACCCCGCCCGAAAGGCCGGCAAGGCGAAAACCGACCGGGCAGGGTGGCGTCAAAAGCGGCAATCATCGCGGTTTTTCGTCGCCATCGGGGCGGGGGCTTCGCTTTGGCAATCCCTGCTGCTAGCTTCCGCACAGAAAATGAGGGACGGCGATGACGGAAAACGCATTTCAGATCGGGCAGGAAAGCCCGCTGGGTCAGGATCTGGAGCTGCTGTTTCAGCGCCATACCGCCGACATGCATGCCGATACCCCACCGGAATCGATCCATATGATGCCGCGCGAGGCGCTGAGCGCGCCCGAGATCGCCTTTTTCGTGCTGCGCGACGGCGGGCGGCCGCTTGGCATGGGGGCGGTCAAGCGCATCGCCCCCGATCACGGCGAAATCAAGTCGATGCATGTGCTGTCCGAAACCCGTGGCCGGGGGCTGTCGCGCCGGATGCTTGCGGCGCTGGTCGCGCATGCCCGTGCCGAAGGCTTTGCCCGGTTGAGCCTTGAAACCGGCACGCAGCCGACCTTTGTCGCGGCGCGGGCGCTTTATGCGCGGGCTGGTTTCGTCGAATGCGGCCCCTTTGGCGATTACCGCCCCGACCCAAACAGCGTCTTCATGACGATTGATCTGCGCGCCGCCGATTGAGCGGTTGAATAACCGCCCCGTCTTTGCCATGACTGCGCCACTGCGGCCCCGTAGCTCAACTGGATAGAGCAGGGACCTTCTAAGTCCAAGGTTGGGGGTTCAAGTCCTCCCGGGGTCGCCATTTTCACGTTTCATCAGGGCTTTACCGGCTTTTCGCCGATGCGTCCCGCCGTCGTCTCTGGCTCGCGAGGCCAAATGGAAAGGGCCGACCCGAAAGGCGGCCCCGTTATCGGTTCGGCTTGGACGACGTTACTGGACCAGCGACTTGCGGTGCTGGGCGTGACGCACCGCAAGCTTGCGGCCCATGCGGCCCGAAGCCAGAAGACGCGCGCCCTCGGGCAGCACATCCTCGGGGCGGTCGCGCAGTTCCGGGAAGAGCGCGAAGATCTCTTCCTGGGCGCTGTGGCCGATGGATTTCAGCGCTTCCTTGCCGGTGTAAAGCGACTCGGTTTCGGCGCCTTCCGAGATGACGACCTCGTGGCGGTCAAAGAGGAAGTGGAAATATTCCACACCCTGCACGTCCTGCGCGATGTCGATGCCATCGATCTGCAAGAGCTGCTTGGCGGCGACCAGAACCTCGGCGGCGCCAAACATCTTTTGCGCGATCCTGGAGCGGACCAGAATGCGGTGCTGCGGCGAAACCAGCAGGTCGCGCTTGGGCAGACCGCCCCCCAGCGCACCGGCGCTGATGCGGATCGGACGCATGTTCGGGTTCACGTCCAGCATCTTGCTGCCCAGCACGCGCGAACCGATCCAGCGCAGTTCCTGCAAGCCGTGATCGCGCGTCACCACCATCGTGCCGACGGCCAGATCCTCGACGGCGACGGGGCCGGCCTCGGTT
>RRZU011793894.1_pt1 | contig 19010 bp, 15 predicted proteins | sample 2165561 | NCBI WGS metagenome assembly RRZU01 (sample SAMN10456909, study PRJNA506462) | wastewater metagenome | isolation source: wastewater sludge | place: USA: Moscow, Idaho | reverse complement strand
TTTATAAAATCATCCACTGATAATCCTGATGAATACTTTGCTGTCCCATTTGTTGGCAGTATATGATTTGGTCCTGCAAAATAATCTCCCAATGCCTCTGGAGAATATTCTCCTAAAAATATGGAGCCTGCATGCTTTATATTTGCCAATAATGATAATGGTTCTTTTGTATTTATTATTAAATGTTCTGGCGCTATATCATTTGATATATCTGCTCCAGTATTTAAATTATCAACAACTATTATAAGTCCATTATTTTTTATGGATTTTTTAGCTATATCACTTCTTATTAATTTTTCTAATTCTATTTCAATATGCTTTCCTACTTCTTCACCTAATTTTATACTATCTGTTATAAGAAACACTCTTGCGTTTTCATCATGTTCTGCTTGTGAAAGTAGATCTATTGCTATATATCTTGGATTTGCTGTATTATCTGCAATTATTAATATTTCACTAGGTCCAGCTACCATATCAATATCAACTTTTCCAAATACCAGTTTTTTTGCAGTGGCAACAAATATATTTCCTGGTCCAACTATTTTATCAACTTTTGGTATCGTCTCCGTTCCATATGCTAATGCACCTATAGCTTGTGCTCCACCAACTTTAAATATTCTATCCACTCCTGCAATCTCACCTGCTACTATTACATCTGGATTTATTTTTCCATTTTCATCAGCAGGTGTTAGCATAATTATCTCATTAACTCCTGCTATTTTAGCTGGTATTGTATTCATAAGCACAGAAGAAGGATATACAGCAGTACCACCAGGTACATAGATACCAACTCTATCTATTGGAGTTATTTTTTGTCCAAGCATTATTCCCGGACTATCTAATAATAAATATCCTGACTTCTTTTGACTTTCATGATATTTTCTTATATTTTCACTAACTTCTTTTAATATTTCAATAAATTCACTATCTACAATATCAAAAGCTTCTTCAATTTCAGATTTTGACAACTCTAATTCAATGGAAGAATTATTATCAAATTTACTATTGTATTTAATAATTGCATTATCACCATTTATTTCTATATCATTTAATATTTCTAATACTATTTCTTCCACTTCTCTATGATTTTTTTCATTTTGACTATTTATATTTCTATTATCAAATTCAGTGTAATTAATTATTTTAATCATTTTTTATATCTCCACATTCTTTTATTTTATTAACCAATCCATCTATTTCATCTTTATTAAATTTATAACTGGATTTATTGGCTATTAACATGGCACTTATATCTACTATTTCTCTTATTATTGATAAATTATTCTCTCTTAAGGTTGTTCCTGTTTCTGTTATATCTACTATTACATCTGACATATCAAGTACTGGTGCCAGTTCTATAGAGCCATTTAGTTTCACTATATCAACTTCTCTATTTTTCATTTCAAAATATTTTTTAGTAATATTTACATATTTTGTTGCAACTTTTAAATTATTATTTTTATATTCTTTAAAATCATCTTTTGCTGCAATTATCATCTTACATTTTCCTAATCCTAAATCCAATAGTTCATATATATCTGGTTCTGTTTCTAAAATAACATCTTTACCTACCACACCTATATCTGCTATACCTCTTTCTACATATATCCCAACATCTGATGGTTTAACTAAGAAGTATCTTAATCCAATTTCCTTATTTTCTATCACTAATTTCCTACTGTTCTTTTCAAATTCATCTATTAAATAGCCAAGTTTAGCAAAAATATCATATATATCATTTCCCAACCTTCCCGTTGGGAGTGCAATATTTAACATTAGGTATCCTCCTTTAGAATATTTTCTTCAAATTTATATTTTTTATCAAAACTATATGGATATTCACTATTTATATTATTCTTTTCAAATCTGACAATTTTACCATTTACAATAAATTTCTCTGCTTCTTTTATTAGTATTCCCATATCACAGTTTTCATCATATTCTATTAAAATATCAAAATCATTTTCAGTCTTTGTTTTATTATTATTTTCTGGTAAATTTATGGCAAATCCTGTGGCAGAATTATTTTTCCCCATTTTTTCTAGAAGTTTATCATATCTACCACCTGTTAATACTTCTTTAAAATATTCAGGTATATATCCCTTAAATATTACTCCATTATAGTAATTTATATCTCCCCTTATTGAAAAATCCAATTTAACATAGCTATCCTTTCCTATTGATTTAAGAAATTTATTTATTTCCAAAAGTTCTACATAGGCAATCTGCATCTTATCATTCTTAACCATTGGTTTTATCACTTTAAGACTATGTTCAAGATTGTCACTTATATCACATAAATTTTTGATATTATTAATTTCTACATCATCTAAAAAACCATCTAAATATTTTTCAATATTATGGGAACTTTTTAAATGTATAGAATCTAATATTTTATATTTTAAGTTTTTTGGAATTTTTAAATCTTTTAAATAAGCTGAAAGAAAATCTAAATGGGATATATCTAAGACAAATTTATCATTAATTGAGTTTAATGATTCTAAGGCAAGATTAATAATCTCAAGATTGGAAAAACTACTTTTATCACCTATAAGCTCTACTCCTATTTGTTTAAGCTCTTTATACTCTCCTGTATCTTTACTAATTCTATATACTTCATCTATATAATAGAGTTTTTCATAGAATTGAAGCCTTTTATCAGGAATGTTCTTTATAATAGAAAGGGTTATATCTGGCTTAAGTGCTACGAGTTTTCCATCGGAATTCATAAAACTAATAATGTTCTTTGTCCGTAAGAAATTCATGTTTTCTATGTAAAGACTATATTCTTCAAATTTTCTGACTTTTTTCTCTATAAAACCATGATTTCTAAATATCTGTTCCAGTTCTTTAAATTTTTTATCAGTATTAAAATGCATCTGATGATGGTCATGTTTCATTTTTTCCACTACCTTTCTCATTGATTTATCGAAATATTCATTCATTAATTATTATAGATATTAATTTATAAATTACTAGTCATTATATTATAATATCACCTAAGATGCAATAAAAATTAATATATAAATATATATTTTCTCATCTTTAAATTTGAATTATATATAATATTATAAATATAACTATATAATTGTTATCCAAGCTTTTTATTTTATAATAATTTTCATACTGGGTTTTCCTTAAATATAGAATTTTCCATAGTCTTATTTCATTTTATATTTTACTTTTAATATTTATTTCTAAGATATATTGAGTTTAATAATAAAAAACTCATAACAATATTTTCGTGTTATTTATATTTTAACAACACAATTTTTTGTTATGAGTTTTATAATAATCTAATATAAAAAAATCTATTTATCTAACCAAATATGTGAAAATTCTGCTTCTGATGAATTTTCTTTAGCTTCACTTGCTGGATGTCCTTTTACATAAGATTTTATAGGTATTACTGATCCTTTATCTGCGAAAAATACTACTGGTAAATCATTTCTCAAAATTTCTTGAACTTCTTTATAGTATACTGCTCTATCCTCTAATTCCGTTGCGATATTTCCATTTTTAAGTGCTGTGTCCATTTCTTCACTACTATATAAACCATAGTTTATTGGTCCCTCTGTAGAGAAACGACTTGTAATAGAAGATATATCCGGACCTTGGTAACCACCTAATACTGTTAGCTCAAAGTTTTTATCATCTAATATTTTTGCATCATATGCTGCATCGTCCATTGAGTTATGATTTAATTTAATACCTATCTCATCAAAGTTTGATTTTAAAACAGCTACAACATTATCCCATCCTGGAAAAGTATCTATGGAGTTTTCAAGGTAATATCCATTTTCAGCTTTTTTATAGCCTGCTTCTTCTAACAATTGTTGTGCTTTTTCGATATCTCTCTTTGGTGATTTTACTTCTTCATTTAATGCCCATTCATAAGAAGGTGCTATAAAATATTCTGAAATAGAGCCCTGCTCTTTTAATGCTTTTACAAATATTTCTTCTGGGTCAATCCCATAAAGTACAGCTTCTCTAACTTCTTTTTTTGCAAAATTTCCTTCCTCCATATTAAATAATACATATGATTTATTTGGCCAAGTTTTTTCTTCTAATACATATTCTGTGTTTCCTGCTAGTTTTTTTACTTCTTCTACAGGTACTCCACCTCTTATTTCATCTGTTTCTCCGTTTATCCAAGCCTGATAAGCTGTATCTACATCAGGTATTATTTTAAATATTATTTTATCTAAATGAGCTTTATCTTTGTAAAAGTCTTCATTTTTCTCTATAGTTATACTTTCACCTTTTACATGTTCTACAAATTTAAAAGGTCCTGTTCCTATAGGTGATTGATTTGCTTCATTAGTCAACCAATCTGTTCCTTCATATATATGTTTTGGCATTATATAAGTACCCATCCATGCTATATATCCTAATAAACCTGAATTTGCTTCTTCAAGTTTAAACTCTATTGTATTCTCATCTATTACATTTATCTCTTTTACATCTTTTAAAGAGTTAGAAGCAAAACCAGATTCAGATTTTATCGTATCAAAAGTCCATTTAACATCTTCTGCACTGAAGTTTTCTCCATCATGCCATTTAACATTTTCATGTAATTTAAATGTTAAAGTTTTTCCATCATCTGTGTATTCCCAACTCTCTGCTAAGTCTGATACAACTTCATCTTTACCATTTATTTTTAATAATTTATTAAAAATATTTTGATTAATAAGATATGCTGCATCATCTGCTGTAGCACATGGATTATAAGTTCCAGGTTCGCCATTCATACTTACAACAAAAGTACCGCCTTCTTTAATACCATTTTTTTCTTCTACATCCTGTTCTTTTTTTTCCTCAACTTTTGCTTCTACTTCTTTTTCATCTTTAGCATTAGATACTTTATTCTCATTACATCCTGTTACAAATGTTAAACAAAGTATAAATACTAATAATAATGATAAGTATTTTTTATTATTCATTTGATTCCTCCTAGTTTATTATTTATATAATATAGATAATTATTTTATTTTATTAAAATACTATAGACTTATAAATATATTTTCCAAAATAAGTTAATTATCTAATATCTATCAAATTTAATATGATATCAATTGTATTTTATGAAAAATACTATTCTATATTTCTACAGCTCAATAACAAAGCCTTTGTATAAGGATGCTTAGGATTAAATATTATATCCTCTGTATCACCTATTTCCACAATTTTTCCTAAATGTAAAACTGCAATTTTATCAGAAATATATCTAGTAGTGGGTATATCATGACTTATAAATATGGTAGAACTATTATTTTTTTTAGTCATATCTAATAACATATTTATAACATCAGCTTTTACTGAAGTATCTAACATTGATACTGGCTCATCTGCAATAATTAACTTTGGATATAATAGCATACTTCTAATTATTGATATTCTTTGTAGTTGACCTCCCGATATTTCATAAGGATACCTATTTAAAAATTCTTCTGGTGGGTCAACGCCCGCATCTATCATTATTTTTTTTATATATATTAACCTTTCCTTTTTAGTATTTCCTATTTTATGAGTTTTCAATGTAGAGAGCAGAATTTTTTCAATTGTATATCTATTATCAAATACATCATATGGATTTTGATATATCATCTGACAACTTTTTCTAAAATATAATTTCATATTTTTTAAAAAATATGAAATATCTTTGTCTTCAAAAATAATATCTCCCTTTGTTTTTTCTTCCAATCCCACTAATAATTTACCAAGAGTTGATTTCCCACTTCCAGATTCTCCTATAACTCCTAATACTTCTCCTCTTTTTAAATTGAAATTAATTTTATCCAATGCTTTTATTTCTTTTTTATTTGATTTCTTATAATATTTGGAAACATCTTTTACCTTAAGGATATAATCCATTTCTAATCCTCCTGAAAAAAGCAAGCCACACTCCAACCTTCCTTATCCTTTAATTGTGGCTGATTATTTTTACAAATCTCATTTTTCTTATTACATCTAGGATAAAATATACATCCCTTATTTTCTCTACTTAAATCTGGTAATTTTCCAGATATACCCGTTAACCTTTTTTTACTATCTTTTAATCTTGGATATGATTCTATCAAGCCTTTAGTGTATGGATGTTTAGGATTTTTAAATATATCTTTAGTATTACCTTTTTCAACAATATATCCTCCATACATTACAATAATCTCTTTACAGCTTGAATTAACTATTGATATATCATGAGTTATCATAATCCTTGTTACTCTAAAATCTTTTTCAATTTCTATTATTTCATCTAGTATTTTCTTCTCATTTATAAGATCTAATGCCGTTGTTGCTTCATCTAATATTAATATTTTAGGATTAAATAATATGCTTAAAGCTATACAAACTCTTTGATACATACCTCCTGATAATTCGTGAGGATACATATAGTAAACTTTTTCTGATAAATTCATTTTTTTTAATAGTTTTATTATTATTTCTTTTATATCTTTTTTTGATTTAGTCCTATCATGAACTCTATATATTTCTAAAATCTGATTTCCTATTTTATGTACAGGACTTAGTGAATTCATTGAACTCTGAAAAACCACTGATATATCTTTCCATCTTATTCTATTTAACTCTTTTTCATCTATACTTAATAAATCTTGTTTATTATATATTATCTTTCCACTTACTTCAGATATTTCTTTTGGCAACAACCCAAGTATAGACATTGCCAATGTTGATTTTCCTGAACCTGATTCTCCAACTATTCCATAGGATATTTTTTCTTTTAAACTTAAATTTAAATTCTTTACTGCTTTGATTCTTTTTGTATTATTTTTATAAATAACATTTAAATTCTCTATATTTAATATATCCATAAGTATTCACCTAAATATTTCCTGAATTTATTGGACTTAATAATTTATTTGTACCTTCTGCTATTAAATGAAAGGATAATACTGTCAAAACTATAAAAACACCTGCAAAACTACATATCCACCAACCATTTACTAGATATCCCTTACCATGGTAAATAATTTGTCCCCAGCTAATAACATTTGGGTCTCCTAGCCCTAAAAACGATAAACTTGCTTCAAACAAAATTGCTGATGATATAGCCATTGTAGTATCAGATATTATTGGAAATATCCCATTAGGTATAATATGTTTAAATAAAATAATAATTTCCTTTTCTCCTATTGTTTTATATGCTTTAATAAATGTTCTTTCTTTCAAAGCAATAGCCTGCGCCCTCATTATTTTTGCAGTTCTAGTCCAACTTGTTAAACCAATTACCAAAATTACATTTATTAAGCTACTACCATAAATCGATACAACAATTATTATTAAAAAAAATGTTGGCAACATTAAAAACATATTTATTATTTCAGATATTATTAGATCTATATTTCCTCCAAAATATCCTGATACTCCTCCGATTAAAGTGCCTATTACTGAAGATATAATTGCAGCTGTTATTCCCACTTTCAACGATGTTCTAGTACCAAAAATAACCATGCTATAGACATCTCTACCTAAACTATCTGTACCAAAAAAATATTTACTTGATGGTGGATGAAGCAAATCATCATTTAATTTATTTGGATCAAAATTTGACAATTTCTTTGCAAATAATGCTATTAAAATTAATATTGTAAATGTTAATATACCTATTTGTAATTCTTTATTTTTTTTAAGATTTGTAAATAATAAATTTATATATTTAATAATAAATCACCTATTCTAATCTAATTCTTGGGTCTATAATTGAGTAAAGTATATCCGTTATTACCATTGATATTGATATAGATATTGATAATAATAGATATATTCCAGTTAAAACTGGGTAATCTCTATTTTTAACTGAATCCATTATCACCCTCCCCATTCCCGGCCAAGCAAATACAATTTCTATTAAGGAAACACCACTTAATAAAAAAGCAAAAGATAAACTAAATGTTGTTATAACAGGAATAATTGCATTTTTTAAAACAAATTTCCTAAATATTTTATTTTCTTCCATACCTGTTGCTCTAAATGTTTTTATAAAGTTTTCATTTAAAACCTGTATCGTTGAAGATCTTATAATTCTAAAATATATTGGTATCTGAATAATTGTAATTACCATCACTGGTAATATCATATGTTTTAATATATCTAATATTTTCTTAATCCCTTCATATTCTTGCCTAACATCTCTCATGCCTGAAGTAGGTAAGATTTTAAGCTTAGATGAGAATATTAATATCAATATTAAACCTAACCAAAAACTTGGTATTGCATCTAATATATAAGAAATACTACATAAAATATTATCTATCTTACTACCTACTTTTCTTCCAGAATACAATCCAATAGAAGTTCCTATCACAACAGATAAAATACTACTCGTCAAAGTTAATAATATTGTTGGAAGAATTTTTTTTGATATTATTTTTGTAACTGGCTCATTGCTTTTATAGGAATATCCTAAATCTCCTTTAAGGGCATTGCTTATATATTTTATAAATTGTTTTAATACTGGTTGATCTAATCCATATTTCTCAGTTAGATATTCTATTTGCTCAGGATTTGGATTATCTTTCCCTGATAATAATTTGATTGGCTCTCCCGGTGCATATCTTATTAAAAAAAAAGTAATGATAAATGAAAATAAAATAGTTAATAATCCCGTCATAGTTTTTTTTCTTAAATATCTAATCATAATCTCTCCTAATTATTTTTTACTTCATTTTTATCTATTAATTTGTTTTCCTATCAAAGTATAACACCCTCAATTATTTAAGTTAAATTGTTATTATCTATACACTCTTTTAAAAGATTTAAATAAATAATAAATAGAATAGTTGGAATATTTAGTTGTTGTAATATAAAAAAAAGAGATAATTGAATTAATTCAATTATCTCTTTCCCTATCTAAAATATTAAGTAAAATTTTTCTCTCAATATTCTTTATTGTTCAGTTCCCATTGATGCTGATAAATCTTCTTTATTTTCTATTATTGCTTCAATTCCATATTCAATTGCCTTTGCAATAGTCTCTATTGCCATTGAAGGCATTCCCTCTGGTCTTTCTGTCACTTGCTCTGATGCAAATGGCACATGTATAAATCCTGCTCTAATATTTTTATATTTTTTGCTTGTCATATAAAGAACATTATACATTATACTATTACATACATAAGTTCCTGCTGTATAAGAAATATTTGCAGGTATACCATGATCTCTTATATTTTGAACCATAGCTTTTACAGGAATAGTTGCAAAATATGCTGATTCACCATCTTCTTTAATCTTTTCATCATTTGGTGCTTCACCATCATTGTCTGGAATTCTTGCTTCGGCTAAGTTTATAGCAACTTTTTCAATAGTTATGCTTGATCTACCACCCGCTTGACCTATATTTAATACTACATCTGGACTGTATTTTTCTATTGCTTCTTCTACCACTTTTGCAGATCTTGTAAATACTGTTGGTATTTCAATTTTTATTATCTCTGCATCTAAAATATTATCTGGTAATAATTTAACTGCCTCATAAGCTGGATTTACACTTTCTCCACCAAATGGGTCAAATCCTGTTACTAATATTTTCATAAAATCTCTCCTTTATTAAAACAATTGAAATTCTGGCAATATAATTCTGCCTTTATCCATTATCATTTTATTGTCAACATATATATCTGGCAATAAACTAACTAAATCAAAATGTCCATTTGCTTCATGAACTCCTCCAAGGGCTATATTTCTACCAAAACCTATATGGAAAGTACCATAAGCCGACTCATCTTCTATATAGCAATTTCCTTCACATTTAGAATATGAATTTAATCCTATACCGAGTTCTGATGTACATACATACCCTTATCATTATAGTTTTCTATATATTTTTTTAATTTAGTTCCAGAATTATTTTTCTCTATTCCTATAATTTTACCTTTTGAAATCTCTATTTCAATTGGACTTTCTGGCCGTCCTATATAACCTAAAGAACCATCAACTATCATTATTCCTTCCGTTTTAGTTTCTTCAATTGGTATGTATATTTCAAAAGATGCAGAAGAATATCCTCCACCATCATTTACTACTCCATTAAAAAAACCTGGGTCACGATTTTCTTTATAAAATTTTAAATTTGTCCCTAAATCGGTTTCTACTCTTATAATAGTCGAGTTTTTTATATAATCCATAACTAAATTTGCTATCATCTTGCTCTTTTTTGTATCCATTCTTATAAATTCAAAAGATAACATTGATTTTCCATTATTTACTGAAAGAGGCAATGATAAAAATTTACCTCCTCTTTCTATTGCTTTTTTTGCTGCTTGGGTAGTTACTAGTGAATAATCTGTAGCTCCAATAATAATATCATAATTATTAAATATATCTTCATTCTCATCAAAAAATATTCCCACATGAATTCCTGAGGTTTCTACGACCATTATATCAACATATGCATTTCTAACTAATGCCATTTCTTTCAACAAGTTAGCTTCCATCATATATTTTTCACTGGATACAATTAATAATCTATTAGTAGGTCTAATCTTAACCCAATCATCTATTATTATTCTTGCTCCCTCTCTTGTCTTTTCAAGATATTCACTCATTTTTACCCTCCATTAACTATTTAAAAATTATCATATATATAATATGAACTATTATTAATATAAGTGCTGGTACAATTTGATTTTTTATAGTTCCCATTCTATCCTTCATATCTAATATGGCAACTGGTAATATATTAAAGTTTGCAGCCATTGGCGTACATAATGTACCACAATATCCTGCTGTTAATCCTAATATACCTATAAGAGCTGGATTAGCTCCATATGCCAATACAAATGGTCCACCAATACCTACTGTTATTACTGTAATAGCAGCAAATGCATTACCCATTATCATTGTAAATAACATCATTCCCAATGCATATACTATAATTCCCACATTAACATTTCCTGCCGGAATTACCATACCAACTATTTTTGCAATAACCTCTCCAACGCCCGCTTGTGTAAATATTGCACCTAAACATGATAAAAGCATTGGTAACATACTAAGTGGTCCTACTATTGTTAAAAATCTTTCTGCATCATTTAAAAACACTTTTGGTTTATTATTTGGTGAATATAACATAAGCAATATTATTGATAATAAAATTCCTACTGCCATTCCAACAAATGAACCTAATGCTTTTAATCCTGGTACCAATGAAAACACCAATGAAAATACTCCCATTGTTAATGCTGGAATAAAGATTTTCATGCCTATTTTTTTAAATGCTGCCTCTGTTTCTTCTTTTGTTGGTGCTTTTTGTTCTCCGGCTTTAACTTTATTTAATATTGCTGGAATTGCCATTACTACAACTATAATTCCATTTATTTTATCTGGAATCCATCTACCAAATGCCATTACAATTCCTAGTGCACACCAAAAAAGTGCAGTTCCAAATCTAGATGGATTCTTCTCATCTCTTGCATTTTTAATACCTGCATATATAGATATAAAACCTATTATCATAAAAAGTATTTCTAATACTTTTGCTCCCGTTGTTACATCTTGACTCGTAAAATATGACATATCCATCCTCCTCTCAATTTTTATTTATAGTATCTTTCTATAGCTTTATTATCTTTTAAAATATAATATATAACGGTTACCGATAATGCTATTATTGCTATTGGTATCTCTACTTTAACTAAATCAATTAATTCAACATTGTATCCTAATGATTCTAATGTAGTTTGAACTAATAAGTTTCCTGATCCATTTAAAAAAAGTACTTGGAAGAAGAACCATGTAATATTCTCCACCCCTGCTGACATTCCTTTTATTTGATCTAAATGCTCCTCATTAACTTTATGGCCTTTATTTTCTATAGATCCAGTTGCCATAGGTAGTAGAACTGGTCTTATAAATCCTGCAAGTCCGCCTATACCAACATTAAACGCTCCAAAAAATCCTCTTATAGCACCATAGATGCTAATTATAATCCCTGGAGTTGCAACTTTAAATTTACCTATAAGATTTGCTGCTGCTTCTTTTAAACCATTTCTTTCTAATGTTCCTGTTACTAATAAAACTAATATAAATATTGCCATTGTTCTGTTGGCAACAAAGGTTTTTCCAAATACTTCTAAGAATCCTTCCAAACCTAATCCACCAACTAATGCTGTTACTATTGAAGCTGCCATAATAATTAATATTGAATCAAATTTTAATGCAAAACCAATAATAACAATTAAAATACCTATTAATTTTAAATATTCCATATATTGTCACTCCCCTTTATTTTATTTATTTCAAGCCATATTAAACAACTATAGGTCTTTGTCTAATATGACTAATTGAAATCCTATCATCTACAATGAATTTACTCTTATATAGCATTTTGGCATTCATCATCATTTCTAAAACTGCTTCATCATGTACTACATGAGCCCTTGCACATAGATTTAAATAATCTCCCTGTGCTGTCTCATCTGCAACTTCAGAAGTATATGCTACTGTGGTTATCCAAGGATATCTAATTGACGGATATCTATGTTTTTCATCATAATCAAATGGTATCCAATAATTAATCATATTTTTATAATATTCAGCAGGAAATAATCTTGGCATCCAACTATGTGCATATTTTTCAAATCTATTCATCCACTCTTTATTTAATTCAGTTATCTCAATATCATTGCCTATTCCTATAGCAATTAAATCTTCTATTTTTTTATTAACAGCATAGTTTCCCTTATACTCTTCATTTTTCACATACCAGAAATATCCGTATAATAGTGAACGAGGTAACCAAAATCCTTTATATGATGGTGAAGTATAACCTGAAAATTGTTGTTCCCATTCATGTGAAGGCACTCCATGATTATCTATAACAATATCCGGTAAGAATCTCTCCCACAATCTTGTAAATGCCATTGCTTCTGTATGGATAGTATCAGGGTCAAAATGTTCATAATAAAATTCTTTTCCTATCCCATTAAATCTTGCAACATGCAATTTCCAATATGGATTATCCTTTTGTAATTCATAATGTATTGCAGTTCCATCAACATTTTCCATTGGAACTATTACTAAATTCATCACTTCTGCTAAATCCTTATATTTTTCTTCAGTAAGAATTTTCTTAAGTAATATAAAAGCAGAATTTGTACTAGATACTTCATTTGCATGATGCCTTGAATTTATTAATTCTGAAGGATAGTTTGTAATTCTCTTAGTTCTTGAAATATATCCCTTGTCTTTTGGCAATAATTCAATTGCATAGATATCCCTACCTAAATAAGACCTTGCCACTTTATAAACTGAAATACCCTTAACTCTCTTTAATTTTGATATTATTTCTAAATACTCATCATATCCTATTAAACTAGATTCATGTAAATCTATATCTGTTATAGATAAATCCTTTTTAATTTCTTCTTTTATACTTATATTCACATCAAAAATATTAGTATTTGTTTCAATCCTTAAAACATCAATATTATCTATTAAGTTTTCAATTTCTAAAATATTTTTATTAAATAATTGAATATAAGAATCTATTAGCTCCTTATCAACATTTGTCTTTAAAACCAATATCCTCTTACCATCTCTGTATAGTACCTTTTTAATATAAAGCTCTATTTCTTTTCTATTATATCCAGATTTTATAGTATTATTTACATCTCTAATACATGGTTCTTCCTCTATTTCATCGAATAAACTTATTTTAAATTTTGGCTTTCCTTCTACTTTTTTTATAATAGGAAGGATCAACCCTGGTGCATCTATAGGAGAGTTTATTTTCTCTAATCCATAGTATTTAAAATAATCTGAACCAACAAAATAAATATCCTCATGAAATGAATTTAATGAAGATATCTGATCTTCTCTATAATTAAGTGAATAATCTGGCTCAGATACTTCTATCTCTAATCTAAGTTCTGAAAAAAAAGGTTGCTTAGATATATTTAAATCTCCATCTAATTTATTTAATATAAACTCCTTACATTCTGGCAATACATTTTTTTGATAAATATCCCATATGTTTTCTAAATCTGTTTTAATTTTTTTGCTTATTATCAATTTATCATTTACTAAAATTTCTACCGCTCCTGTTGAAGGGTGAACCTTTCCCATATTAGGATATCTATCTAAATATGGTCTTTCTGAATATTTAACCTTATATTTTGAACTAAACTGTATTTCATTATTAAGATTAAATACATCTATCTTATAGGTAATATCTTCATCACCTTCATATGCTATAAAATTTATTTGTTCTCTATTAATCTTCAGTTTTTCAGCTAGTAAATCATCTATTGGATATAATTCTTGTAAATATCTAATAGGTAAATCAAACCAGTTATCTGGATCATCGTCCTTTAAACTTCCATGAGTTGGAGTTGCTCCATCTTCATCTTGCCAAATCTCTTCTCCTTCTCTTAAGAATGGCTTAAACATTAAATCTATTTTACTAATATTTCCTATTTCTAATTTTGGTACTACAATTTCTTCAATCCATGAAAATCCTTGTTTATATGAACAAACAATTTCCGTATCTATATTTTCAATTCCTAAACTACTAAGTCTTTTATTTATTTCATCATTTAATTTATCTCTTACATTTTTATCTTCACTTAAACATGCTTTTATCTTAACTACATCATTACTATTTAATATTGGATATAATTCTTTTTCCAATATATCTTTGAATATATCAACTTCCCACGGAATATCATATTCTATCTCATATATTTTTTTCTTAGCTTTAAAGTTTTCAAACTCTATATTTGGAAAAACTTTTTTTACATTATCATTTTTTTCTTTTATTTCTGAAGATACATAAGCTTTTATATCATAATTTAATTCATTCACATATTTATTTAAATAAGCCAATTGTCCATCTAAATTTCTCATTGAAAAACTATCCGTCATATATTGAAGTAAGTCTATCCATCTATTTCCTTCCTTAACAATTGGAAACTTTTCACATATGCTTGAAATAAAACTTACTAATTCTTCTCCATCTCCGTTTATATAGACGATTGTTCTATCTTTTTCCTCTTTTAACTCCATTCCACAATCTTTATCATTTTTAAATACTATTGTATTTCCATCCCATTTATCATCTGCTATGATACTTCCCTCTATTTCTGTTACTTCCATACCAAAACGAAATGCTAGATTGCAGGCTGATTCTAATATGTATTTACTACAATTATCTTCTATTGATATTTTAAAATTTAGTTTATCAGGCAATTGATCTAAGTCCTTATCTTCTAAAAATGCTCCTTTATTAAATAGATTCTCTAAGCCTTTCTTCTTTCTCCAATCAAAATCCTCTATTTCTTTGGCACTTGTAGTTGATGATATAAAATCTTTTGGCAATTGACTTGGATTTTCATATTTTTCTCTTAGTTCAGATATCTTATCTGAGAGTAAAATCCCATCATCATATGATGTAACTGGAAATTCAGATGCCGTTGTAAAAAATCCCACTATTAGTGAATTATCTATAGCATTATATTTTTCTTCTAATTTCAAGTTCTCTGTCAATAAAATTTTATTTTCCATTAATATCCCTCCCGAAATATGTTAGAATTAATTATAGTACTCCGTTCCGTATTTAGTTTTTATAACTTAAGTATAATTAACTTATAATCCTTTGTCAATTATTATTCAAAGTTTGTAATGACAATAGTTATATGATATGATTTCCATACTTTTATTTTACAAAAAGGAGAAAAAAATGGCTACAAATAAAAAAAATAATGCAAGAGATAAAATACTAAATTCTGGTTGGAAATTATTTCTAGAACAAGGTTATGAGGAGACAACAGTCAATCAGATAATTAAATCCTCAAAAACTTCTAGAGGGGCATTTTATCATCATTTCCATGGTAAGGAAGAGATATTATTCTGCATAGCATATTATTTTGATAATTCATATATAAATTGGGTTAACAATGTAGATAAAGATTTGAGTGCACTTGATAAATTATTGGATTTTAATCAATTTGTTATGGATGGTCTTGAAAACTCAGAGTATCGCCCTCTTCTTGCAACACTTTACGGATTGCAAGTAAAGACAAAAGGCGTCCGACATATTTTAAATCCAGATAGAATTTACTATAAAATTATTAATGGTATTTTAAAAGAGGGTTTAGATAATAAGGAGATTAAATCAGAGTATTCAATTCCAGAATTATTGGAAATGTATACAATTCTTGAAAGAGGTCTAACATACGATTGGTGTTTAAATCAAGGTCGCTATTCTATAAGTAAATATGGAAAACTTCTAATTTCTAATTTTATAGAAACTATCAAAGTTTAATATTATTATTTCTTACATAAAATATTATTAAAATTTATATCTTAAAAAACAAGAGAGGTCAACCTTGGACCTCTCTTTATTTTACCTATTATAATTTAAAACCTTCACTTTCAAAGTCTGCTTCTATTGCTTCCATTATTTCATCTACAGAAATATTTCTATTTTCTTTTTCTCTTCTATTAGAGTATTCTACAATTCTATTTTCAGCATCTCTCCCTACTGTGATTCTAATTGGAATACCTATTAAATCTCTGTCATTAAACTTAACTCCTGCTCTTTCATCTCTATCGTCAAATAATACTTCTATTCCCTTGGACTGTAGTTCTCTATATAATTCTTCACCTAATGTCATTTGATCTTCTTTTTTAGCATTAACAATAGTGATTATAACATGGTATGGTGCTACAACTAATGGCCAAACAATTCCATCTTCATCATTATATTGTTCAACAATTGCTGCCATAGTTCTTGAAACTCCAACTCCATAAGAACCCATCCAAACTAATTGATCCTTACCATTTTCATCTAAATATTTTACATCTAATCCTTCACTGTATTTAGTTCCAAGTTGAAATATATTTCCTACTTCAATTCCTCTATCCATTTTTAATACTGCTCCACATTCTGGACAGATATCTCCTTCTTCAACTAATAGTAAATCCTTTACTATCTCACCTTTAAAATCTCTACCATAATTAGCATTTTTTAAATGATAATCTGTTTCATTCCCACCAACTACTAGATTCTTCATTAAAGTGATTCGTTCATCAACTAATACTCTAGTGCCTTCTTTTATTCCTACTGGTCCTGTAAATCCTTTTGCTGAACCATTGGAAATATCTATAACCGTTTCATCATCTGCCATTTCTATTTCATGTTCTCCAGCACCTAAATAGTTTATTAATTTTATTTCATTTAATTCTCTATCTCCTGGGACTATTGCTACAATTGTTTCACCAGCAATATTATAAACTAACGCCTTTGCAAATTTTGATTTATCCATTTCAAAAAAATCTTTTAAATCATCTATAGTAGTTGCTCCTGGTGTGTGAACTTTTTCTAATTCTAATAATTCACTGTTATCTTCCTCAACATTGTAAACAACTTTAGCATTTTCATCTGTTGCTGCAAAAGAACAGTCTGGGCAATAAGCAACTAATGATTCACCACTTTCTGCCATAGCCATAAATTCATGTGCAGCATCTCCACCCATTGCTCCACTATCTCCTCTTACAACTCTGAAATTCATTTTAAGTCTTGTAAAAATACTGTCATAAGCATCCCACATTTCTTGATAAGAAACTTTCATTCCTTCTGGATTTATATCAAAACTATAAGCATCTTTCATAATAAACTCTCTAGATCTCATAAGTCCAAATCTTGGTCTTTTTTCATCTCTATACTTAGTTTGAATTTGATATAGATTCATTGGTAATTGTTTATATGATTTTATATCATCTCTAACAATTCCTGAAAGATATTCTTCATGAGTAGGTCCTAAACAAAACTCTCTCTCATGTCTATCTTTCAATTTAAACATCTCTGGTCCAAAGTCTTCCCATCTTCCTGTAGCTTCCCATATTTCTCTTGGTTGAACTGCTGACATAAGAATTTCTTGTGAACCTGATCTGTCCATTTCTTCTCTTACCACCTGTTCTATTTTTCTAATAGTTCTATATCCTAATGGTAAATAAGAATAAATTCCTGATACTAATCTTTTCATCATACCTGCTCTTAAAAGCAGTTGATGACTTTTTATTTCTGCTTCAGCTGGTACTTCTCTTAATGTTGGCATATACATCTTTGATAATTTCATAATCCATCTCCTCTCTAAAATAAAAAAACCTCCCATCTCAACAAAGAGACGAAAGGTTAAATCGCGGTACCACTCTAATAGACATAAAGTCCACTCAATATTTTAACGCAATAAACGTTTAAGTATTTCCACTTAAAAGCTCCAGGGTAGGTTCTATATAAATTGGTTTAGAAATCTTCCAGCCTAGGATTTCCTCTCTGAAAACTTTTATATATACTAGTTCCTTTCAAAGCAATCTATTAATTTAATATATAATACTAAAGTATTTACATTTTGTCAAATGTTTTTTTAATTTTTAAAATTTTCACTCTCATTGTTAATTATTTTTTTTTGATAATGATATAATATATACAATATGATAATGGAGGTTAATATGCAAGGATATAATGTAATAGTAATTTATAATAAAAATTTAGATAGTATTCTTATGTGTCACAGAAATAAAGATCCATATAAAGGATTAAATAATTTAATTGGTGGAAAGATTGAATTAAATGAAAGTGGTATAGCTGCTGCTTATCGAGAACTATATGAAGAAACTAATATTTCCTATAATGATATAAAACTAAATCATCTAATGGATTTTAAATACTATTTTCAAAATTGTTATGTTGAAGTTTATGTTGGTAAATTAAATAATAATGAAATTTCAATCCATGGTGATGAGAATGAATTATATTGGTCTGATTTAGATCATGATTTCTTTGATATGCAGTTATTTGCTGGTGAAGGTAATATTGGACATATAATAGAGCAAATTAATTTATACAAAGATGAATTGTTTATTATTTAACAATTCATCTTTCTTAAATATATTCCTTAAACCACTTAATACTCTCATCCATCATATTTGTTGTAACAAAATGATTTAAATTCGTATAATCTATTAATTTAATTTTTTGGCTATTTTTA
>RRZU013586283.1_pt1 | contig 19012 bp, 19 predicted proteins | sample 2165561 | NCBI WGS metagenome assembly RRZU01 (sample SAMN10456909, study PRJNA506462) | wastewater metagenome | isolation source: wastewater sludge | place: USA: Moscow, Idaho | reverse complement strand
TGGCCCCCGCCGGCCCACTGCGGTGCAGGCGCGGCCGGCGAAGGTCTCGGTGGCGGTCGCCAGCCCCGCCTCGGCGGCGCGATCGAGCACCACCGCGCCCGGCAGGCCCAGCAACACCAGGGACGGATCAAGCATCCTGATCGCCTGGACCACAGCCGCCGCTTGCCGCTCGTCATGGACGATGCGGTTGTACAGCGCGCCGTGCGGCTTGACGTAGCTGACTCGGGTACCCACGCTGGCGGCCAACGCCTGCAGCGCGCCGATCTGATAGATCGTCTCGGCGGTCAACTCGTCCGGAGCCACATCGAGGTCGCGACGGCCGAACCCCGCCAGGTCGCGGTACCCGACATGGGCCCCCACGGTGACCCCGTTCGTCGCGGCGAGTTCGAGGGTGGAACGGATGCCCCGCGGGTCGCCGGCGTGAAAGCCGCAGGCGATGTTCGCGCTGCTGACGATGGCCAGCAGCGCAGCGTCGTCACCGAGCGTCCAGCGCGAGAAACTCTCGCCCACATCGCTGTTCAGGTCGATCCGGATCACGGCGCACCTCCTCGCTTCGACCATAGAACGCTCGGGCGGGCAGCGACTAGCGGCGCGGCGGCGTCGGTCGCCCAGTGTCGGCGCCCGTCCAGTGTCGGCGCCCGTCCAGTGACGATGCCCGCACATGGGGACCCGCGCAGTGACGTTGCCTGCGCAAGGTGACTTTGCCCGCGCTGCAACGGCGGCAACGTCATGTCGGCAACGTCAGGTACCGCAGGCAACGTGGGTGCAGTGCCTCACCGGCTGCCCGGTTGCCCTCTCGTGAGGCGGTTCAGTTGGCGCCGACCACCTGCTCGCGAGGCTGATAGGGGCACAGCGGATCGGACTCGAGCGGGTCGCCCGTCCAGGCGAAGGCGCGGGCCCGGGAGCCGCCGCACCAGTCGTGGAACTCGCAGGCGCCGCAGCGTCCCTTGAACTGGTCGGGGTCGCGCAGGGCGAGCATCGTGGGCTCGCTCTGGTACAACTCGACCAGGCGGGACTGCTTGACGTTGCCGACCACCAACGGCAGAAAGCCGGACGGAGTGACGTCGCCCTGGTGGCTGACGAACACGATGCCGTTGCCGTCGCGGATGCCGAAGGAGCGTGAGATCGGGTGTTGCTCGATCTGCTTGCGGTCCATGCCCTGCCGGGTCAGGGCGTTCGCGCTCAGTCGCCGGTAGTGCATGGCCTCGGTGGTTTTGATCCGCCAGGGTGCGGTGCGGGCGGTGCGCTGCGCCCACAGCAGCACCTTCTCGGCGGCACCGGGACTGAGTTCGGTGAGTTCGGCGCCGCGTCCGATCGAGATCAGAAAGAACAGGCTCCACTGCATCAGCGTGTGGGATTTGAGCAGTTCGTAGATGGCCGGCAGGTTGTCGGCGGTGCTGGCCGTGACCAGCGTGTTGACCTGCACCGCGAGACCGGCTTCGGCGGCCTGGTCGAGGGCGACCATGGTGGCATCGAAGGTGCCCGGGACGCCGCGCAGCCCGTCGTGCAGTTCGGGGCACGAGCCGTCCAGGCTCAACGAGATCGCGGTTACGCCGTCGGCGGCGAACTCGTGCATGCGCTCGCGGGTGAGTAGCGGGGTGACGGCCGGAGCGAGGGAGACGCCGATGCCGCGGGCGGTGGCCGCCGCGATGAGTTCGCGCAGGTCTGGACGCATCAGCGGGTCGCCGCCGGTCATCACCAGATGCGGCAGGGGGGTGCCGAAGCCGGTGATGTCGTCGAGCAGGGCGATCGCCTCGGCCGTGGTCAGTTCACCGGGCGCGGGGTCGGGCATGGCGGTGGCTCGACAGTGTCGGCAGGCCAGGCCACAGGCGTTGGTGAGTTCCCAATAGACGATCATCGGTGCCCGTTGATAGGCCCAGTTGACTGGTTTGACGGAGCCGATGCCGCTCGGGTGGCCGTGAGCCATGGGAGAAACTCATCCTTTCGTGGTCGGACCATTCGAGCCTAACGGCGCGACTTCGGACGCGCGGGGGATTCGGGCAATCGCCGGCGGGAGTGGTTACTTGCGGGGCGCTGGGTGTGGACGGAGGCCCGTGTGGAGGCCAGGCACATGAGGGCAGCGTGGTCGACCCCACTCACCAGACAGGCGGCGAGCGGCCGCCGGCACCGACGCGCGAAGCCGTAGCCACCTTCGGCGACCGGAAGACCGCGTGTCTGCACCTGCCGCCACGAGTCGGTGGGCACGTCCGCTGGCCTTGTCAACTTGTATGAACATGTCGAGACAATCCACAAAGTGGCGGCCGCTGATGTGGGAATCCCCTAGAGTCGAGAACGCCGAGTCGGCAGCGTCGCCGGCTCGGTCGCACCGGCAACGAGAGGACTGAGCATGCTGATCGGGTTGCGCGAGGCGCTCGACTACGCCGAAACGAACAACTGCGGAATCGCCGCTATCAACACCCCGACCCTTGAGCTGCTGCTCGGCACGGTGAAGGTCGCGGAGCGCTACAACGTGCCACTCGTCGTCCAGCATGCGCAGGTGCATGAGCCGGTCAACTCGATCGAAGACATCGGTCCGGTGATGGTCGAACTGGCCCGCCGCTCGAGCGCCCCGATCGTGGTGCACGTCGATCACGGCGAGACCTACGAGTACGTCGAGCGGGGCTTCGCCGTCGGCTTCAACTCAGCCATGTTCGACGGGTCCCGGCTGCCCTACGACGACAACGTCGAACAGACCCGCGCAGTGGTCCGGTTGGCGAATGAACGGGGCTTCGGCGTCGAGGGTGAGCTCGGCATCATGCCCGGCCGCGAGGACGGCGTCGAATCCACCGGCACCGCCGACGAGACCCTGTACACCTCACCTGAGGACGCCGCGGCGTTCGTCCGGGCCACCGGCGTGACGGCGCTGGCGTGCTCGTTCGGCACGGTGCACGGCCTGTACAAGGCCGAGCCGAAGATCAACTACGAGCTGATCGGCCGGCTGCGCGAGGCGTCCGGTGTGCCGATCGTGATGCACGGGGGGTCGGGGCTGAGTTGCGAGGAGTACCGGGCCTCCATTGACCAGGGCGTCCGCAAGATCAACTACTACACCTACGCCGACAAGGCCGCGCTCGAGGCTGCCCGCGCGCTACTGGCCAACAAGCCCGCGACGTATGTGTTCTCGGACCTCACGGTGGTGGCGCAGGCTGCCATCGAGAAGGACATCGACGCGCTGGTGCGCTGCCTGTACCGGGTCGCCTGACCTCGGCCGCTCGGGGCACACGCCGGGCGCGGCCAGCCGGTCCCGGCCACGCTGACGTGCTGATCAACGCACCATCCGTCGGTCGAGCGTGACAAGGATCGCGTCAGGGTGGGTCTCGACCGGTTCGCCCAGCGATTGGGCGGGAACCGCGTCAGGTGGGGGTCTCGATACGCCGACCACCGATTGGTCACGTTGACGCCGACCAAGTGCTCCGGCCGTTCACGTGCTCGGCGCCGGGTGACCTGACATCACCCGCAGGAGTGCGGCCCAGACCCGGCGTGTCGCGGCCCCACACCCCGACTGGTGGCGACATTTCAGAAATCGTTCCTGATGGTCAGGCGCACGATGCACACGTGCCGAAGAACTCGACCTCGTGTTCGATCTCGGCGAAGCCGTACTCGCCGGCGATGCGTCTGGTGGATTCCTCCAGGCCCGGCAGCTCGATCTCGACCGTGCGTCCGCAGCGTCGGCAGACCAGATGATGATGATGGCCCGGGGTGCAGGTGCGGTAGGCGATCTGGCCGTCCGGGGTGCGGATCGCGTCCAGCTCGCCGGCGGCGGCCATCGCCTGCAGCGTGCGGTAGACCGTCGCGAGCCCGATCGTCGAGCCGCCGGCCCGCAGCCGCTCGTGAATGGTCTGACTGGTCCCGAACCCGGTCTCGGACCCCACCGCGTCGCGCACCTCGGCACGCTGCCGCGTGTTGCGGGGCGACCGCTCAGTGCTCGTCATAGTGCCCCTCGTGCGCGGCGTGCCGGTGCCCGTCGTGGATGTAGTCCACGTGGCCGCCGTGCTGCACGGCGAGGTGACCGCAGTCGGCGGCGTGCACGTGCGGATGCTCCTCTTCGGTCACCTCGTGCGACCGGGGCGGCTGGGCGTCCACCAACTCGACCACCGGCGTCCGCCGGCGCGCCAGCAGCAGCGAGACCGGCCAGCTGAGTGCGAACAGTCCGATGCCGATCACCACGATCAGGGCGCCGGGTGCGGTGTCGAACTCGTATGAACCGATCGTGCCGCTGACGGCGGCCAGCACGCCCAGCCCCATCGCGACCAGCATCGAGCGCCGGAAGCCGATCACCAGGTGGTTGGCGGTCGCCACCGGCACCACCATCAGGGCGCTGACCAGCAACAGACCGACGGTGCGCATCGACACCGTGACCGTGATCGCGGCCAGCGCCACCACGAGCACGTTGTAGAACCGCACCGGCAGTCCGATGGTGCGCGCGAAGGGTTCGTCCGCGCTGACGGCGAACAGTTGCGGCAGCAGCCCCAGGCAGACGAGCAGGACGATGGCGCCCAGCCCGGCGATCACCCACAGTTCCACGCCGGTGATGGTCAGCAGCGAGCCGAACAGGTACGCCGACAGCGTGCCGGTGCCCTGGCCGGCCAGGCTGGCCAGCAGCAGGCCGCCCGACAGGCCGCCGTAGAACAGGATCGCCAGGCCGACGTCACCGCTGGTGCGGCCCATCTCGCGGAGTAACTCGATGCCGACCGCGCCCACCACGCAGACCACGACCGCGAGCGGCAGGGGGGCGGTGCCGGTCAGAAACGCCAGGCCGACGCCGGCGACGGCCAGGTGGCCCAGTCCGTCGCCGAGCAGGCTGAGCCGGCGCTGCACCAGATAGGTGCCGATCGCGGGCGCGGTCAGGCCGGTGATCAGCGCCGCCAGCAGGGCGCGCTGCATGAACTCGAGGGTCAGCCAGTCCATGTCAGACCACCTCCAGGCCGATGTGATGGGCGTGGCTGTGGGGCAGTTCGTGGGTTTCGTGACCGCCCAGGACGTCCTGGAACGGGCCATCGGCCACCAGGCGTCCGTCGGCGAGGGTGAGAGCCCGGTCGATCAGCGGCTCGAGGGGTCCGGGCTCGTGCAGCACCATCAGCACGGTGCGGCCCTGACGCCGCAACCCGGCGACCACCTCGGCCAGCACGTTCTGGGTGAGCTGGTCGACGCCGGCCAGCGGCTCGTCCCACACCATGAGGTCGGCCTCGCCGGCCAGCGCCCGCGCGATCAGCACGCGCTGCTGCTGCCCACCCGAGAGCCGGACGAACGGTGCCGCGGCCCGGTCGCTCATGCCCACCTCGCGCAGTGCCGCGGCCACCGCCGCTCGGTCGGCGGAACTGGCGGGCCACAAGGGACGACGCAGCCCCAGCCGTCCGGTGGCGACGACCTCGCGGGCGGTCGCCTGCTGCACCAGGATCGAGCTGCGCTGAGGCACGTAGCCGATGCGCCGCCAGTCGCGAAAGCGGCCCAGTTCGGTTCCGAACAGGCGAATCGTGCCGTGATGCGGCACCAACCCGAGCAATGCCCGCATCAGCGTGGTCTTGCCGGAACCGTTGTTGCCGGTGATCGCGACGGTCTGAGCTTGAGCGATCTCGAAGGTGGCGTGCCGCACGATCGGCACACCGGACAGCACCACGTCGACGTTGTCGACGCTGACGGCGGGTGGGGCCCCGAGGCTCATCGGCAGCCGTTCGCTTTTTGTAGTGCGGTCAGGTTGGAACGCATCACCGCAAGATAGTCCGAACCGCGCGACTGGTCGGTGAGGCCCTCGAGCGGATCGAGCACATCGGTGACCAGGCCCAGGTCGCCGGCCACCGACTGGGCGACGGCGGGCGAGACCAGAGTCTCGAAGAAGATCGTGGTGACACCGTGCTCGCGGGCGATCTTCTGCACCTCGGCGATGCGGGCCGCGGACGGTTCGGTGTCGGGCTCGATGCCACGGATACCGACCTGTTCGAGCCCGTAACGCTTGGCGAGGTAGCCGAAGGCCTCGTGCGAGGTGATGAACACCGTGCGCTGGCAGCTCTTCAGGCCTTGGGTGTACTCACCGTCCAGGGCTTTCAGGTCGGTGATCAGGTTGCTGGCGTTGGCCTGGAACGTGGACGCGGCTGCTGGATCAGCGGCCACCAGGGCGTCCCGCACGTGTTCGGTGATCGCGACCATGTTCGTCGGGTCGAGCCATGTGTGCGGGTCGAGCGCGCCGTGGTCGTGGCCGTCGTCCGCGGTGTGCTCGTGGTCGTCCTGCTCGGTGGCCGGGCGAAGAGTCAAGAAGGTCGCGGTATCGACCACCCTCTTCGCCGTCACGGTCTGCAGCGCCGCGTCGACCGCGGGCTGGAAGCCGTGCTGATAGATCACCAGGTCGGCCTCGCCGAGGCTGGCAATCTGCTTGGGCGAGTGTTCCAGGTCGTGCGGCTCGGCACCCGGCTGGGTGAGGTTCGTCACGTCGACCCGGTCGCCGCCGACCCGCTCGGCCACGAACGCGAAGGGATAGAAGGACGCGATCACCTGCAGCTTGCCGTCGCCGGCCCGAGGGCTGGACGGGCTGCACCCGGTGAGCGCGAATACCGTCAGGGCCGCCACGCTCGCCGCCAACACACGCAAGATGCTCATGAAAATCATTCTCAACTAGGGAGGACTGAGAGTCAAACCGAGAAGGACGCTGGTCGAGCGTCGGTCGAGCGCGTCGAGCCCCAGGGCGCTGGGCGTCGAGATCCCGGCGTTCGCCGGGATGACGGGTCGGGACGGCCTTACCGTCGTACCGGGCGTGCCCCGGGATCTTCCACGTGAGCCGGTCGGGATGGTTTACCGTCGTCCCGGGCTTGGCCCGGGGTCTTCCACGTGAGCCGGTCGGGACGGCTTCACCGTCGTCCTGGTCTTGCCCCGGGATCTTCCACGTGAGCCGGTCGGGATGGTTACCGTCGTCCTGGTCTTGCCCCAGGATCCTCCACGTGAGCCGGTCGGGACGGCTTCACCGTCGTCCTGGGCCTGCCCCAGGATCTTCCTCGTGAGTCGGACGCGGTGCTCGTTCAGGTTGGCGCCGGAGATCCCGGCGTTCGCCGGGATGACGACTCGTCGGTCGAGCGTGTCGAGAGCCCGAACCCTGGGCATCGTCACCCAGAAAGCGACGGCGATACTGAGTCAGCGGGCGGCCTGAGCCTCCTCGGTGGACACGTCGCCCGGTTCGGCATGGCCCTGGACGATGTTCGGCATCGAGTTCGTGACCGGCGCGGCGGTGTGCCCGCGGCGCTTGAGCCGCTGCTCGACGGCGCTGGCCAGCTTGGTCATGGCGTAGTTGAGCAGGATGAAGAGGACGGCGGCCACCATGTAGGCCGGCAGTGTGTTGGAGTAGTTCGAGCCGAGGTTCTTCGCCTGGTTGAGCAGTTCGCTGTAGGTGATGCCGTAGCCCAGCGCGGTGTCCTTGATCACCACGACCAGTTGACCCATCAGCGCGGGCAGCATGGCAACCAGCGCCTGTGGCAGTTGAATCGAGCGCAGGGTCTGGCCGGGGGTGAGCCCGATCGACAACCCAGCCTCAGCCTGCCCCTTGGGTAGCGAACTCACCCCGGACCGGACGAGTTCGGCGATCACCGAGCCGTTGTACAGGGTGAGCGCGATCACCACCGCCATGAACGGGTTGACACTGGGCAGGAACACTCCGTTGCGGCTGAACAGGATGAACAAAAAGATCATCATGATCAGCACTGGGACGGCCCGGAAGAACTCGACGATGATGCCGCTCAACCAGCGGAGCGCGGACACGGCGGACAGTCGTCCGATGCCGAGCAGCAGTCCGAGGATGCCGGCTGCGATCACCGAGACAGCGGCGGCGCTCAGGGTGCCGATGAGGCCGGGAATCAGGTAGTTCAGCCACGCGCTGCCGGTCAGGAAGGGCGTCCACTTGGCCGCCTCCAACTGGCCCCGCGCGCCGAGTTGGTAGAGGACGAGCGCGAGCAGCGCGACCACTGCCACCGATCCGACGATGGTGAGGATGAAATGCCGACGCTTGGCCTTCGGGCCCGGTGCGTCGAACAGCACCGCCTGCGCGCTCATCGTTTGACCGCCAGCCGGCGCGAAAGAGAGGTGAACCAGACGCCGACCGGCAGGGTCAGAATGACGAAGCCGAGTGCGAAGATGCCGAACACGAGAACACCGCCGGTTTCGTTCTCAATGATCACCGCCATCAGGTTGGCCGCGTCGGAAACCCCGATCACGGCCACCACGGTGGTGTTCTTGATCAGGGCGATCAGCGTGGAGCCCAGGGGCGCAATCGCGCCCCGGAAGGCCTGCGGCAGGATCACTTCGGTGAGCGACTGCTGAAAGGTGAGGCCGATGGAGCGGGCGGCCTCGGCCTGGCCGGCCGGAATCGTGTTGACCCCGCTGCGCAGCGCTTCACAAACGAACGCGGCGTGATAGACGCTGAGCACGATCACCGCCCAGATGAAGGCATTGGTCTTGGCGTTGTCGGACCAGCTCAGCCCGAGGATGAAGCTGACCCCGAGAATGCTCGACACCATCAACACGGTCAGGGGGGTGTTGCGCACCAGGTTGACGTAGCTGGTGCCGACCAGTTGCAGCACGGGCACCGGCGACATCCGCAGGATCGCCACCACTGTGCCGATCAGCAGTGCGCCGATCGCGGACAGCACGGCGAGTTCGATGGTGACCAGGAATGCTCCGAAGATGTCGTACTTGGCGAAAATCGCGCCCACCGCGTCACCTCCCTTCTACTGGCCGGAGGGTGCCGCCACCGGCGGCACCCTCCGCTGGATCGATGTCAGGAGCAGGCGGCCGGCGTGGGCGGGTTGCCCGCACCCGGCTTGAAGCCCGCCGGGCCCAGGTTGGCGTCCACAGCCTTCTGCCACGAGCCGTCCGAGATCATCGTCTTGATCGCCTCGGTGACCTTGGTGCACAGGTCGGTGTTGCCCTTCTTCAGGCCGACGCCGTAGTTCTCGGTGCTGAACGTGCCGCCGACCAGCTTCAGTTTGCCGGCGTTGGCCGGCTGGGCGGCGAAGCCCGCCAGAATCGTGTCGTCGGTGGTCAGCGCGTCGATGGTCTTGGCATTGAGTGCGGTGACGCAGTCGGAGTAGCCGCCGAACTCTTGCAGGTTCACCCCGGGCACCTTGTCCTTGATCTTCTGCGCCGAGGTGGAGCCGGTGACCGAACACAGCTTCTTGCCCGACAGTGAGTCGACCCCGGTGATCGAGGAGTCGTCCGCACGGATCAGCAGGCTTTGTCCGGCGATGAAGTACGGTCCGGCGAAGCTCACTTTCTCCTTGCGCGCGTCGGTGATGGAGTAGGTGGCCACCACCAGGTCGACCTGCCCGCTCTCGATCAGCGTCTCGCGCTGCGCGGACGGCGCCTGGATCCAGGTGATCTTGTCGGCGGTGGTGCCGAGCTTGCCGGCGATGTAGGTGGCGACGTCCACATCGAAGCCGCTGTACTTGTCACCGTCCTTGAGGCCCAGGCCGGGCTGGTCGAACTTGATGCCGATCTTGAGCGCCTGCAGGTTGGTGCTGCCGGCGCCGCTACCACACGCGGACATGGAGAGAGCGAGAGCCGCGGCCGCGAGTGCGGCGCCGAGCTTCAACTTTAGTGACATGGACGGACTCCTTGTTAGGTTGCGGTTCCTTCTTCTACTGCGGCTTCGTTGGACGGTTGGATCAGTGGGTCAGGATCTTGGACAGGAAGTCCTTCGCCCGACCCGATTGCGGGTTGGCGAAGAATTCGGTGGGGGTGTTGGTTTCGACGATCTGCCCGTCGGCCAGGAAGACCACCTTGTCGGCCGCCTTGCGGGCAAACCCCATCTCATGGGTGACCACGATCATCGTCATGCCCTCTTTGGCGAGCTGCACCATGACGTCCAGCACCTCGTTGACCATCTCGGGGTCCAGCGCCGAGGTGGGCTCATCGAACAGCATCACCTTGGGGTTCATCGCCAGCGAGCGGGCGATCGCCACCCGCTGCTGCTGGCCGCCCGAGAGTTGCGCCGGGTACTTCTCGGCCTGCGCCTCGACCCCCACCCGGGTGAGCAGTTCCATTGCCTTTTTCTCGGCCTCGGCCTTCGGCGTCTTGCGTACCTTGATCGGGCCCAACGTGATGTTCTCGAGAATGGTCTTGTGGGCGAACAGGTTGAACGATTGGAACACCATGCCGACGTCGGCGCGCAGGTTCGCGAGCTCTTTGCCCTCATCCGGCAGGGTCTTGCCGTCGATCGTGATCGAACCCGACTCGTAGGTTTCGAGCCGGTTGATCGTGCGGCAGAGGGTGGACTTACCTGAGCCCGAAGGGCCGATCAGAATGACGACCTCGCCCTTGTCGATCGAGAGATTGATGTTCTTGAGCACATGCAGGTCGCCGAAGTGCTTGTTGACGTTCTCGATCACGACAAGAGGCTCTGACATGGCCGCACAGTAGCGGCAGCTTTGGGCGGTGACAAGGAATTACGTGCCCACCGCCGAGATCGTCACCTGATCGAGACCGAGCGTTCGGCGGCGTGGGCAGGCCCGAGGCGGTGCGGTCGGCTACCGACTGCGCAGGTGGGCCAGCAGGTCGTCCGCGTCGGAGGTCAGGCGCTGCATCTGCTGCCCGCCGTCGCACGTACACAGCGACACCACCACCGGAGGCCCCCAGCTGAGCACCTCGATCTCGCCGCCGGCGGCCTGCCAGCGCAGCACCGTGCCGAGGTCGTCGGAGGGGTTCGCCGTGCTCACGTGACCATCATGGCGCGGTCGGGACGGGTTTCGTCCAGGTGAATTGGGTTCCACCGTGCTCACGTGACCATCGTGGATCGGCCGGGACGGGTTTCGTCCAGGTGAATTGGGTTCCACCGTGCTCACGTGACCATCGTGGAGCGGCCGGGACGAAGTTCGTCCATGGTGAGTCGGAGGTTTCCACCGTGCTCACGTGACCATCGTGGAGCGGCCGGGACGGGTTTCGTCCAGGGTGAGGACGACCTGGCGACCGGAGCGCCCCGGTGCAGTTGGATGGGGTGATGCCGACGGTAGCCCTGATCACCAGCCAATACGCCCTGACCAGCCCGGTGGACGCCGATCGCGAGATCACGCTGATCGGCGACGAACTCGCCCGGCGCGGTGTCACCGTGCGCGCCATCGATTGGTTGGACCAGACCGCCGACTACGCCGCGTGCGACCTGGTGGTGATCAAGTCTCCGTGGGACTACGCAGGCCGGCACGACGAGTTTCTCGACTGGCTGGCCCGGGTCGAGGCCGTCGCCGAGGTGGTGAACCCGCCCGAGGTGATCCGCTGGAACATGGACAAGCGCTACCTGGGCGAACTGACCGCCCTGGGCGTGCCGGCCTGCCCGACCACCTACTGTGCCCACGTCGACGAGGTGCGCGCAGCCCTGGCCGAGGCGTCCGGACGGGTGGTGCTCAAGCCCAACGTCTCGGCCGCGTCCGCGGACACGGGGTTGTTCGAGGCCGGCGATCCGGCCGGGGTGCGACTGGCCGAGCAGATTCTGGCCGCGGGCAAGGTGGTGATGATCCAGCCGGCGATCGAATCCGTGGGCCGGGTGGGCGAACGCTCGCTGATCTACTTCGGTGACGAGTTCGTGCACGCGATCGGCAAGGGGCCGCTGCTGGCCCTGGGCGGCGGTCTGCGCGGTGAGCAGTACCAGGAATCGATCGTGAAGGCGCACGCCCCGGACGACGAGCGCGCACTGGCGCGGCAGGCGCTGGCCGTCGTGGAGCGCATCTTCACCGACCGCGGCCTGGCGCACGTGTGCCCGCTGCTGTACGCGCGGGTCGACATCGCGCGCGACGCGCAGGACCGTCCGTTGTTGATGGAGTTGGAACTGTTCGAGCCCAGCTACTTTCTCGACCTGGCGCCCGGTGCGGAGCGGCTGTTCGTGGACTGCGTGATGGCACGCTTGACGCCATGAATGCGCAACGTGAGTTGAGCCAGTCGGTGCTCCAGGTGATCTTCAGCGTGTTTCTCGGGCTGGTCGTGACGGCCTTCGTCGGCATCGGCGTCAATACCTTCTATCCGGAGCCCGAGTACGTCGCCGGTAGTCAGCCGGACTATTCGCAGTGGCGGCTGATTACCTCGATCGTGCTGCTGAGCTGCGCCACGCTGGTGATGCTGTTGTCGCTGGCCATCGCCGAGGCAGGGGCGGTGCTGGCCAACGGGGCGCTGCTCGGCGGGCTGTTCACGATGATCTATGCCGTCGGCCTGGGCATGTCGACCGCGAACCAGTGGCCTCGCTTCGCGGTGATGACGGCCGCGCTGGCGATCACCGTCGGTGTCGGCTGGTGGCGGTTCGGGCGAGGGAGGACGGCGGCGGCAACGGCGTCCGGGTCGGGTGCGGGAGGAGGCGTCGGTGCGGGTGCGGCACTGCCCGCCGAAGTGGAGGCCAGGCTGAGCGCCGTCGAGGCTAGGTTGGCTGCGCTGGGGCGCGCACTGCGCGACTGACCCACCGGCGCATTGGACTCTGGCAGGCTGAGCCAATGACCGCCACCACCGCCATCGCTGCCCGTCTGCACCCCGAGTTGCGCACGCTGCGCCGGGCGATCCACGCTGAACCCGAGCTCGGCAACGACCTGCCGCGCACGCAGGCACGGGTGCTCGCGGCGCTGGAGGGCCTCGACCTTGAGATCACCACCGGTGCGGCGCTGAGCAGCGTGGTCGCGGTGCTGCGCGGACGGGCCGAAACGACGGGACGTCGTCCGGTGGTGTTGCTGCGCGGCGACATGGACGGGCTGCCCGTGATCGAGGCGACCGGACAGCAGTTCGCGGCCACCAACGGCACCATGCACGCCTGCGGCCACGACCTGCATGTGGCCGGGCTCGTCGGCGCGGCGAAGATTCTGCACGAGTTGCGCGACCAGTTGCCGGGAGACGTGGTGTTCATGTTCCAGCCGGGGGAGGAGGGACCGGGCGGGGCGGGTCCGATGATCGCCGAGGGCGTGCTGGACGCGGCGGGACGCCGGGCCGACGCCGCCTACGGGCTGCACGTGGTGTCGTCCGAGCATCCGTTCGGGGTGTGGTCGGGACGTCCGGGCGTGCTGATGGCGGCCGCGGACCAGTGCTACATCACGGTGCGCGGACGGGGTGGGCACGGCTCCCAGCCGCATCACGCCCAGGACCCGGTGCCGGTGGCGTGCGAGATCGCGATCGCCCTGCAGACCATGGTGACCAGGCAGTTCGATGCGTTCGACCCGGTGGTGGTGACCGTCGGCAAGATCGCCGCGGGAAGCAAGGACAACATCATTCCCGACGACGCCCGCCTCGAATCCACGGTGCGCACGTTCTCGGCGGCCAACCATGAGGCGATCGGCGAACGGATCACGCGGCTGGCCCAGGGCATCGCGCAGGCGCACGGCATGAGCGCCGACGTTGAGTACGTGACCGGCTACCCAGTCACCGTGAACAACGAGGGCGAGTACGCCCGGGTGGTGGACGCGGTGGTCGACCTGTTCGGCGCCGATCGGTACGTGGAGCAGCCCTTTCCCGAGGCCGGGGCGGAGGATTTCAGCCTGGTCGCGCAGCAGGTGCCGAGCGCGTTCATCTTCGTCTCGGCCTACCCCGGCGAGGACTGGGCCACGGCGGCGTCCAACCACTCACCACGGGCCCTGTTCGACGACGACGTGCTCGCCGACTGCGCAGCGCTCCTGGCCGAGGTGACGGTGCGGCGCCTGCGCCAGGGCTGAGGGGGTCCCGCTGGTCGAGACCCGGCTTCTGTCATCCCGGCGGGCGCCGGGATCTCCGGACCGCCCCTGGAGTCGTCCGGGCGAATCCTCTCCCCGCCATCCCCGGCGAACGCCGGGATCTCCGGACCGCCCCTGGAGCCGTCCGGGCGAATTCTCTCCCCCGTCATCCCGGCGGACGCCGGGATCTCCCCGAAGCGCTCTGCCAATTGATGCCGGGGACTCCCTTGGTCGAGTTTGTCGAGATCCCGCCTGCCGCGCCCCCTGGGTTGCGTTTGGTTGCCGCGGAGTGGGGGTGCACCCCGTCCCGCCCCGGCAAACTTCTAGGCTCCGCAGGCTCCGCCGAGAAGTGTGCCTACGCCCGACCACGCCCTGACGGGGTGCACCCCCACTCCGCTTCACGGTTGCGCGAGGTCCGGCGCCGATCGTCGTCGCTGGTCGAGCCTGCCTGGCCCCGGCCCTCGGGCGATCTCGAGATCGCCGCTCGATGGCGGGTCGCCTCGCCGGTTTCGTGTTGCAACCCGAAACTGGAGGGCCTTTCCCGCCATCGGGTAGCGATCTCGACATCGTTGACGGATCTTGATCCTGAGAACCGGCCACACTCATCGAGCTGATCGAAGGGGGTCAGGGAAACGCTGATCCATCGCTGGGCGAGCTTGTCGAAGCCCTTCTTCCTCCCACGATCTTCGTGACGTGGAGGAACCGACCCCCTGAAATCCCTGCGCCAGTGACCACCTGCCCGCCTAGGCACGCCCGGACCCCTTGCACTGGCGCAGGGATTTCAGGGGCTGGCTGGGTGCATCAGCGAATCGGGCAGGGCGAGACGACTCGGCCCGACGGGCTCGACCGGTGATGCCTACTGGGTTGACAGCGTGAGAAACACCCGGTCAGCCGCGCGGTTGGTCACCTGGGCCGAGAATCCCTGTTCGCTCTCGCCCAGTGCCAGCCGCACCGTGGACGGCAGCAGCACCGGCTTGATGAACTGAACCGACACCTCGTAGACCTGTGGCAACCGTGGCTGCAACGCCGCCAGCACCCGGGCGTGGGTGCACATGCCGTGAGCAATCGCTCGGGGAAAACCGAAGGCCTTCGCGCTCAGCGCACTGAGGTGGATCGGGTTGACATCGCCCGAGACGGCTGCGTACCGGCGGCCGAGGTCCGCCGGAAGGCGCCAGAGCCCGGCCATCTGCAGGCTCGGCGCAGATGCAGTCCCCGCGGCATCATCTGCCGGCACGGAATGACTGCCGTTGGCCGACGAAAGTGAGCGAGATGCTTCGCCAACAACCCCCCTGCCCTCCTGTCGCCCGGACGGCACCGGGCTCGCCCCCGGCTCGGGTGCCGGCGCCAGACGCGCCTGTCGACTCAGGTACACCGACCGCCCCTGCCACACCGTCTCGCCGGCAACCGCAGCCTCGCCGACGAGGTCGACCAGCACCCCGCGCCGGTGGGGTCTCAGGTTCTCGGCCCGCACCCGCAGGTCGAGCGCCTCACCGATCAGCGCCGGACGCACCTGCACCATCGAGTTGCTCACATGCACCAGGCCGGCCAGCGCCAGCGGAAACCCGGGCGCGGTCATCAGGGTCAACTGCAGCGGGAAGGTCAGCACGTGCAGCCAGGTCGCCGGCAACTCGTCGCCGAGCACGAAGCCACACACCCGGTCGTAGGCCGCCACCTCGGTCACCGTGCTGCGGTGCCCGAGCAGCTGCACCTCACGCTCGGGCAGCCCCGCCGCCACGCTCGGGCGACGGGTGGGCGCCAGTGCCTTCGCGTACAGGCCGAGGGCCGGCGGCATCGCCTTCAGGTCGAGCACCTGGGCCATCAGCGACCCACGATCAGCTGCCCGCACACCCGAAGCACCTGGCCGTTCAGCGGTGTCGCGGGGTCGGCCAGGAACACGATCGCCTCGGCCACGTCGACCGGCTTGCCGCCCTGCAACAGGCTGGAGCTGCGCCGGAAGATCTCGCGATCGATCACCGGTATGGACGCCGTCATGTCGGTCTCGATGAACCCCGGCGCCACCCCGTTGACCACGATGCCGCGCCCGGCAAGCCGCGGCGCCAGCGCACGCACCAGCCCCATCACCCCGGCCTTGGACGCCGCGTAGTTCGTCTGCCCCTTGTTGCCGGCCCAGCCGCTGGTCGAGGCGATCGCGACGATGCGCGAACCGTCCGCCAACCCGCCGGCGACCGATTCGTCGAGCAGCACCTCATTGATGCGCAGCTGCGCGGCCAGGTTGACCTGCAGCACCGAAGCCCAGCGAGCCTCGTCCAGGTTCGCCAGCATCTTGTCGCGCAGAATGCCGGCGCAGTGCACCAGTGCGCCGATCCGCGCGTCCGCCCCGTAGCGGGACGCCACGTGCTCGGCGATCCGCGCGCCGGCGTTCGGCACCGTGATGTCGAGTTGCAGAGCCGTGCCGTGCAGTTCGTTGGCGACCGCCGCCAGGGCCTCGCCCGCCGCCGGCACGTCGATCACCACCACCCGGTCGCCGCCGGCGGCGAACCGCCGGGCGATGGCCGCCCCGATGCCGCGGGCGGCCCCGGTGACCACCACGATGCGCGCGGACGGGGCCGGTGCCGTGGCCAGGTCGGCCAACACCAGCGGCTGGCCGTTGACGTAGGCGGAGCGTCCGGACAGCAGGAAGTGCAGCACCTCGCCCAACTGGTCGGCGGTGGTCGTGTCGGCCAGCTGAATCAGGTTGCTGGTCGCGCCGGCGCGCAGTTCCTTGCCGACGCTGCGCATGATGCCGTCCAGCGCCTGACGCACCGCCGCCTGCTCCACATCCGCCGTGGAGGCCGGGTCGCCGCCCACAATGATCACCCGTCCGGACGGCTCCAGCGCCCGGATCGCCGGACGCAGCACCGCCCGCACCTGCTCCAGTTGCGGCACGGTGGCCAGCCGCGAGGCGTCCACCAGCACGGCGCCGATCCGCTGCGGATAGGACGGTGGGCGCTGGCGGCCCTGCTGGTCGGGGGAGCGCGTCTCGGGGGCGTCGATCAGGGCCGGCTGCGCGGCCAGACCGAGCGCGCCCAACGCCTCAGCGACCGCGGTGCCATCGCCGGCCACCCCCAGCACCAGGGGTCCGGACGGCATCAACTCGCCACGCCGCAACATCGTGGCCTCGGCGAAGCCTGCGGCCGCCATGGCCTTCTTGCCCAGGGGCGAGCCGAGGGCCGCCGAGAGTAGTGAATCGAGCGTCATCAGACCGCCTCCACAATCGCCACCACGCCCTGCCCGCCGGCTGCACAGACCGAGATCAGCCCGCGCGACCCGCTACCGCGCTGCGCGAGCAGCTTCGCCAGCGTGGCGAGAATGCGCGCGCCGGTGGCGGCGAACGGGTGCCCGGCCGCCAGGGACGAGCCGGTCACGTTCAGCTTGGCGCGATCGATCGAGCCGAGGGCGTTCGGCAGGCCGAGGGTGTCACGGCAGTACTCGTCGGATTCCCAGGCGGCCAGCGTGCACAGCACGGTCGACGCGAACGCCTCGTGGACCTCGTACAGATCGAAGTCCTGCAGCGCCAACTGGTTGCGGGCGAGCAGCCGGGCGGCGGCGTGGGCCGGCGCCATCAGCAGCCCTTCGTCGCCGAGCAGATAGTCGACCGCGGCGGTCTCGGCATCGACGATGCGGGCCAGCACCGGCAGGTTGCGCTGTCGCGCCCAGGCCTCGTCGGCGAGCAGCACGACGGCCGCGCCGTCCGAGAGCGGGGTGGAGTTGCCCGCGGTCATGGTGGCGTCGGTGCCGTCGCCGAACACCGGACGCAGCGTCGCCAGTTTCTCGACCGAGGTGTCGGCGCGCAGCGACTGGTCGATGCTTTGGCCCAGATAGGGGGTGACCAGGTCGTCGAAGAAGCCGTCGGCCCAGGCCTTCGCGAGGTTGTGGTGGCTGGCGGCAGCGAGCTCGTCCTGCGCCTCGCGGGTGATGCCCCACTGCAGCGTGGTCAGCGCCTGGTGCTGGCCCATGTTGAGGCCGGTGCGCGGCTCAGCGGCCCGCGGCACCTCGGGCGCCAGGTCGGACGGACGCACGCTGGCAAGGGTTTTCACCCGATCGAGCGGGGTTTTCGCTGCGTTCAGCCGCAGCAATTTCTTGCGCAACCGGTCGTTGACGGCGATCGGTGAATCGGAGGCCGAGTCGACCCCGCCGGCGATCGCGACGTCGAGTTGGCCGACCGCGATGCGGTTGCTCAACTGGACGGCGGCGGTGAGGCTGGTGGCGCAGGCCTGCTGCACGTCGTAGGCGGGCGTTGTGGCCGCCAGCGCCGATGACAGCACGGCTTCGCGGGTCAGGTTGAAGTCGCGGCTGTGCTTGAGCACCGCGCCCGCGCCGACCTCGCCGATGCGTTCGCCGGCCAGCCCGAACCGGGCCGCCAGGCCGTCGATCGACGCGGTCAACAGGTCGAGATTGGTGGCGGAGCGGTAGGCCCCGCCGATTCGTCCGAACGGAACACGGTTACCGCCCACGATCACGGCATTGCGCAGTGCAGCCATCGAAGCTCCTTCGCTATTTGCTCGATACTCACAGTAGCAGGTACGACGAGTACCGGGTACTGTGGGAGTTGTGAAGACGCATCTGGACGGCCGCGACGCCCGCTGGGTGGAGCACCGCCGGCTCCGGCGCACGGAGTTGGTCGAGTCGACGCTGCGTGCGATCCGGCGCCACGGCGCCACGGTCAGCGTCGATGAGATCGCGGCGGAGGCGAGCACGTCCAAGCCGGTGATCTATCGACATTTCGGCGACCGTCCTGGGCTGTACCGGGCGGTGGTCGAAAAGACGGCGCAGTTCATTCTGGACGACCTGCACACCTCCGTCGGCTGGGAGCGCACCGATGATGTGTCGGGGCTGGTGCGCGACCTGGCGCACGGCTACCTGCGGCTGGTGCAGCGCGACCCCGAGATCTACCGGTTCGTGATGTCGCGGCCGCTGGTCGACGGCGACCTGGCCGACGACCCGGTGACCGGCCTCACGATGCGCATGGGCGAACGCGTCGCCGACATTCTGCGTGGCACCGGCTATGAGCCGGCACGGTCCGACACCTGGGGGCATGCGCTTGTGGGCTGCGTCCGCGCCGCCACCGACCAGTGGATCCGCGCCGGCATGCCACGCTCTGCCGAGGCCGTGGCCGACGATCTCGCCGACCTGCTCGGGCCGGCTTTTCACCGCGAGGAGCCGCACACCCAAGAACGCATCACCACCCGCACCGAGGAGCATCGATGAGCGCCATGACCGCCGACAGCGTCGTCCACGAGAGCACGGACGAGCTGCCGCTGGGCGCAGCCCTGAACGCCGCCTTCGAGGGCGCCTATCACGAGCGCCGGGCCGCCGGACGGGCGCTGTGGCCTGCCGACGGCATGCATCGTGACCCCGCCATGGGCCTC
>RRZU011561823.1_pt1 | contig 19017 bp, 21 predicted proteins | sample 2165561 | NCBI WGS metagenome assembly RRZU01 (sample SAMN10456909, study PRJNA506462) | wastewater metagenome | isolation source: wastewater sludge | place: USA: Moscow, Idaho | reverse complement strand
TAATGTAATATCGGTAAAATAGTTGTAGTTATAATAAAAACGCTAAGGACGCAATCTATCATCACAAACCCGTTCTTGTTCATTATCTACCTCTATTCTATTATTGAATTCTAATTCTTCCGGCATTATCTATAATTACCGCCAAGTTTTGCCTGTTAACAGTTAAATTAATATGCTGAGGTCTGGTATAACCATTAGTATCAAAAGCCACTTTTGTATAAGAACTGTTTACTGCAACATTTTTCGGTAACTCAATAGTTTTGACAACATTACTGCCTTTAACTAGATAATAACCATTATTCTCTTTATGAAAAAACACCAACTCTAACCCCAAATTAGTATTAATTTCCGGGAAATCATTACTACCCACACTAACATTGCTGTCAACCTCTTGTAAATAGCGTAAATCGGCAGTTATTTGCTGTGCTGCCGCCATTAATAATAACTTATCAGTATTAACCAGTTGCGGTAAAACAATACTGCTTAAAATACTCAGCACAGCTACCGCCACTACCAACTCTATCAGGAAAAAGCCTTTATTCATCAGCTCATCAAACTCCAATACCAATTGATAATTTCCTTGCCATATAAATACACCAGCCATCCTGCTAAGGTAATAAATGGGCCGAAGGGAATATAATCCTTACGACTTCTAATTTTTAGCAGTAACAATAAACTACAAATAATGCCCCCTAAAATAAAAGATAATAGTAATAATGTAATATTATACTGCCACCCTAGCCACAACCCTAATACTGTCGCTAGTTTAACATCACCACCACCCATACCGCCATTGCTAACAATCGCAATTATCAGTAATAGTCCGCCACCGATGATACTACCCAGCGCCATTTCAGCATAGCTGACTGTTAGTAGCTCTGCACCATAATTATAGCCTGGTAATAAATTCTCATTAATTAGCACATTAAACCCCACACCAACTATTGCCATTGGTATTAAAAGCTTATCTAATATTAATTGGTGTTGAAAATCAATAACAGTTATTACAATAAAAAAACTGACTAAGCTCAATGCTCGCATTAATTCTAAATTACTATTAGTTGCTACATAAGCCCAAACAAACATTAAGGCAGTTAATAATTCTACCAAGGGATAAATATAAGATATTTTCATCCCGCACTGGCGACATTTTCCGCCCAATAACAACCAACTTAGTACCGGAATTAAATCATACTTTTTCACAGCACTCTGGCAATGTTGACAATGCGACGGCGGAAATGACAGCGATCGCTCTAGAGGCAGGCGGTAAATGCAAACATTAAGAAAACTACCAATAACTAAGCCCGCTATAAAAATTATCAGCATGTTACCTCCTCTTTAAGAAGAAGAATACTTTCTTGGCTATGCCAAGAAAGTATTCTTAAAAATTAAGATTTTTTAAAAAACTTATCTGAAGTATCTGTTGCTGCGATGCTATCTCCTGCAACAGCTCTTTTTAAAGTCGAATTATAAAAATATCCCTTAGGACCAGTCGTAGGTGTAGTGCCTCCTATAAAGCAATCACCTTTCGGAGCTGTCGGTATTTCAACTATTAACCCAGCTGATTTTAATGCGTCTAAATCCGCAGGATCTTTCCCATTTTGGGCTTGATACATTACAATTGCCGCATCCATTGTTCTTAAGTCAGCTTGAATTTTAGCAGTATTAGCAGTAGCTGTCGCATCACCAAATTTAGGGATAGCAATCGCCGCTAAAATACCTAGAATCGCAATAACAACCATAAGTTCAACTAAAGTAAAACCTTTTTGATTTAAACGTTGTCTAATTTTTGTCATCATATTTTTCACCTCCCTTCACTAAGATTCTATATAAACAAAAGTTTATAACAACTTAATGCCCAACATTAGTAACGGCATCAAACATTGGTAATGCTACCGAAATAATAATTCCACCAATTAAAACCCCTAATATCGTAATCATAATTGGCTCCATTAAACTGCTTAAGCGTGCCACCATATCATCAACATCACTCTCATAAAAATCGGCAATTTTATTAAGCATGGTATCAAGTTGACCGGTTTCTTCGCCAATGCCTACCATTTGTACCACCATCGGCGTAAAAATACCGCTTTTTTTCAAAGTATCAGACATCGTAAAACCATCCCGCACATCTTTGGAGGCTTCTGCTAACGCTTCAATCATATTGATATTACCGGTAACATTTTTTACAACATCCAGTGCTGTTAAAATCGGCACCCCACCATATAGTAAGGTTGATAGTGTTCGACTAAATCTGGCAATGGCAACCTTTTGCAGTAGTATGCCAAATACCGGTAACTTAGTAGTGATATAGTCAAATCTTCGGCGATAAACCAACGAGCTTTTATATAAGGATGACGCTAACCCAATAGCCCCGATTAAGGCTAGTAACACCAGCCACCAATAACTTTGCATAAAGCCACTAATACTTAACAGTATTTTAGTCGGCATCGGCAGTTCAGTTTTCATATTTTCAAACATTGTCATAAAGGTTGGCATAACCTTTACTAAGATGAACATTACTATCCCAATCGCCAGCGTGATAACCACCAATGGATAAGTCATCGCTGACTTAATTTTTTCTTTCATTTTATGTTCTTTTTCCAAATGATCCGCCAATCTAGCTAAAACAGCATCTAAAACCCCACCGACTTCACCAGCTTCAATCATATGAAGCATTAACGGCGGAAATAAATTACTATGACGCTTCATACTATTTGATAGCGTTTCACCTTGTTGAACTTGCTGATAAATATCACGAAAAGTTTTTTTTAAGACCGGATTATAAGTCTGCTCTATCAATATCGCAATCCCATTAACCAGTGGCACTCCGGCATCAATCATCGTTGATAATTGCCGGCAAAATAGTGCAATTTCCTTGGCACTAACGCCCCGCATTTTACTAATCATATCATCAAGCGAGGACTGTTCTTTGACCTCTTTGATTTCTGTTACAAAATAGTTTTTTTCGCGAATAAAATTAACTACTGCCCGCTCATTTTCAGCGCTAATCGTCCCTTTATGAATTTTCCCTTCAGTGTCACGGGCTTTATATGCATAGTTTTTTGCCACAAGCAAAACTCCAATCATTCACTACATCATCATTAAGTTTCCTTTTACCATTCTCATAAAAGTATCAGGATCACTGGCTAAGCTCAATGCCTCTTCAAATTCTACTAGATTTTTCTGTACTAAATCTCGCAGTGCCATATCCATCGTCTGCATTCCGTATTTAGCGCCGGTTTGGACACTGGACAAGATTTGATGTGTTTTTCCTTCTCTAATCAAATTTCTAATCGCCGGTGTTGCCACTAAAATTTCTAAGGCGGCAATTCTCCCTGAGCCATCTTTTAACGGCAATAATTGTTGTGAAATTATCCCCTGTAAAATCATTGATAACTGAGATTTTACTTGTTGTTGTTGATGTGGTGGAAAAGTATCAATAATTCGATCAATAGTTTGCGCCGCATCACTGGTATGAAGCGTTGCAAACACCAAGTGTCCGGTTTCAGCTGCGGTTATCGCTGTAGACACTGTTTCCGCATCACGCATCTCACCAACAAGAATTACATCCGGATCTTCCCGCAGTGCTGCTCTTAACGCATTGGCAAAAGATATCGAGTCTGTATTAACCTCACGCTGATTAACAATGCTTTTATTATGACGGTGCAAATACTCAATCGGATCTTCCATCGTAATAATATGAGCTGCTTCAGTTTGATTAATAAGGTTTATCATCGCCGCCAAAGTTGTGGATTTACCACTACCGGTCGGACCGGTCACAAGCACCAAACCTCTTGGCTTTAAAGACAAAGTTTTCATGATTTCCGGATGTTTTAAGTCTTCTAAGGTTGGTACTTTATCAGCAACCAGCCTTAAAACTATTGCAATCGTACCTCGTTGGCGAAAGGCATTAACCCTAAATCTACCATACCCTGATAAAGAGTATGAAAAATCAATTTCGCCCAATTCATTAAACCGTTGTTGTTGTTCCGCGGTGGTGATTGATTTAAACATTTCTTCAGTATCAGCAGGTTTTAATTTAAAATGATCCGCTTTAATTAATGTCCCATTTATTCTGAAAATCGGCTCAACCCCTACCGTAATATGCATATCAGAGGCCTTTTTAAGATGAGCTTCTTCTAATAATTTGTCAATCATCGCCATTGCTTCATTATAGTTCTGCATATGCCACCCTCATTATCTCATTAATTGTTGTTTCGCCGACTAAAACCTTTTGAAAACCGTCATATTGCATAGTTGTCATACCTTCTTGAGCTGCTAAGGCTTTTAGTTTTTCTCCGGAAGCTTTTTCCGTTATTAATTCTCTCAGACCTTTAGAAATCGGAAATACTTCATGAATTGCCATTCTGCCGCGATAACCAGTATTAGCACAGCTAGGACAGCCTGCGCCCCGATACAAAGTAGTTCCATCTTGATAATGTTCACCAAAAAAGGCTCGTTCCGGCGAATCGGTTTCTAAAACATAGCTTTCTTTGCACTCCGGACAAATTTTACGCACTAACCGTTGTGCTAAAATCCCTAGTACCGACGATGCAACCAAGAACGGCTCTACCCCCATATCAACTAAGCGTGATACCGCACCAATGGAATCATTGGTGTGAAGGGTACTAAGCACCAAATGTCCTGTTAAGGCTGCTCTAATCGCAATATCGGCAGTTTCACCATCACGAATCTCCCCAACCATTATAATGTTAGGATCTTGACGCAAGATAGAACGCAGCCCAGCGGCAAAAGTTAAGCCAGCTTTAGCATTAACTTGCACTTGGTTGATTCCATCCAAGCGATATTCGGTAGGATCTTCCACTGTAATAATATTTTTTGTCGGTTTATTAAGCCCCGTTAAAGTTGAATACAAGGTTGTGGTCTTACCACTACCGGTCGGGCCCGTTACTAAAATCATCCCGTAAGATTGGCTATAAAGTTTTTTATAAACTGCAAGGTTTTTTTCTGCAAAGCCCAATCTCTTTATATCCACAATAACTGAAGCTCGATCTAAAATCCTCAGTACGATTTTTTCGCCAATAACAGTCGGCAAACTGGAAACCCTAATATCAATTTCTCGATCACCTTCACGAAAATTAATCCTACCATCTTGCGGTAGTCTTTTTTCAGCAATGTCAAGTTCGCTCATAATTTTCAAACGAGAAATAAGCAAGGCATGTGTCTTTATCGGAAAGGAAAAAGCTTCTCGCAATTCCCCATCAATTCTATAACGAACTCTCAGATTATTATCAGTCGGCTCTACATGAATATCGCTGGCGCGTTCTTTTATGGCTTGACTGATAATCGAGTTTACAATACTAATAACCGGTGCATCATCTGCTGATTGCATTTCGGTAATGCTAGCAAGGTCTTCCGGCTTAACAATACTACTAGCTTTATCAACCAATGCTCTAACACCATAAGCTTCTTTGATGGCCCGCAAAATTTCTTTTTCAGTCGCAATAACAGGCTCTACATCCAAGCCACTAATAGTTCTAACATCATCAATTGCATAAAAGTTAGTAGGATCAGTCATCGCCAAGGTTAAATGTCTACCTACTTTTTTGATTGGAATAATAGTATAACGCTCTGCTAATGGTTGCGGAATTAGTGCTGCTACATCAGAATCTATTTTAGTGTCTTTCAACATAATATGTGGTATTCCAAGCTGAAATTCTAAGACCTCAATTAAGCTTTCTTCGGTCACATATCCTAAATTTATTAAAGTCTTGCCTAATCTTTCACCGGTTTTATTTTGAACCGTCAAAGCCTTTTCAAGTTTTTCTTGATCTAATAGCCCTGAATCAATCAATAAATCGCCAAGTCGTTTTTTCTTAGTTCCTGTCAAACCATCATCACCTTGCCTTACTGCAACTAATAACATTATCTAGGTCTTTTTTCTTATTGTTCAAGTTATAAGTTCTTCGCCTTTTCCATGACAATTCCTGCTTTAATCTTTATTTTTCTGCTTTTTATTAGTAAAAATCCTATTTTCTTAATGTATCTTTAATTCTGTATTGATATTTTAACTTCCTGCCTTAGTTGTATAATTATTACATTGTTATGGATTTACACAATTATTTAACTCTTTTAACATCAGTGCAGTCGACGGCTTTTGCCCGGTCCACAATTCAAAAGCTAAGGCTCCTTGCTCAACCAACATCCCTGCTCCGTTAACAATTTTATGTCCATGTTTTTCGGCATTTTTTAGAAATTTCGTTTTAGCCGGAGTATAGATTAAATCACTGATCACAACATTTTTTTGTAATAAACTCCAATCTAGTGGCGGTTCTCTATCAATCATTTTATGCATTCCCAGTGGCGTCGAGTTTATAACCAAGTGACATTGGCGCAAAGCTTTTTTAAAGGGAATTGAATCCCAATCCAAAGCTTTTACGGTACCATAATCTGTAAATATTTCCGCTAAATCCTTTGCTTTAACTACATTTCTTGCACCAATAGTAATTGAGCTGACACCTTGTTCTAACAGTCCCCAAATTACGGCTCTAGCAGCTCCACCAGCACCATAAAGCACCACTTCTTTCCCTTTAAGCTCAACATTTTCATTATACAGCGACTTAATATAGCCCCCAGCATCAGTATTGTAACCAATTAATTTTTCCTCACTGATTACAATCGTATTTACGGCGCCAACCATTCTGGCACTTTGATCAATTTCATCTAAATATTGAATAACATTAACCTTGTGCGGAATAGTAACATTAATCCCACAAAAGCCAAGCGCCTTCAAACCACTTATCGCCTGCCCTAAATTCTCCGGCAATACCGGCATCGCAATATAGTTATAATCAAGCCCGAGTTCCTGTAAAGCTGCGTTTTGCATTACCGGAGACAACGAGTGTTCTACCGGACAACCAATAATCCCTAAATTTTTTGTTTTACCCGTTATTATCATATATACCCTCTATTCATAATTTGTATTATTGCCACTACGCAATTGAATTGCTTCTGCAATGTGATTTTCTGTAATATCAGTACTGCCAGCTAGGTCAGCAATAGTCTGTCCCACCTTGATAATGCGGTCATAACTTCTGGCGCTAAGTTTCATTTTGTCAAAAGCTTGCCCTAAAAGTTCTTGCGCCTTTGCCGTTAGTTTACAATTCTTTTTAATCTGAGTATGACTCATCTGTGCATTACAATTTATTTTATATGGTGTAAGTCGCTGTTGCTGAATTTTCCTTGCTACTTCAACTCGTTGACGAATTTCAAGAGAGCTTTCCGTCGGTTTATTGCCGACAAACTCATTATATTCAAGCCTTGGCACATTAATTTGCAAATCAATTCGATCCAACAATGGCCCTGACATTTTCTTCACATATCTTCTAATTTCATTGGGAGTACAACTACAAGAATTACTATTATCACCAAACTTACCACACGGGCAAGGATTGGTACTGGCTATTAACATTAAGTTCGCCGGATAATTAACAGTAATATTAGCTCTAGTAATACTAACACTGCCGTCTTCCAACGGTTGCCTTAAAACTTCCAACGTATTTTTCGAAAATTCTAAGACCTCATCTAAAAATAACACGCCATTATGACTTAAGGTAACTTCGCCCGGCTTAGGATATTTCCCTCCGCCAATTAATCCAATATCAGAAATAGTATGGTGGGGATTTCTAAAGGGACGCACCAACATTAAACCTTCCTGGTCACTAAGCAAACCGGCAACACTATAGATTTTTGTTACTTCCAAGGCTTCAGTTATCGTCATCGTCGGTAAAATAGAATTTATTCGCTTTGCCAACATCGTTTTGCCAGAACCCGGCGGACCGGTCATTAAAACATTGTGCCCACCGGCCGCAGCAATTTCTAAGGCCCGCTTTGCTTGAAATTGCCCTTGAACATCAGCAAAATCTTCGCCAGTTTTTTCAATACTAAACTCAATATTGTTTTTCCTTACCGGTTCAAGCATTGTTTCACCTTTTAAAAATGAAATAAGCTCCCTTAAGGTCTCAACCGCATAAACCTCTAAGCCTTGCACCAAAACTGCTTCTTGCATATTCTGTGGTGCTACAAACAGTTTTTTCAAACCCTTCTCCTGTGCATTGACCGCCATCGGTAATAAACCATTGACACCGCGCAACTTTCCATCTAGTGATAATTCTGCCACAAACATCGCTTGCTGATAAGACTGTGGAGTAATTTCCATACTTGCGGCCATTAAACCGACCGCAATAGGTAAATCCAACCCCGAACTATCCTTCTTTAAATCAGCGGGTGCTAAGTTAATCGTAATTTTCTTGGTGGGGAATTTATAACCGGAATTTTTTATCGCCGCTTTTACTCTTTCTCTTGATTCTCTAACTGCCGTATCGGGTAATCCCACAATTTCTAAACAAGGAATACCATTTGCCATATCAACCTCAACATTTATTAGCACACCATTTACTCCAATAGTATTACTGCCATAGGTTTCAACAAACATAATACGCCTCCAGATTCAAATTACCGTACTTTTTTTCTACAACCCCTTCCATCTAACAAATAAATTATGTTCAATTCCTAATGAATCACAAATTTTGCCTACCATCATATCTACTAATTCCTCTAAGGTTGTAGGCTTATGATAAAAACCCGGAGCCGCAGGGATAATCCGCACTCCTATTTTTGATAGCTTAAGCATATTTTCTAAATGGATGGCATTTAGCGGTGTCTCGCGCGGTACTAATAAGAGCGGTCTATTTTCCTTTAACATTACATCGGCCGCTCTAATTAGCAAATTGTCTGAAATACCATTTGCAATGCACCCTAAAGTTTTCATCGAGCACGGCAACACAACCATCGCGTCAGTTTTAAACGAACCACTAGCAATACTAGCGCCAATATTATCAACCTCGTGAATCGCCGTTACTGTAGCAGCTAAATCACTTTTAGTTACTCCACATTCATACTCTAAAACCTGCCAACCACTAGCAGTAGCCACAACATGCACTTCGCAGTTTTGTTCCAACAATACCTCTATTAATCTAGTAGCATAAATCGAGCCACTAGCACCTGTAATACCTATTATTATTTTCATTTTTAACACCTCTAAGCCCAAAACGCATCTTCAATATGATTGATTTTACTGTTATTATCTCTTAAGTAAACTTCAATCACATCAAAGCGACAAGGACCATCTTCTTTATTATGACGCAACAAATATTGTCTGGCCACCTTGATAATTTTTTGCTGTTTTTTTAAGTTAACAGCTGCTGCCGGCACACCATATAAGTCACTTATTCTCGTTTTTACTTCAGCAAAAATAATAACCTTGCCTTTTTGTGCAATAATATCAATTTCACCACATCTTAACTGGTAATTAACTGCAAGAATTTTATAGCCTTGTTGCTTTAAAAATTGTTGCGCTTTTTCTTCACCTAATTTGCCATAAGTAATTTTATCCATAGCATTACCTCTTAAATTATAAATTCACTAAAAAAAGACAACTTCCTTTAAGGAAATTGTCTTTTTTTATATTTTTATCTTTTTTTATATTTTGTATCCATCGAATAAACATAAGCCAACACTTCCGCTACCGCTTTATATAAATCCGGCGGAATCTCTTTATCAAGTTCCACTGCCATTAACATACTGGCTAAGGTTTTATTTTGATAAACCGGAATGGAATTTTGCAATGCTGTATTTAAAATATTTTCCGCAATTAACCCTTGCCCTTTCGCTACAACCTTCGGGGCAACAGAATTTTCTTTATCATATTTTAAAGCAATGGCCTTAGTGGGCTTTTCAGCTACTAGTTCCTCATTTTTTTCTATCTTTTCCATAAAATCATCGCTCACTTATCTTAAAAACTTTAACCTCAGTTAAATTAAACGGCATCTCTGTTAACGCAGTTTGTACTTGTGAAAAATTTTCATTAAAGTCTTTAACAAACTCATCTTCCGCTAACGCTATTCTTAAATTAAGTTTATCATTTTCATAAAGCCTAAAGACAATTTCTACCGCACCGATGTTTTCCGTTAATAAACAAATTCGCAACCAAGTTTCATACTCTTGATTAGCATAAGGATTTTTCCCATTTTCTTTTTCATGATAAATATGAAAGTAAGCCGGATAATTTTGTTCGTTTTCTCCCATATAAAGCGGTAACATAAACGACATTGATTTTTGATTATTGCCTACCTCATTTTCGTTTTGTAGCGCACTCCGTAAAATAGTACTAAAATCATGTAGCGACTTCGCCGCTGCTTTTAATTGTTCAGCTGGCAAATCAGCAACTTCTGCCAAATCACTTAACTGCGCCATAATCCATAATTTGGGTAAATCTTCAGCTTTATTTTTAACCGCTGCTTGCTTAATACTAAGCGGTGTGAAATCCTCACATAACTTTAATAATTTATTAAATTGTTCTACTTCCTCAGGCTTTAACTGTGCCTTATTATTTAAAAATTGCTTTAAAGCTACTTCTTGCTCCGGCGATATCGTTTTAGTTGTCAGTAGTTGTTGCGCTAGGTTTTTCAGCACATTGGTTAATTCTTTCGGATCAAGAACAAAACCAAAATTTTTACTCAATGCAATATTTTCATTTTGTGTCGGTTCGCCAACTGTCTGCCCGGGTTGTTTTATTGCCTTTTCTTGTTCCGGAGTAAGTTTAAAGATATTCTTTTCCGGTGGCAACTCTTTATTGCTTTTATCACTAAAAAGTTGATTAGTTTGAACATTATCTTTATTGTCTGTTAACAGTGTAGCATCATTACTGTTTTTACTGTTGGCACTTTGCTGTTGTTTTACATCATTGCCAGCTTCATTCTTAGTCGGCACCACAAGCTCCGGTTCAGTACTTTCGCTCAAAACAGTATTATTTTTCAAAGAGTTTTGTTCAACCTCTTTAACAATAGGTTGAGACACTGTTTCCTTGGCAGTAAAGCTTAGACTCTGCTCCTCTGCCAAAACTACCCCACTTTGTTGAGTTTGTACAAAATTTTTCTCATTACTTGGACTAACCAAGGCTTTTAATACTGCTTTTAAGTCCGGTGGTAATTTTTTAGCAAGCTCATTTTCCGCTAAATTATTTTCTCCCATGCTAAAATTTTGTTTTAACACATTCGGAACCTCTTTATTATTCTCTAAAAGCTTAGTAGCTAACTTACTGATGTTTACAGCATTAAAAAATTTACCGTCTTGATTGTCTATTTGTTTTAAATTACTTAATAATGTTTTTAATTGTGGCGACAGCAAATTATCTTCTGCTGTCACAGCATTTCCTTCAACTTGATTTTGCGCTGCAATATTACTTAAAATTTTTAATAATTTTGATAAAATATTAGTTTGATCAATACTGGCTTTTTGTCCTTGTAACAAATTAGCCAAACCTTGCTCTAAATTATTTGTGCTGGCAAAGCCATTTTGCAAAATGTCCATCAACTGCTTTTGCAATTCCGGTGGTAAACTGTTTAGACTTTTCTGGGTAGCCGTACTTAAATTACTTAAAACCTCTAACATAATTTGCACAGAGCTCCCAAAACTGATTGGGGTTTGAGGCTGAAACGGAATATTTTTGTTGCCGGCATCAGCAGTAAAATCCTTAGCGATAACCGGTCTAAATAATTGTCGCTTCACATTTTCATTAGCGCCAACACCATTTATCTCATTTTTCACAATATTATCAGTTGATATTTTGCTATCAGTTTTGGTTGTAACGGTTTTAAGATTCATTTTCATCACTCCCAAGATTTTATCGGTTCGAAGCTTTTTCGATGTGCCGGACAAGGTCCATATTTTTTAATCGCCGCGATATGCTCCGCCGTTCCATAGCCTTTATGTTTGGCAAATCCATACCCAGGATATTCTTTGTCGAGTTCTGCCATATATAAATCTCGTTCAACTTTAGCGACAATTGAGGCTGCGGCAATCGAAGCGCTCAACGCATCGCCTTTAATAATTGCTTTTGAGGGCATCTTTAATTGCGGTAATTTGACCGCATCAATTAAAACACCTTGCGGCTTAGGGTTAAGTTTCTCTAGCACTTGATACATCCCCCACATCGTCGCTTGCAAGATATTCATCTCATCAATCTTAGCGGGCTCTACTAAAATAGATTCAACCGCAATTGCATTTTTTCTTATTTGTTCATATATCGTAACTCTTTGACTTTCTGTTAACTTTTTAGAATCGTTTATTTTATCTAATTTCAAGCCTAACGGTAAAATAACTGCTGCTACCGAAACCGGCCCCACTAACGGACCACGTCCAGCTTCATCCACTCCAGCAACTATTTCAATCCCCTCTTGCTTAAATTCATTTTCATAATCATATAATTTAGCTATTCTTTGTTCTTCTAATATTAACTTTTGTTTATTTTTTTCCCATTTTTCTAATGCCTTTTTAACAGAAACTCTATTATCTGATTTTATCATTCTTAAAAAATCATCTTCTAAGGATTCTTGTTTTAATAAATTTTCTATTTCCTTAACGGTTAAAGTCATCTTTTATCCCCTAACTAACATTTTACTGCTATTTTAGCTTATAAAAAAATAAAAGCAAGATATAAGTTATCAACTCACATCTTGCTCATATTATATAAATTATGCTTCTTTAGCTACTACAACCTTACCATTGTAATGTCCACATTCAGGACAAACACGGTGTGGCATTTTTGGTTCATGACATTGCGGACATGCAATAAGACCAGGAACAGTTAGTTTCCAGTTAGCACGACGTTTATCACGACGAGCTTTAGACGTTTTACGCTTAGGTACTGCCATTTATTACACCTCCTTAAGTTAAAAATAAGGCACTAGCCTATTCTTATTTTTTGAAAAAATCTTGTAATGCTGCAAGTCTAGGATCCATAACATGACGATCACAATTACAATCTGTTTCATTCAGATTAGCACCGCATTTAAGACACAATCCTCGACACTCAGGACTACATATATTATTTAGTGGTTGTGCTAATAATATAGTTTCGCGAACTACATCTGAAATATCTATTTCATCACCACTAAATTCAATAGCATCTTCTTTTTCAATATCTTTGTCATCTTGATACTCTTCTGAAAGCTCTATTTCTTGACTTAAAACATAACTTTCCAAGCATCTGTCACATTGATATTTACTGCTAAATCTTATCAAACCTTCAACAGCATAGGCACAGCCCGTGTTAACAATACTTCCGGTTATTGCAATGTCGCTACAATCAACAAAAATATTATTAACATCGATGTTTTCAGCAGAAGTGATAAATTTAAATTGAAAATTTTCCCCGGCTGATTCCCTAGGTTGTATTACATTTATCTTCATCATATTCCACCTCAACCTCAATCTATTATAGCTACCTTAACAAGGTTTGTCAAGAAATTATGTTGGCAGGTTATTACTTTATAAAATAACTATACAAAAATATTTTTCCCCAGTAAAATTATAGATATCTATCTGCAAAGGAAGAATATTATGACTACAGGTATTATAGCTGAATATAATCCATTTCACAATGGGCATAAATATCAGATTAATAAAATTAAAGAAAAATTTAATAGTCCTATTATTTGCGTTATGAGTGGTAATTTTGTACAACGTGGTGATATGGCAGTTTTTAATAAGTGGCAGCGTGCTGAGATGGCTATAAAAGGCGGAGCTTCCTTGGTCTTAGAATTACCGACTGTTTTTGCTGTTAGTAGTGCTGAAAATTTTGCAGCCGGTGCCGTAAGATTATTAAGTTCCTTAGGGATTGTTGATAATTTATGTTTCGGTGCCGAAACCGCCGATCAAACTTTACTGACCACTTTATCGCAAGCATTAACCCAGCCCGCTATCGCCAGTGAGTTTCAGAAAAACTTAAAGCAAGGATTACCGTACGCGCTAGCCTTAAGTAACGCCATTAACAAAATACTACGGATTGACAAAAATATATTATCAGCGCCTAACAACATTTTAGGCATAGAGTACTTAAAAGCTATTAACCAATATAAGCTCCCACTCCAGCCTTACATCATTACCCGCAAAGAAGCACAACATCATGACCAAACTATCTCCGGTGAAATCGCCAGTGCTACTGCTATTCGCAATTTTTTAACCTCACCGACTACAAATTTAGCCTCAATTAGTAAAGTTATTCCGTCTACCAGTCAAACCATCATTAAAAATTTATTACAGCACAGTCCAGCTATTCCCTCCGTTGAAAATTTAGCGCAACAGCTTTTTTATTTTTTACGCACTGCTACCAGTTTAACACTACAAGACATTCCTTATATCAGTGAAGGGTTAGAGCACAAGCTCCATAAAGCAGCGGGAACTGCTACTACTATTGAACAACTCTTATCTAACGTTAAAAGTAAGCGTTATCCCTTGACTAGATTAAAACGAATATTAATTCATTGCTTATTACAAACCAGCAAAAAAGATTTTCATAATTTCAATACAATCGGCCCGCAATATGCCAGAATTTTAGCCTTTGATGATACCGGTCGTGACTTAATAAAAACCAGCAAAAAAACTGCTACTATCCCCTTAATCTCTAAGCCAACAAAATTTATTAACAGTAATGATATTTTTCAACATCAGCTTTCACCACTACAAAAAATGTTAGCCATTGATATTAAAGCTACTGATATTTATAATTTAAGCCAAAATAAACCTTCAGGTGCTGATTTTGTCACTAGTCCACTTTATTGTACTTAGCAATAAGTTCTGTTATGGTTGGTAACATTTCCTTAGTGGCAATTTCTCCTAAAGCTACCGCTTCTTCCATATAGTCAAAAGAACTTGGTGAAATATGACCAACATCAGGTCTAATCATTACCACCTTGTCATCATTTATCCTGTTCTTCATCAGTTCATGTTCCATAATATCAATAGATTTTATAATAACATCAAAAAAATTATTTATTTTGCAAAAAGTACTGGCATATGATAAGTCTACGGCAATAACAATATCTGCGCCATTATTAAAAGCAATATCAATCGGCGTTGGATTAACTACCGCCCCATCAACCAATAACATTTCGCCTTTTTGATAAGGCATAAACACTCCGGGAATAGAAATACTGGCTCTTACAGCTTCCGCAACACTACCTTCACTAAATACAACCTCTTCGCCAGCATTAAGATCTGCTGCCACAATTGACAGTGAAATATCAGTTTCGCTAAATTTTCTTTTTTGCGTCAATAGCTTCATAATTGTTAAAGCTTGTTCACCTGAACACAACCCCATCTTACCAATCTTAATATCAAACCAGTGTTCGCGTTTTAAGTTCATTGCCAACTTTAAAATATTGTCAGTAGTATGACCACAACAATACAATGCTCCAATTAAACTACCCATACTACAACCAACAATATGATCTATTTTTATATTTTCATCTTCCAGAACTTTTAACACGCCCACTTGCGAAATTCCTCTTAACCCACCTGAACCTAATACTACTGCAATCTTTGGTTGCATTAACTCACCTCTATGACAAAGAAAACAAGGAGCAAAGCGCCTTGTTTTTATTTTTTATGAATTTTTCTTTTGTTTAATATGTTCATGCGATTTTGTAACTGACTCTAACACATTGCTGACATTAGCAATCACATGTTGAAACACATCGTCGGCATAATTTAAAGAATCAGCCTTTAAGTCAGCTGCATTTTTCTTTGCTCGTTCCAAAATAACTTCTGCTTGTTCCGTTGCTTGTTTTACAATCGCATGTTCATTGATTAGCTTATTAGCATAATTTTTTGCTTGATCAATAATTTCTTTGGATTCTTTATTCGCCGAATCCAAAATTCTTTGTCGCTCTTTCATCAAACCTGTTGCTTCTTGAATTTCGCGAGGAAAATCATTGCGTAATTGATCTAACAATCTTACTAAATCATCTTCATCAACCATTCTCTTGTTTGTCAACGGTACCCTGTTAGAATCCAAAATCAACTGTTCAATAGAATCCAAAATTTCATTCATCGCCATTTAATAAAACACCACCTATTTTATATTTCCGCAAAATGCTTTTTTAATTTTACTTCTACATCAGGAGGAACAAGTCCTTTTATCTCGCCACCAAATCTCGCCAACTCTTTTACTCCGGTAGAACTTAAGAACGAATATTCATTGGCGGTCATCATAAAAACTGTTTCAATCTCCGGGGCAACTTTTTTCATTAATAATGCTCTTTGAAACTCATAATCAAAATCGCTAATTGCTCTAAGACCTCTAATAATAACATTACCACCTTGTTTTTTCACATACTCATTTAGTAAGCCCGAAAAGCAATCAATTTTTATGTTTTTAATATGACTGGTAGACTTTTTTATCATTTCAACACGTTCTTCCATACTAAAAACCGGCTTTTTATTAGGGTTATGAAAAACACCTACGATTAATAAGTCACACATCTGACTAGCACGTTCAAAGATGTCGATATGTCCATTAGTAACGGGGTCAAAACTGCCTGGGCATACTGCTATTTTCATTATTTTACCTCCAAATCAAGAACTGATTTTATATAAAATAAAGCTCACTATTGTTTCACCATATTTTTCACTACGACGCACTTCATAATTTGAAAAATCACTTGTTATAAGTTCATGTTTGGAATGCTCTACTACAATAATTGCTTCATCTTCTAATATCTCATTTTCTTCTAGCTTAGTTAGCGTTTTTTCCACCAAACCCTTGTTATAAGGTGGATCGCAAAAAATTAAGTTAAATTTATAATGTTCACGCGCTAATCTCCCTAAGGCGACAAAAGAATCCATTTTGTAAACTAACGCTTGCCCTTGAAGCTTGCACAAATTAACATTTTCTTTAATTGCATTAATGCTATTTTGATTTTGATCAATAAATATAGCCTTAGCAGCACCACGACTCAATGCCTCTAACCCCAAATTACCGGTGCCACCAAACAAATCTAGTACTTTAGCATCAACTACAATATCACCTAAAATATTAAACATTGATTCTTTAACGCGATCAGCAGTTGGTCTGGTATCCATCCCCTTAGGTGCTTTTAATCTAGTGCCTTTTGCTAATCCTGTTATAATTCTCATCATTATTCCCCTATTTATATATATTCAATATATTAACACATTTATCCAAACTAGTGAACTACATTTAATAAACTGTGCTAAAATAGTAAATATGTCCAATATTTTTACAGTGAGGTATGACTATGAATAAAAAAATCATTATTGCCATTTTATGTTTATTATCAATGATAACAATTTATTTTTCAACAGGGTTAAAAACTATAACAGCTTATCCAGAACAACCTTATAGACTAACAGTATTATTAATGCCTCTTGACAGCCGACCGGCTTGTACAAATTTTGTCGTTGCTTTAGGTAAGATTGCCAATATTAAAGTTATAGTTCCACCGTCAGAACTCTTAGATAATTATCAACAGCCTGGCAACAAACAAGCTTTAATTAATTGGTTACAGCAGCAAAGTAGTAGTGCCGATTATGCTATTATTTCGACCGATATGTTAATTCACGGTGGTTTATTAAATTCCAGACTAGCCTCCGGCTCAGTTACTGATGAAGATAACGCTATAATAGCATTACAAAATCTACACAACACTAATCCAGCCTTAAAACTATTTGTTTTCAATATAATTCCTCGCCTTTGGTTACCGGATAATAACAGTGTTTATCAACAACAAATTTTGGAATACTCGAAATTAAAAGATAAAGCTCAACAAACCAAAAGTGAAAGCGATTTAATCTCATTACAAAAACTTGAGCAGACTATTCCTTCAGATATTATTAACAGCTATAACGCTTTGTTTGAACGAAATTACCAACTTAACCTTAAATTACTGCAACTATTAGAAAATAAAGTAATCAGCAGTCTAGTTATTGGTCAAGATGATGGTCAACAATATGGCATATCCAATATCATTAAGCAAAAATTATATCTAGCAGTAGAAAACCTAACAACTAAAGATAACGTTAATATTACTCGCGGAACAGATGAGGTTGCACTAAGTATGTTAGGTCAAATAATCGGTAAAAATACCCCTTTAAAAGTTAAAGTAATCTATAATAATGACGATAGTGCTAATATCATTATGCCGTATATGCCTCATTCAGTTGATAAAACAATTCAAGAAAAACTTAAAATCACAAATCTCCAAAGAGTTTACAATGATAACGAGGCTGACTTTATTTTGTTTGTTAATATTGGCACCAGTGATAATAAAGTTGAGCAAGAACAAAGTTCTACTAAAATAAAAGAATTATTAAAAACCCCCACCAAAGTCGCTTTAGTAGACTTAAGCCAACATTTTTCAGCCACCGAAACCATACTGCCAACTTTAATTCAAAATAACATCAATATTAACCAGCTAATAGCTTATGCCGGCTGGAATACTACCAGCAATTCAATCGGCACAGCCTTAACACAAAGTTTAGCCTTTTTAAGTGAGCAAAAAGTTACCACTACTTTACCTTATTTAAAATTGCTCTATAAGAACAATTTAACTTTTTTAGTAAGTCGCTTCTATGAAGATTATTATTATCTCAAGGAAATTCAGCCAAAACTATCGCAATACCTCACTGCACAAAACATTGACCCTGCTCACCTTAAAGATAATTATCCTTTAGCTAATAACTTTATTATTAAAGAACTATCGGCTAGTCATAATAAACTAAGTTCCAGCAAGTCGTTCCAACAAGAAATTCATATTGACTTCAATAGAAACGGCCAGCAAAATAAATACCAACTAAAAATTATTGATAATACAATAACTGCTAAATTGCCGTGGGAGAGAATTTTTGAAGTTAATTTACAAACTGACTTAACCTTATCCGGTAATCTTGAAAACTAAAATAATATTATTACCTTTAATTTTATGTTATAATATAGAGCGTATTGCATTAATACCAGGAGGGTCATAATGAACGATTATAAAGAAAAGTCACCTACTAAAAAAACTAATAAAGGCTTTAAAGTTTTCTCAATATTTGTCATTGTCATTGCTATAATTTTTGCCGGTGCAGGCTTAGGCTTTTTAACAGCCAGTTTGAATACTAAGCCGGGGTTAATTGATGATATCAGACCAC
>RRZU011830645.1_pt1 | contig 19024 bp, 17 predicted proteins | sample 2165561 | NCBI WGS metagenome assembly RRZU01 (sample SAMN10456909, study PRJNA506462) | wastewater metagenome | isolation source: wastewater sludge | place: USA: Moscow, Idaho | reverse complement strand
AACAATTTTCAAAACTTAGAGCAGAGTATGAACAAAAACTTCAAGAGATACCAGAATATAAAAGTGTGGAAGTTTTTGTTTAAGTCTATAATCAGAATGATAGAACAATATGAGTTCACAAAGCAAAAGCTTTGTGAACTAAAAAATCAAGAATGGATAATGACCATATCGCCACCCTTATGAGAAGCATTAGCTAGTGCTTCATCAGCATCATCCATCATATTTAGAAGCGTCGTGTTTTTATTGATTGTAGCACCAACTGAAATAGTAAAAGTAACTTTTCCTGTTGTAATTTGCACAAATTTTTCTTTTACATTATCTTTTAATTCTTCAAAAATCTGATATATTTCAGCATATGGTCTATTTTGAAGCATAATACAAAATTGATCTTGTCCAATACGAGCGATAATAGAGTCTTTATTGAGGCTACTAAGTAATATTTCTGATAAAAGGATAATAACTTCATCTCCAATTTCATGTCCATACGATTCATTAATTGTTTGAAAATTATCTATATCTATCATCACAATAGCAAGGAGTTCTCTTTTCTTTTTAGCAATATCATATATTTCACTACCAACATTTAAAAGGTAATTTTTATTAAAGACTCCTGTTAGAAAATCTTTTTTTGCTTTATCTTGGGTATATTCAAAGAGTTCTAAAACATCCAAATTCCCATTTATTCTTGCAAAAAATTCTTCATTTGAGAAATCTTTATATAAAAAATCATTTGCTCCATATTTTAAAAAACTAGCAACTACATCTTTTTCACTCATACCAGAAAGTGCGATAACAACAAGTTCATCTTTTTTGTAAGTTTTTCGTATCTCCATTGTGAGTTCAAGCCCATTCATTTCAGGCATCATATAATCAACAAGTACAAGTTTAATATTTGGTCTTTGCTTTAAAGTATTTAAAGCCTCTTTTGCTCCAAAATTTACAATAGCATTTAAATTATATTTTTTACACAAAGCTCCCATTTTTGTAGCGAATGTTTTAGAATCATCAACAACAAGCACTTCAATTTTAGAATTTTTAATAAATCTATCTACAACATCTACACAATGATCAATTGCATAACTTCCATTTTTTATAATGTAATCTATCAGATTCTCATTTTTAAATATTTCATGATTTTTATCTAAAGTTGTTCCTGTTAAAACTATCGAAGGGATATTGAATTTTTTAATAAACGAAATAATCTCTCCATTTGGAGCATCAGGTAAACCGTAATCAAGTAAAGCGAGAGAAAACTTACCTTTTTGTGCCAACATCAAATCAGCACACTCTTTCATCGAAGCTGCACCATACACTTTTAAACCTAATTTGCTTTCGATTATATTTTTAAGTCCATTTAGAATCGTTTTACTATCATCTACTATTAATATACTATTTCCCATTATTTTTTACCTTTTTATTTTCAATGATTTTAGCATAGACGTATTAAATATATGCTACCACTTCTTTTGGAGAAAGTCTAAACTTTATAGGTTGAGGATTGGTTCGATAACCAAAAGGGACCATCACAGCTAATTGATATTTTGTTGTATCAATATTTAATATTTCTTCGATTTTTTCTTTTTCAAATCCTTCAATAGGACAACTATCAATTCCAATACTAGCAGCGGCACTCATCATATTTCCCATGGCTATATAACATTGTCTTGCACCCCAAGCTAAAATATTTTCATCACTTGACATTGTATGTGAGAGGTGATTTGCATAAAGATTGAGATATTTTTCATAGTTTTCTTGTGAAAGATTTCGTCGTGCAAACATTTTGCCTACATATTCATTGTGAGGTTTTAAATCATCTATTTTAGAAAGTATCACAACCAAATCACTACAAGTAGTAATCTGAGGTTGGTTCCAACAAAATGGTCGCAATTTCTCTTTTAGCTCTTGATTTTGTACCACTAAAAACTTCCAAGGTTCCATCCCAAAAGAAGATGGAGATAATCGTCCAACTTCTAAGATAAAATCTAAATCTTCACTCTCTATCTTTTTATTTTCATCAAATAGCTTACAAGCATGACGAAAATCCATCACATTTAAAAAATCTTTTCTTTCCATAATATAACCCCTTTTTGTAATAAAAAATTATAATACCAAATAAAACAAAATAAAGAACTTTAAGATTTTAATACTCTTTTTGTAGAATGTTGAAAAATTTAAATAACCATTTTATAAATTATTTAAGAAAGAAGATAAAATGAAAAAAGAACACGATACTATAGCAACAAGATTGGCTATCATCTTAACCAAACTCAATAGTGGAGAGAAACTCAGTATCGTAGAATTAGTGGAAGAGTTTGGAGTAACTGCAAGGACAATTCAAAGAGATATAAACCAAAGACTTTCCTATTTGCCAATTAAAAAAGAGGATAATTTGTATTATCTTGAAGAGTATTACCTTGGTAAATTAACCTTTGATGATATAAAAAACTTTGCTTTGCTAAGTGGAATCCAACAACTTTATCCGACACTTAACAATGATTTCCTAAAAAATGTACTTGATTCAAAAGTCAATCAAGTATATCTTGTAAAGGGGCATAATTACGAAAATCTCACCTCAAAAATAGATGAATTTGAATTGCTCGAATCTTCAATTCTCAATACAAAACAAGTTACACTTATTTATAACGATAAAGCAAGATTGGTAAATCCCTATAAGCTTGTCAATCAAAAAGGGATATGGTACTTGATTGCTACAGAGGACAATCTCCTAAAAACATTTAGCTTGAGTAAAATTTTAAATTTGCAAACCACAAACAATCTCTATTCTTTAGATGATGCTATAACTCAAATAATAGCAAGTGATGACAATGTTTGGTACACAGATAGACAAATTGAAGTGGTACTCTCTATATCATCAACAGTTGCTGAATATTTTTTGAGACGGAAAATTCTCCCGAATCAAACCTTTCTAAGTCAATCTGATACAGAATTAGTAGTCTCTACAAGAGTATCTTTTGATGAAGAGATTTTGAAAATTGTCAGATACTGGATACCTCATATCAAAATTATCTCCCCACTTTATCTTCAAGAAGAATTAGAAAATAGCCTAAAAAATTATCTCCACCTATCTTAAAAACGACACCACCTTGCAATCTTCCTAGATAGAATTCATTTTATCAAGGAGGTATAGGATGCAACTAAGTTCCCTAACAGAATTATTTGAAATTTGGTTAGTTGATAATAAACACCATTTTGAATATTGTCCAATAAAAATCACACCAAATAAGTATAGATTTGATGGGATTGCAGAATCAATTCATTTACAAATAAATGATGAAAATATGGAAGTGATGGTAACTTTTAGTACTGATTTTGGTGATTATTATGATTCTATAAGTATTGGATACTTTGATGAAGTTGTATTTCAAAAAGGGAAGGGTTACACAGATTTGGGATGGATAGGAAAGTACAAAGGGAGATATTTTAGCACATACGAAAAGATGGTAGATGAGAATCTCTTTAAACCAATTGTAGAGTTTTGCAGTAGATATTTTATAAAGTCAAATAGCTTGTATTTGGTCTCTATGAATAGTTGTACTTTTGGACTTATTGGAGATTGGAGAGAGAAAAAAGAGATAGATAATCTTGAGAAAATTCATCAAGGTATAACAGCTAAGAGTGAATCTTGTGAATATAAGGTCTCAAAAATTAGTCTATTTATGGCTTAAGAAATTCGCAAATTTCCACATCTAGGATTTGTGATATTGTTAATAGATGTTCGAGATTGAAGTGTTTGCCGTTGTAACAAATTTCGGCACCAGATATGATTGATACTGATTTGTAGCCCATCTTAAGTGATAAATCAAGTTGAGAGAGATTCTTCTCTTTTCTAAATTTAGCTACATTTTTGCCAATTATTCTGTAAAAATCATCAATTGAAATATTTTGCATAAGTATAATTCACCCTACTATAAGAGATTTGTTTGTAAGTGTATCTTGTGTAAAATCTTTTCACAATCTATTTATATACACTGTATTATAAGAGATATTAAATAAAAGGAAAAAAAATGAAAAGTGAGATTTTAAGAGGGACTTTATTGCTATTTGCTTTTAATGTCCTATTTGCTGATGAAGTAAAAGAAACAAGAGACTTCAATAAATATTATGAAGTTGAAAAAGCAAAATGTATAAAAACATTGGATTTATTAGATGTAACTGGTGAAACAAGGGAAATTGATTTAGCAAAATTGGAAGTAAATCTTGACAAAGCGAGACAAGAAGCTAAAGAAGATGCTGAACAAAAAGTTTATAGGTTCGATGAAAACGAAAGGTATCCAATGCCTCAATATGACAGCTATTACTATCATGTGTATCTAACTGGTAACGAAAGTGTACGCGGAGCTACCAATTTCGAAATTGATAATAAGGGAACTTTAACCAGAGAAGAAAGAGCAAATCTTGATAGGGCAAAACAAATTAGGTTGGAATTAATTAGAAAAGATAGAGAGGAGGAGGAAAGACGAATACAAGATTTAAGGTATCCACTAAGATATATCGGTGGCGACAGAGTCTGCGGTAGCTTTAGTATTGAGGATTTGACAACTTATTCGGACGATAAACAACATAGATATATTGACGGAAATAAAGGTGGAACGTTCTCGTACGGCGCTTATACGTCTGAAATGAAATTCGGCAATGAAGTAAAATTCGATCTTAATGTTTTGGAGTACAACCAATATTTGGTCGATAAAATTATCAGTTTATATGACTTAAACCACGCGGTAACTCCACTCAAAAATTATGTACTCGAAGCGGCTGGCACTAAGCAAATTGTTGTGAATACTTCTCTGTTTTACGATAAACTTCACGATTCACTAAATAAATTCTTTAAAACTTATAAAATAAAAAGTACAGAATACTTCAAACCATCTGCAAACCCTTTTCAAGGTGATGGATTAATGCACATGGGCAATGAAGGAATGGTTCAAATTCTCAATCCTAAAGAAGCTTTTTATGGAACAGGTCAGAATCTAAAGCATGTGAAAACTCTTGATATGGCTCCAAGTTCCCTTACTGATAGAGTTTTCATAAAGAATGGTGCTTATACCTATCAAACTTCAAGTGGGCGACAAAATACAATCCCTTCATTTAAAGAAATTAAAGTTGATTTCTCTAAAAATGCAAAATGGCTTGTAAAATAATTAGTTTAGATAGTAAATAAAAAAAGGGAAAAATCATATGAAAAAATATTTCACATTAATAATCTTTTCACTATCATTATCAACTAGCAATTTATTTGCAGTTGATAATGAATTATTGGACAATTTATTAAAAAAGAACAAGGATTTAGTAGCAGATGGACAAGTAAGAATCATCAAGGGGAAATTTACAACTAAAGTATGTGATATGACAAAAGGATGTAAGCTAAAAGATGATGCGACTGGATTAACCTATGTGTTAAATAGTTCCCAAAATGAGTGGGAAAGTAAACAGTTGTTAAAAATCTCAAAGACAAACAATGAAGCTGTAATTGTAGGTTTTCAAAATTGGTATGAACAAGATGGCAAAGTCATAATCGATAAAACAGACAAAGGGGAATATGTTTTTATTGTTACAACTTCTATAAGTGGTAAAGATAAATACGATTTTGAAAAGGTAACCTTTGGTGCTTATGAATGTGGTGATTCGTGTTATGTAAGCTATACAGATAAAAATGGAAAAGAGAAAAGTGCTTATGGAATGCTCGCAGATGACCAAATAGCAATGAGTGAAAATTTAGCAGGACAAGAAGTTTTTATCCTATGGTATATGGACAAAAAAGATAAAAATGTAGTGCATATTCAACCAATTCAAACCGAAATAACACTCCAAGATGACAAAGTAGAAATGTTTGAAACTAAGGTAATTTTCATTGATACAAAATGTGAAGATGAAATATGTGATATTGAATTTAAGTCGGACAAAGGGCAATTAATTGTCTCAGCTTATAGCGATAATCCACCTAAACTCAAGGTTGGGAAAAATTACACTATCACTTATGAGCAAACAATTGAGACAAATCCTTTTGATGGAGGAACTCAAACTATCACAAGAATGTTGAAAGATATAAAATAATAATTCGATTATTTTAATGGTGAGGTATGTGGATAAATACTACATAGCTTGTAGAAGATTTTAAATAAAAAAACAAGGAAAACAAAATGGATAATAATGTAATGACTAGCAAAATCAACGAAGCAATATTTAGTGCTATTTCAAGTGTTTCACAAAAAAGAGAAGAATATTATAAAACAAATAAAGTACCAACAATGAAAGATGCAAAAGATATAATTAGTACTTATAGTAATTTAAATGCAGGAGTATCTGGTATAGCAGGTGCAATCCCAGGACCTATTGGTATGGCAACTGTTGTTCCTGAAATGATAACAGTATTAAATAATCAAATTAAAATGATTTATGATATTGGAAAAGCTTATAATCAAGAAAAAGTGATGACAAAAGAGTTAATCATAGGAATAATGGTAGATTCAATTGGAAGAGGTGCAGGAGCATTGCTTACTGTACAGGCAGGAAAAGTTATGAGTAAACGAGTGGGTGCAAGAGCTTTACAAAAAATTATTGCAGTTTTAGGTTTAAGGGTTGGTCAAAAAGTTCTATCAGCTATGGCGACAAGATGGATTCCTATTGCAGGTGCTATTGCGATGGCTAGTTGGTCAAAATATTCTACTCACAAGATAGGTGAAAAAGCTATCGAGGTATTTTCAAAGGAAATTATCATCGAAGATGAATTGATTGAGCAAGAAATTGACTTGGACATAAAAGAGGAGTCGCCAATTATAAGTATTGAACAAAATAATAATCTTATCATTGCAAGAGTTGAGTTAATGATAAATTTGATGAACATCGATAGTTATAAACATCAAAAAGAAATCGAGCATATCAAAGAGTATATCAATAGTTTAGCTGTAACAAGTACAGTAAAATCTAAACTTTTAATGTCATTGGCAAAAACTGAGCAAATTAATATCGATTATACACAATTTAATAATTCTCAAGATGAGGCTATTAACATCCTATCAGATTTAATATCACTAGCTAAAAAAGATGGTCAGTTTCATCCTAAAGAAGAAGCATATGTTCAAGAAGTAGGGATTAAGCTTGGATTTACAGCAGAAGAGATGAGTTATTTACTTTAAAAAAATATCTTTAGATGGCTTATGAGCCATCTTTATTCTATTTTCTTAAAAAATATAAAATAGGAATGTAATAAAACTTACTATAGATAGTATAATTGTAGTGAAATATGCTATTACAAGTAAAGTCAATAAAAATGGATTTCCCAATGTTAGGAAAATATTGTAAGAAGCATTTAGTAATTTTGTAGATTTTGAAAGGGAATAATAAGCTTTTCCAAGACTTATTAAATCAAAAAATCCAAATTTATTTTTGATATTATCTGAATTAGTCTTAGCTGTTTTGCCTTTATCTAAAGCTTTTATAATTGTTTTATCTATATTTCTTATTTTATACAATACATATGTAAATATAAAGAAAATAAAAGCTGGTACTATTAAAATAGTAACAGAAATATTATATATAGTTTGAGGTAAAGAGAATAGTTCTGTAAAATAGTGGGTTATCCAAAAAGCATTTAAAATCGCTAAGAAGATATATTTTCTTAAAAAAGCTAATCCACTATCAGCAATATTTCTTCCTTTTTCAATTAATAGCGATATTTTCTCATTAATTTGTTCTTCCATTTTTTTCCTTTAAAAATAAATTTTTTAGATTTTTATAAACTTTAGTAGTGTAGCAATAATTTTCTTTTAACCATATATTATAAATCTGAAATTTATAAAAAAACAAAGGGGAAATGAGTATCCAAAATCAAATATCCCTGATAGTATTGTGGTATTCAAATGATAGAATTATCACTGTTGAGATTGATTTTAAAAATACCTCTTCAAGTGATGCACTCGCTTGGTATCATAAATCAAAAGAATCAAAGATTAGAATACACATCAAGTTTTAAATAAAATTAATGTGGCTCAAAATCTGAGCCACTTTCCCCTAGAAACCCTCAAAATCCATTTTTTTATCCCAACCCAAAAACTTTATGAAAAAAGCCCCATCTTAACGATGAGGCTTTTTCTGTTCTAAAAGAAAATCAGAGGTAAAGTAAAAACTATTTTACCATCGCTTGAAGGCTATCTTGACTTACTTTATTGAAGTTGAGATATTTATAAACATTGTCTCTCATATCTGGTTTGATTTTGTTTGGAACGATACTTAAGTACTCCTCTTTTGTAGGGATTCTCCCTTTAAGAGCCGTAACTGCTGCAAGTTCAGCACTTCCAAGATACACTTGACTCCCTTTTCCTAGACGATTGTCAAAGTTTCTTGTAGATGTTGAGAAAACATACGCATTTTGTGCAACTGCTGCTTGATTCCCCATACAAAGACTACATCCTGGGATTTCAGTTCTTGCTCCACTTGTTCCAAATACAGAGTAGTACCCCTCTTCTTGAAGTGTTTTTTCATCCATTTTAGTTGGAGGACAAACCCATAATTTTGTAGGCACTTGACCTTCCCCTCTTAAAACTTCCCCTAAAGCTCTAAACAATCCAATATTTGTCATACAACTTCCAACAAACACTTCATCGATTTTTGTTTGAAGTCCTTGTGAATGAATCTCACTTAAAGTTTTAACATCATCTGGATCGTTTGGACAAGCTAAGATTGGCTCAGTGATTTCATTTAAGTCAATTTCAATAGTTGCAGCATACTCAGCGTCCTTATCAGCTTCCATTAATACTGGATTTTTAAGCCATTCTCTCATATTATCTGCTCTTCTTTGAAGAGTTTTCCCATCTTGGTACCCTTGCTTAATCATCTCTTCAATAAGAACGATATTTGACTCTAAATACTCAGCAACTGGCTCTTTATTTAATTTAACTGTACAAGCTGCTGCACTTCTTTCAGCTGATGCATCAGAAAGTTCAAATGCTTGCTCACATTTAAGATCTTCTAAACCTTCGATTTCAAGAATTTTTCCATCAAAAATATTTTTCTTACCTTTTTTCTCAACTGTTAAAAGTCCAGCTTTGATAGCATAGTATGGAATAGCATTTACAAGGTCTCGTAGAGTAATCCCTGGTTGCATCTCCCCTTTAAATCTAACAAGTACAGATTCAGGCATAGTTAAAGGCATCATCCCTGTAACTCCAGCAAATGCAACAAGTCCAGACCCAGCAGGGAACGAAATACCAATTGGGAATCTTGTGTGACTATCTCCACCAGTTCCTACAGTATCTGGTAAACAAAGTCTATTTAACCATGAGTGGATAACACCATCACCTGGTCTTAAAATCACACCTTTTCTACTTGTCCAGAATGCTGGAAGTGTGTGTTGTAGTTTGATATCTGCTGGTTTTGGATAAGCAGCTGTATGACAAAATGATTGCATAACCATATCTGCACCAAAATCAAGTGCTGCTAATTCTTTCACTTCATCTCTAGTCATTGGTCCAGTTGTATCTTGGCTTCCTACCGTTGTAGCGATTGGCTCACAATATACATTTGGTTTAATTCCTGCAACTCCACAAGCCTTACCTACCATTTTTTGTGCTAGTGTGTACCCTTTTCCATTATCTGCTGGATTTTCAGGCACTAAAAATAAATCTGATGCACCAAGTCCTAAAGCTTCTCTTGCTTTTGCAGTTAATCCTTTTCCAATAATAAGTGGAATTCTTCCCCCTGCTCTCATCTCATCAGTAATAGTATTTGGTTGTAATGTAAATGTACTTACAACAGCACCATCTTTTTCTATCACACCATCGTAAGGTTTTACTACGATTACATCACCAGTTTCAAGATTTTCAACTGGAGCTTTAATTGGTAAACAACCTGAATCTTCTGCAGTATTGAAGAAGATTGGAGCGATAATACTTCCAATAACAACCCCACCTGTTCTTTTATTTGGAATACCTGGGATATCTTCCCCCATATGCCATTGCACAGAGTTAATCCCTGATTTTCTTGAACTTCCAGTCCCTACAACATCTCCAACATAAGCTAAAGAATTCCCTTTTGCTTTAAGTTCTGTCATCGTTTCAAGTGGTTGAGGCATTCTAGCACCCAACATTGAGTTTGCATGAAGAGGGATATCTGCTCTTGTAAATGCTTCAGAAGCTGGAGATAAATCATCTGTATTTGTTTCACCAGGGATTTTATAAACTGTTAGTTTAATTTCACTAGCAAGTGCTGGTCTATTTGTAAACCACTCACCATTTGCCCAAGAAACAACAACCTCTTTTGCTTTTTCATTTCCTGCTTTTGCTAATTCATTTACATCTTCAAATCCACCATAAACTAAAAGTGTATTTTTAAGTTGTTCAGCTGCTGCACTAGCTATATCTGAAGAAAGTTTTAATCCTTCAATAAGTGGCGTTACATTGTATCCTCCACCCATTTTCCCTAAAATTTCACATGCTTTTACAGGGCTAATTGCTGCACATTTTACATTACATTGAACAACATCATTTAAAAATGCTGCTTTTACATAAGCACTGTCATCAACGCCACCATTGATTTTATTTTCAAATAGATCAAGCAAATAATCTTGCTCAACTATAGTTTCAGCTTTTAAAAGCTCAACAAGTTCTGCTGTTTGTTCTGCTGTAAGTGCTAAAGGTGGAACACCAAGTTTTGCTCTTTCTTCTGTGTGTGATTTGTAGTTTGCTATTAAACTCATCTTCAAAATCCTTTTTTTGTTTTTTTCAAGTTGAAGTGTAACAAAAAAAGGATAATTTATTAAGATAAGTGTGTAGTTTTTACCATATTGATTTCTATAGTGTTAAGAAAAGTTACACTGTAACTTTACTCTTCACAATACAATGGAAATGTTACTTCAAAAACAGCTCCATCATCTTCATTATATGCTTTAATTGTCCCATCATTTTCATCAACTATCTTTTTAGCAATATTAAGTCCAACACCCATTCCAGAAGATTCTTTTGTACTTTTAAACGCATCAAAAATATGTTCTATAATACTTGGATTAATACCACCTGCATTATCTTTAAATTTTACAACAAGAAGATTATTGAAGTTTTCGACTGTTATTACGAGTTGTCTATCTGAAAACTGACCCTTTTTTATCAGTTCATCCATAGCATTGTTAATAATAACTATCCAAACTTGCTCAACCCTTTGTTTTTGAATATTTGCCATAAATGTCGAATTAGAATTTTCATGGGCCATAAGTGTCGTATATGGCTTTCCGTTGAGATAAACATTTGAAATATGTTTACATTTATTATGTGTCATAGTTAAAGCAACCATAATTGTCTTATAAAGATCAGTAGGTTCTTTTTCCATTTTAGTTTGAGATGCTATTTCTTTCATAGAAGAGATGATATTTTCCATTCTAAGAATACCATCAATAATCGTTTTTGAATCATCTATCATACGGTTTCTAATTTCTAAATTTTCAATCTCTTCAATATCATATTGCATCATCTCAAATGTTGCTTTAATATAAGTCAGTGGTGTATTAATCTCATGAGTAATACCAGCAGTTAATTGTCCAATGGCAAGAAACTTTGCATTATGAACCTCTTTTTCTTGTTGTCGTCTAATTTCATCTTCTAATCTTTTTTTCTCAATAATAGGAAGAACATTTTTTTTAATGACATCAAGCAACTTTCGTACATCAATAGGTTTATTTATATAACCAGTTACACCTATATCTATAGCACGATGAAGAAAATTTGCATCATTGTGTGCTGTAGTAATCAGCATAGGAATAAAAGGGGAAATCTCTTTAATTTTATCAAGCATATCAAGACCATTAAGTTTTGGCATATTGATATCTGTAATAATCACGTCAATAGTATCTTGATGCTCTTTGAAAGCATTTAAGCCCTCTATACCATTTGTACAAACAATAAAATCTTTAAAAAAGGTTTTTAACACCCCCCCAATTGCACTCCGTATCGCTTCTTCATCTTCTACATAGAGTGCGGTTATCCCCTTAAACATTAAGCAACACCCAAATGGTCTAAGATTTTACTTTCTATATCTTTTAATGAGATGAATGGCTTAGTTACATAATCAATAGCACCTATTTTATCACATTCTAAAATTTTATCAATTGTTGAATATGCTGTCATCATAATAACTTTCACATCAGGTCTAACTTTTACAACCTCTTTTAAAACTTCAACACCATTCATCTCAGGCATCATAATATCTGTTAAAAGCATTTTAAAATCACCATGTTTAACTAACTCAATCGCTTCTATAGGACTTGTAACAGTAACAACTTCTACAATTGCTCTCCTATTTAAAAATCGTTCAATTACATTTAAGATATCTCTCTCATCATCAAGTATAAGTATTTTTGCTTTTTGTGACATTTTTATCCTTTATTTTTACAATTTTCTATTTTAATTTTATTAAGAAGAACAAACACATGATTTATAGATTCTTCAATCTTCACAGCTTCAGGAACCAATCCCATACTATCAGTGATATCTTCAGCATTAATATCTATAAATGTTTGTACACCATTATGAACTCTATGATGATAAGTTTTTAACTCTTGCCACTCTTTTGTAGCGATAAAGTTTCTTTGTTCCTTTTCCATCTCATCCATCCATTTACCAAGCTCACATTGATGTTCACTTGTTACACTAAATACTGTTTTTTCATTTAATTTTGCAAAATTTGAATCTTTAAAGTTTAAATGCCCTAATTGCAATCTATTAATATGATATGTCATTTCAATATCACAAACTTGTTGTTTTGTCTCTTTTCTATATGTTACATGATTTGCAACTGATAATAATCTCTCCGATAATATTTTCACTTCACTAGAAAGAGTATCAATATTCGCTGCTTCTGCAGCACTTTCTTGTGTATTTTTATCGATAATAGAAACTGCATGATTGATTTGGCTTATTCCTTTTGATTGCTCCCTACTTGCTATAGAAACTAAATCTATCATATGTTTCGTTTGTGAAATTTTATCATTTAATACTTCATAACCATGAATCATTGTTGTTGAAATATCTTTTCCTTCATTTGCTTTACTTGCGGCACTTTCAACCAATGCTTTAATCTCTCTTGCAGCATCTGCACTTCTATTTGCTAAGTTTCGCACTTCTTGTGCTACAACTGCAAATCCTTTTCCAGCTTCACCTGCTGTTGCTGCTTCTACAGCTGCATTAAGAGATAAAATATTTGTTTGGAAAGCTATTTGGTCGATAATAGTGATAGCTTGATTAATAGCCATAACTTGTTGATTTATCTCATCCATCGATACTGCTGTTTTATGTGCCAGTTCTTTACCAGAAATAGCTGAGTGATTAACATCATCAGCTAAACGAGACATTATATTTACATTGTCCACATTAGCATTAATATTTCCTGAGATCTCTTCAATTGCTGCAGCAGTCTCTTCTAGTGATGCTGCTTGCTGATTTGCATTTGATGAAAGAAGTGAAGATGCATTTGCTAATGTATTAATTGTTTCATCTAATTTCTCTCCAGCCATAAAAATAATAGATAACAATTCTGATGAGTTATTTCCAATCGCATCTGTTGCTTTTGTTATAGAACCTAAAACACCAGATGATTCATTATCTACTAATTTATGGTCAAATTTTCCCATACCAAATTCAATCAATGTATGATTGATTTTTGATGTTTTTTCATTTAACTCATCTATCATTTCATTAATTGTGTTTCTTAAATCGTTTGTAATTCTATTTGAACTTACAGCTTTTATTTTATAGTTAAAAAACCCAGTTTTAGCCATATGGATAACCTCTTCAGCCTCTTCAACTACAAGTTGATCTTGTCTCATAACCTCTCGTACATGATTAAGATATATATTAAAAGATCGTGCCACATCACCTATCTCATCATTAGAATCTACAACAATTTGTTGCTCTGCACTTGAAAATTTCATAAGTGCATGGATAGATTGTTGAAGCGTTTCTATTGGTTTACTTATATATCTTACGAGAAAGAAAATAACCCCAATAGTCAACCAACCCAACATTGTATTAACAACCATATTACTTACAATTAAATCTGCAAGATTCTCATCAGCTGCTTCCATAGAAAAGCTAAGATCTAACACACCTATAACATCACCTTTTTGTTGATTTGCATGACAAGCTAAACACTCATCAGTTGCAACCATAGGTTTTATCATTCGCAATTTATGTCCATCTGTATTATCTTCTAAAATACTAGATTGTTTAGTTTCCATTGCCTTTAAGACTTCTTTATCAGTTGTGTAAGATTCTTTTGAACCATACAATTGCATCAAAGGCTTACTTTTTTCAACTACTAGTCTTTCAATACCTTTAATACTTCTAGCATCACTTTCTGCTTTTGCAATAGTCGCTGGATCACCACTATTCATAGCATTTCTAAGGCTTTGAAATATCGCAACATTAAGCATGCTCAGATTGTTTTTAGTATTTTCATAACTACTTTTTGAGACATTTTTATAGATTAAATACATACCAACAAAAGCATTTATAGTCATCAAAATAACCATCAAAGCCATTATTTTATATCGAATCTTTGAAGTAATCAACTTATACATTGTGTACCTTTAAAGTAAATTCATTGCAATTATTATATTCCAGCTAAACTTAATACCGTTTAAATATTTGAAAAATAACAATGAAAAGTAATATTAATGTAACTATTCCTATATTTTTATACTCTTCAAGTGAATCGATAAATATTTGTCCTAGATAATAAGAAACCATCCCAACAACAATTCCCCAAACCGTTGCAGCTAATAAATTGTAAAATGTAAATTTTTTAAAATCAAATTTTGTAAGTCCCATCGCAAGTGGAACTAAAGTTTTAATTCCATAAATATATTTTTTAATAAAAAGTATCCATACACCATACTTTCTCATCAAAAGGTGAGTTAAAGCAATTTTTCTCCCCCATTTTGACATCATTGACTTTGCATAAGATTTATTATTTCGAGCAATTAAAAATAAAAATTGGTCACCCAAAAAATTTGATACTATAGCAACACTAATTGCATAATAGATGTTTAAATCACCTGTAGAACTAAAAACTCCTGCAATTGCTAAAGCTAAAAATCCGCCACCAAAGCTATATAGAAAAAGAGCTATATAGCCCCAGTCTTGAATAAAAGATTCCATCTATTCTTATCCTCATTTTTTTGGAATAGTAACCAAAATTTATTATAATTTAACTTTTTCAAGAAAGTATAAATTAGGTTTTATCGTTATCAACTTAGTTTTTTAAGAATAGCATCAAGCTTTTCATATGTTACAGGTTTTAAAATATATCCTTTTGCACCCAAACTGATTGCATCCATTATAAGTTTTTGTTCCCCATGTGAAGTAACCATAATAACTTTTGCTTCACTATCATATTGACGAATATGTTTAAGTGCATCAATACCATCCATAATACCATTAAAAGCAGGCATTGTAATATCCATAGTAACAACATCAGGTTTTATACTTTTATACAATTTAATTGCATCATCTCCATTTGATGCTTCCCCAACAACTTTATAACCTAACTTCGTTATATGCCCTTTTATAGTCTGTCTCATAATTGTAAGATCATCAACGATTAGTACATTTGTCATAAATATTCTCCATATTTCATTTTCCAAATTTTATACTTAAAATGTGCCTAAAAGTGTCAATACTACATAAATCTTATATCTGAAGCGTAATACAAAAACAAACACCTTCTTCAGTATTGTATGCTACTAATGTCCCTAAATGGTTTCTTTCAATTGTAATTTTTGAAGCATACAACCCTAATCCTGTATCATTTTTATTCTCTTTTGTAGAAAAATATGGATCAAAAATTTTATCAATTATCTCAGGTGCTATCCCTTCACCATTATCTGATATTTTTATTTGAATCGCATTTTCTTGATCTTCTGATTCAATTTTAATCATTCTATTTTCAATACCTTTTTTATTAAAATTCTCAATACTATTAATGAGAATATTGAAAAAAACTTGGAACACTTCAGTTTGATAAATAGCAACTTTGCTTTTAGAAGAATATGATTTGATAATCTTTATGTTTTCATCTGGATAATGTATATCTATAGAAGCAATTGCTTTTTCTAGTACATTATTGATAAGAACCTCTTCAATTTCTTCACTTGACTTGTAAAAGTTTCTAAAATCATCAATCGTTGATGTAAGTCTTTCTACTACATTTTCAATATCATCTAATTCTTTATTCAAAGTATCGAGAAATGATTTTTGTCCCTCTTTAGTATCAAAATCATACTTTTTAAGGAGTAACTTTAATTTTATAGTAACTGTACTTGAAGAGAGTGTTGCTAATGGTTGTCTCCAATGATGAGCTATCATACTAATCATCTCTCCCATTTGAGCCAATCTTATTTGTTGTTGAATAACAATATCTTTTTTTCTATTTTTTTCAATCTCTTCAGCAATATGAACTTCTAAGTTTTTATTTATATCATTGAGTCTTTTTTCTAACTCTTTTTGTTTAGTAATATCATAAAAATTCACCAATTGATACTCTTCAAAATCAGAAATTGATATTTGGAAAATGTGTTTTTCTTCATCAGCTCCACTCATTTGAACATAGTGTATTTTCTCCTTATACTGCATAAGATATTCATTCCATAAAAGACCTTCCATCTCCATTTGAATATAGTTTTCACCCTCTTCATATTCAAAAAGTTCACAGATACAAAAATATTTACTTTTAAACTCTTCAAAATTTTTAAATCCTATAAAATCATACAATTTTTGATTAGCTCCTTTAATGGTTGTACCATCTGTAACCACTACAATCGCCTCTTGATTATCAAGAATCTTTTTGATATCTGTAGTCTTTTGAACTAATGAAATTCTAAATTGATTAAACCTATCTAAGACATATAAAATAAAAAATAATAATAAAGTGATAAATATTAAGAGCCATGCAAAACTATTTTTAACACTTTGTATTTGAGAATTATCCAAAAATAAAAAATAAACTCCATCTATATTTTTCGTAAAATAATTCTTTATCGGGATAAAAGAAAGGATACTAGTATTAGTTAAAAATGTAAAAGGAACCCCTTTTTCAATTTCTGTATTCACATAAACTAAATCTTTTTTTGATAAATATTGCAATGGAGTATCTACTTTAGGATTAATAAAATAAAAATTTTCTAAAGGTGAAGAGATAAAATCAAGTTTTTCATTTTTATCTAAAATAGCATTACTTTGTTGTTTTGATAACAAAAAGAATACATTCTTTTGATATAAAGTTTGAAAACTTTTTAAAAATGCTTCTATCGATACACTTACCTCAGCACTTCCAAAATGTTTATTGTCAATATTTAATGGATAAACAAATCTATAACCATACATATAAATACCAATTTCAAATGATTCAAAAGGTTTCGAAGAATGATTTACCATATCTACAGAATAACGGAAATCGTGAAGGTTATCCCCATATTTCTCTGGGTTATCCATTCTTAAAAAACTTGTATTATCATAATTATGAAAATGAATTTGTCCAATATTGTAATCTTTTAACACTTTGTATGTAGGCTTTAGAAGTGCATAAAGTTCTTCTCTCCCTTGTACTTGATTGGTAGCATTATTTTTTAAAATAGCTTTTACTTCAGCACTATTAAGATGTGTATCAAAAATTATCTTACTGATAGTTTTATATTTGTCATAAGTTGCATTAAATGCCTGTTCTTGTGTTGAAATAATATTTTTTGTGAGTTCATTTATTTTATCATTTTTAAATTGTGTAATAAAAATACATGCCATTACATAAATTGATAGAAGTGTTAAAAATACCACGATACGGATTATTTTTTCTTTATTATCTTTTATAAACTGTCGCATCATTTATTATCCAATATGATATAAAAACAAACACCATGTTCTTTATTGATAGCACTTATTTTCCCTTGATGATGTTGTTCTACTATCGTTTTTGACATATACAAACCAAGTCCTGTTCCATTTTTATTATTTTTAGTAGAAAAATAAGGGTCAAAAATAAAATTTCTAATATCTTCACTAATCCCTCCACCATTATCACAAATTGAGACAATCACTTTTCCAATAATATCTTCTGTTTTAATATTAATAATTGGATTTTGGATACGTTTTTCTTCAAAATTATCAAGACTATTTTTTAAGATATTCAAAAACACTTGCACCATCTCATTTTCATAAATCTTTGTTTTTTTCGTTGAAGCATATTCAATATTGATAACTATATTCTCTTGTTCAATTTGGGGTTTTAAAATTGACAATACTTTTTGGATTGGTGAATCGATTGTCGTTTGAACAAATTCCTTATCTTGTTTATAAAAATTTCTAAAATCATCAATTGTCGTAGTAAGCATTTGCACTAAATTCTCAATATCATCTAACTCATTACCTACATAAGCTAAAAAACTATCAGTTCCATTTTTTGTGGTCAAATCAAACTTTGAAAGTGCTATTTTTAATTTCATAGTGACAGCTATAGAAGCTATCGAAGCTAGTGGTTGTCTCCATTGATGAGCTATCATACTTATCATCTCCCCCATCTGAGCCAAACCACTTTGTTGTTGAAGTATCAAATCTTTTTGTTTATTTTTTTCTATCTCTTCAAATACTTTGATTTCAAGTTGTGTTTCTAATAGTTTTTGATTTGAAATATCTGTATGAAAACCAACCATTCGTATAGCTTTACCATCTTGAAATTGAGCTTTTCCTCTATCAAGTATCCAAACCCAATGACCATCTTTATGTTTCAATCTGTGTATATTTTCAAATTTATCCACTTTCCCCATAATGTAATCATCAATATCTTTTAAAACATTTTGCAAATCGTCTGGATGGATTCTACTAAACCACTCATCATATTCATTTTTTATCTCATCCTCTTCGTACCCTAACATAGTTTTCCATCTTGGTGAAAGGAAAACTTTATTTGTAGTCCTATCCCAATCCCACAATCCATCATTTGCACCCAAAATTGCAAGTTCAAATCTATCTTT
>RRZU011407341.1_pt1 | contig 19024 bp, 28 predicted proteins | sample 2165561 | NCBI WGS metagenome assembly RRZU01 (sample SAMN10456909, study PRJNA506462) | wastewater metagenome | isolation source: wastewater sludge | place: USA: Moscow, Idaho | reverse complement strand
TCTAAATTGATTTCGTTCTTTAATCACGTAAGAACGAAATCAGGCAAGATCAAGAACGAAATTTCGAACTTAACTGTAAATCGTTAAAAATCAATGGGTTAAGTGCTTATTGTGCGCGCAATTCAATATATCAAGAACGAAATGTAAATTTCGCTCTTGATATATTGAATAACCATGAATCAGTGAACCAAAAAACATAATTTAAAGTGCCGTTTTGAGCGTTTCAACGCTGTTTTTTAATTCGAGTATTTCAGACTCTAGGTCGCGCAACCGTTTCTTGTCTTCAGCAAGGCGACAAATCTCTCTCTGATCATCCTCGCTCAGTTCTTTAAACATAGTTAATAAAGCTTCTTCTTTAGGAGCCAAATAGCTAGAGCAGGCTTGATTCGTTACCCCTCTTAACATCTCGCCATCACCAGTTAACAACCAGTCAATAGAGACATTAAGGTCATTAGCAATTTTTACACATAAAGTGTAAGGAACTGAGTCCCTCGTCTTCCAATTGCTCAGTGCTTGCCTATTGGTATTAGTCAACCTGCACAACTCTGAATCAGTGCTTACACCTACCGCAGTTTTAATACGCTCAATTACTTGGCTTGCGCTTTGCTTACACATTTCATGTAAAACCCTCTTGACTTTCACGTTATGTGTACATACTCTTACACACATTGAGTTCATAGTAACGAAAAAGGAGCAGTAGAACCATGAAAGAAACAACCAGAGTAGATGAACAACGTCAGCGTGAGCGGGTTATGTCGCGCCGATACGTGCAGGCGCGCTTAATTGAGCGTGATAGCAACTTTCGCCGCTTTGCGTTGGAGCACGATTATCTACCGCGCACGGTGACCCAGGTGGTTGAACGCTGGGCCGGTCGTGATGAGTTACCGCAAGGGATGTTGACCTTTCGTATTTTGCGTGACCTGTCACGGGCGATTGGTGAAGAGGTTATTCCTGGCATTTTGGATGAGGTGGCGTGATGAAAAAGGCCGAGAAGATTTTAGCGGATAGCCGTGATGTGATTGCAGTTTTGCAACATGAAGCAAGCCTGTCTGCTGATTGTAACTTTGCAGTTTGCCGAGAGATGGCTGCAATCGCTTGCGATTTAGTACACGACCAGTGCCGCCCTGAGAACGGTATCAGTGATGAGCAGTACATCGTTCTAAGTGGTGGGTTGGCAGAAGTGCTTTGGAAAATTGGCAATCTGTTTATGGCGCTTAAGTATGCCAAGGAGGCGGCAAGCCAGTCGCTGCCAGAGACAGCTGTCGAGCGGGCAAGAGCACAGCGTAAGGAATGGCGTGAAAAGCGTTTAAGCGCAGTTCTTGAAAAGCAACGTCTGGCTGCCAAGCCTGCACAGACATCAGCCTTACAGCAGGCGTTAAATACTGAGACAGGCCGTGCGGCCATGGAAGATTTATTAACGTTATTTGCTTATGAGGAGCTTAGCCCTGGGCGTCTACGTCGACTTGCTCTTGACGCTCTGGAGGGGGATTTGCTGCTGCGCGTCTCTGTCTTCCTCGAACAACCTCCTGCATCAAAAGATTGTCGCTCAGGTCTGCGTGAAGATCAGCTAAGGCCGCTGCGCCCGATGTTTCGCCGTCGTCTTTTAGCTGCTGAACATGCTCTTCAATCTGACGATTAAGCACGTCATGGTCGATTTGTTTTTGTTCATCCAGCGTGCAGAGCAAGGCAGACAGCACGCCATGAAGGGCAGCTATCCGGTCTTGCATGCTGTGGATGATATCAATTTCACGTTGTTGCATGACTGCTCTCCGTTGTTAAAGCGAGAAAACATAGCAGTTACACAAGGGGGTAGCCATGAGTAATTGGTATTCAGCGCGTGAGCTGGCGGGGTTGCCGGGATTGCCTGGCACTCCTCAGAGCATTAATAGAGTAGCGCGGCGCGAAAGCTGGGAATCTAAACCCAATGAAGCGCGTGGAGGTGGTCGTTTGTACGCACTCACCAGCCTGCCCGCCGAAACCCAAGCCGCTCTGGTGCAAGCCAAAGCTAAAGAAGTGGTTGCCGCTAAAAGCCTGCCCGAGCCGCGCCAAGAAGTGCAGCTCGGTATGTTTGAAACGCAGCAACAAGCACTGGTGGCTGATGCGCGCAAAGGTGTTCTAAACGCCCTTAATGGGCTGATGGAAAGAACCGGTTACACGCAAACCAAATGCGCTGAGCTACTGATTGACATGGCGCGTGCTGAGCAGATTGAGCCTTACATGATTGCCATGTTGAAAAGTGCGCGTGATGGCCGTGGCCGCCCAAGCGTTGATGGTTTGCCAAGCGCTCGCAGTTTACTGCGCTTTATTGAGCGCGGTAAAAGCAGCGAGTTAGCTCCAGTGTACCGCCAAAAGGATATGTCGGTACCTGAGTGGGTTGAAGCGTTTTTGAGCTTCTTTTCACGTCCTGAAAAACCGTCCGTGCAACATGCGTATGACGGTTTCGCGGCGCACTATCAAGGCAAGCTTCCGAGTATTCATCAAGTGCGTCGTTTCCTAAGCAAAATGGGGAATGTCAGCCGTCACACGGGGCGTATTGGCAGTCATGACATGAGGGCGTTGAAAGCATACAAAGAGCGTGACTTTTCTAAGCTGTTACCCACAGACGTTTACAGCGCTGATGGTCACACCTTTGATGCGGAAGTGCAGCATCCATCGCATGGCCGCCCGTTCAGACCGGAAATTACCACGATCATTGATATTGGCACACGCAAAGTTGTGGGTTGGTCAATTGATCTAGCAGAAAGTGCTTTGGCGGTTCTTGATGCTCTGCGCCACGCCTGCATGAGTAACGGCATACCCGTTACCTTCTATGTGGATAACGGCAGTGGTTATAAGAACGCCATGATGAAGGATGAAGCCGTTGGTTTAATGGGCCGCCTTGGTTGCCAGATGACCCATAGTATTGCTTATAACTCGCAAGCACGCGGCGTGATTGAGCGTGTGCACCAGACTATATGGGTGCGCGCAGCTAAAGAGTTACCCGGTTACATCGGTAAAGACATGGACCGTCAGGCCAGTTTAGCGATGCACAAGCTGTCTCGTAAGGCGATTGCTACAGGTGGTGAAGTGGTAAAGATGCCGCTGATAGCTTGGGATCAATTTATTGAATTTTGTACCCAGCAAGTTGAGCGCTATAACGACAACCCACACCGCAGCCTGCCTAAGTTTACTGACCCAGTGAACGGTAAAAGCAGACACATGAGCCCGAATGAACTGTGGCAACTGCGTGAAGCGGAAGGGTTTACAGCCTTGACTGTAACCGACGATGAGGCGCGGCCACTGTTTAGACCCCGTGTGCTCTGCGTGATTAACCGTTGCCTAATCCGCCTGAATAACAACGTTTACTTTGCTGGGCATCTTGAAGAGTTTCACGGAGAGCAGGTGCAGGTTGGCTTTGATATTCACGACGTTGAGCGCATCTGGGTCTACGACCTGAAAGGTGTGTTCCTGGGCACTGCTGAATTGGACGGTAACAAGATTGATTACATGCCTATGTCGTTTATTGAGCAAGGCCGTGATAAGCGTTTACAAGGCCGCGAAAAGCGTCTGGAAGCACGTTTAGAAGAGGCGCATGCAGAGCGCCACGGCACCTTAGCCATTACCCACGACAGCATTGAGTTACCAGGGCTTGGCGTTTTGAACATGAATGAGCTGCGCGCTCGTGTTGAAGACATAGAGCATGCCGTTGAGCCTGTTACTACGGCCACTGTTACGCCTATTGCAGCACCTGTACAGCAAGGTAATCCGGTGCCCAGTACGCCCGATGAGCGCTGGCAGTTATGGAATGCCATCGACCAAGGGCAGCACGATTTAAACGAACTGGGAGAGCACATCGCTCACTGGTTCACCACCTACCCACACAGTAAAGAATACATGGCCTTTGCCCGTCGCCACGGTGCAGCAGCCAGCTATTAACTTAATAAAGGAGCGTTAAATGACTAAGCCAATTGTTGCAGGCATCGCAGATATTGCCAATTTGGGTTTATGTGATGTTGCGTTAGAGCGCGCGTTAAGTCGTACCACCAGTTTGCCGGGCATGGTTTGTTTTTATGGCCCAAGCGGCTACGGCAAAAGCATGAGCGCGTGCTGGGTGGCGAACTCACGCCGTGCGTACTATGTGCAGGCTCGTAGTGTTTGGACAAAAAAGGACACGCTTAAAGCCATCATCCATGAGATGGGGGTACATACGCCCACTAACGCTACTGCAGCTGCGTTAGTGGATGCCATTGCCTCTGAGTTAGCTATAACGGGTCGCCCGTTAATTATTGACGAAATGGATCACCTCGTGGCTAAAGGATCGGTCGAGCTGATTCGTGACATTTATGAGGCCAGCCAAGCGCCGATTCTGTTGATTGGTGAAGAGATGCTGCCAACCAAGCTTAAGCGTTTTGAACGTTTCCATGGCCGTGTTTTGAACTGGGTACCAGCACAACCCGTCAGCTTAGAAGATGCCAAACGCTTAGCGCCTATTTATAGCAAGGTCACTATCCATGAGGATCTGCTTAAGCACGTGGTCAAGATGGCGAATGGTTCTGTACGCCGTGTGGCAGTGAGCCTCGACTTGATCAGTGAAACGGCTATCACTGAGGGCATGGCAGCGGTTGATTTGGCAGCATGGGGCAAGCGTGAACTGTATACCGGCGATGCGCCTAAGCGGAGGGCTTAAGCATGGGTAAGTTGAATACAGGGCGTAAGCCAGTTCACCTGGAACAAAAAGGCGGAAAAAGTAACCGCCAGCGCGTTTGGGAAGCAATTCGCAAAAACAAAGAGTGCTTCACATTGGCTCAAGTTTCATCGCTCACAGACGTGCATTACGACACGGTAAAAACCTACGGCCAAGCGTTAAAGCGCGCGGGAATTATTGGCCCTAAGTCGGTGCATGAAGACGCCCTTGTACGTGATCAAGCGGGTTCGTTCTCCGAGCATGATTTACAGCTTATTCAAGACTGTGGCGTTGAGGCCCCAGCTCTAAACCGTGATGGCACGCCGAATTCAATGGGCTTAGGTAATGAAGCAATGTGGCGCACCTTGCGCATGCTTCCCAGTGTCACTGTTGATGAGCTGGCAAACTTTGCTAGCGCCTCAGTAGCCACTACCCGCTCTACCGCTCAAAGCTATTTGAAGTGGTTAGAAAAGGCTGGGTATGTACGCCATAACAATGGCCGCCCACGCCGCTATGAGTTGATTCGAGCGCGCTATACCGGGCCTCGTCCACCACAAATTCAGCGCATAGGCCAAGTCTACGACCCCAACACAGCAGAGGTAGCTTACATCCAAGCACCGGAGGAATTGCTGTGAGCTGGCTAGAGCTTTTACAGCGTGAGGTCGCACGCAGCAGCCGCCAAAAAGTGGCCAATCAACTGGGTGTATCGCGCACCACAGTGAGCTTGGTCATGGCGGGTAAGTACGGCGCTGCCACTGATGCTATTGCCCAGCGCGTACTGAATACCTTTGGACATATCGACTGCCCCGTGGTGGGGCAGATTTTACCCAAGCAATGCGAGGCGTATCACACGCGCCCAGCGCCTTTAAACAACCCCGTTGCCATGCAGCATTTCCGCATCTGCCAAAGCTGCGTGCACAACGTTAACTGCAAGGACAAAACTCATGCAAAAAACTGAGCGGATACAAATGTTTGCCACCGGCAAGGGCATGGTGCGATTGATGTTTAACGGGCGCGTGGTCGGTTTTGTTGCTGACTTTAACTTCGCCCACCATCGAGCCAAAGAGCTAGAACGTGACGTGTCACGACTGCAACAAATAACACAAAAAGGAGCAATTCAATGACAACACCAGACGGCTACAAAAAAGACGCTCAAGGGCGTTTAATTCCTGAGGACCAGATCAAGCCTATCGACAAATTGCGCGATGAGCTGGTGCTGAGCCTAGCGACAAAAGCGAAGGCTTTGCAAAAGCAAATGCGTGATTTTAAGCAGATGGCCTACAGCGAGATTCAAGAGTTTGTTGAGCTGAGCGCCAATGAATACGGCACCAAGTTAGGCGGTAAAAAAGGCAATGTGACTCTTTTGTCATTTGATGGCAGCAACAAAATTCAACATGCAGTGCAAGAAAGTCTTGCCTTTGATGAGCGCTTGCAAGTTGCCCGTTCATTGATTGATGAGTGCTTGCAAGAGTGGGTTAAAGATGCACGGCCTGAGCTGGCAGTGATCGTGAATGATGCCTTTCGCGTCGATACTAAAGGCGAGATCCGCACCGCACGAGTGTTATCGCTACGCCGCTATGAGATTGAGGATGTGCGCTGGCAGCGTGCGATGGATGCCATTGGTGATGCTTGCCAAGTTGTTGGCTCAAAAATCTATCTTCGCTTTTATGAGCGGGTTGGCGAAAGCGAACACTACCGCCCTGTAACGCTTGATATCGCAGGAGTTTAAGCCATGACAGCACGATCCAGCAAAGTACAGCACTGCGTTGTTTCTATTAACTATGAGCATTTTGTTTTACCTAAAACAGATGCGCTAAAGCTTGTTGATTTGATGAGTAAAGCGACGCGGGTTGAGCGTGATTTCAGCGCCCGTGAGAGCTTCCATAAGTTCGATGTATTAGAAGCGCCAAAAGTAGAGCTTGAGCTACTTACAGATAATCAACTTCAACTGAAAACCAAAACCCCGAAGGAGTAACACCATGAAAATGACACAAACAGAGTTAGCCGTAGCACTACAAATCCACCTGAAGCAAAACGGTATCAACCTAAACGGCGCAGAGGTTAAAAGTGTGCTGAGTGGCTTAGGGAGCATTGTGCAGTCAGCATTGCAAAACGATAAAGAAGTGCCCTTACCAGGCATTGGCAAATTCAAAGTAGCAGAACGTGCTGCACGTATAGGCCGCAACCCTCAAACAGGAGAAGCAATCGCTATTGCGGCCAAGAATGTTGTGAAGTTTAGCGTTAGTAAGTCACTGAGTGACGCTCTGAACTAAAGCGAAACCATTGCGAGGCGTGCTTCGCAATGGTCTGCCTAGTGTGGTTGCTAGGCACTGATGAGCAGCCAAAGGAGCACTAATGATTGAGTCACCAGAAGAACAAAAACGCCGTCGTGCGAGAGAGCGTAAACGCGCAGAGCGTGACCGCAAACGTCTGCGTCGCCAGCAGCTGGGTGCACGTGAGTTTCGTATGGAAATGTATCGCGGCACTTCGGATGCTTTAGCGCGTATCTGCTTGCTAGGTGAGTTCGATGAGGAGGCCGAAGCGGTAACAGTTTTACTGCATAGCGCGGCACAACTCGCAGAGCGTGACCCGTCACGCTTTAAAGAGTTGATCAATATAAGGGGGCTTTCATGAGCATAAAAAAGGCACAGCTTGCCAAGGTTCATATTGCTAAGCAGCAACTGGGTATGGATGACGACAGTTACCGTGCTCTGTTGGCCCGTGTGGCAGGCGTTAAATCGGCTAAAGATTTAAACCCAAGGCAAATGGGAGCTGTGCTGGCTGAGCTTGAGCGATTGGGTTTTAAGCCTAAGAGCACGCGACAAGGCCGTGCTAAACCCGTAACGACAAATAACAAGCAAAAGTATGTGAACAAAATTGAAGCTCTGCTTGCAGAAGCCAAGCGACCTTGGAGCTATGCCGATGCAATGGCGAAACACATGTTCAAGGTCGAGCGTGTTGAGTGGTTGGATGCCAGTCAAACACAACGGCTGATGCAAGCATTAATCATTGATGCCCAACGGAACGGGAGGGTTTAATGAATCTGGAAATGGTTAAGCAGTTGCAGGCTGAATTACCGCAATCCATACAGGATATGGTGGCGGTGATCGGCTTGAGTCATACGTTAAAAGTGGTGCAGGCTTTAGGTGGCACCACTTGGCGTATTGCTTCTGGTCGTGGCAAGGATGGTGAGGCCAAACGTGCGGCACTGGCTGAGCGCGTAGGCACAGATACCGAGGAACTGTTGCATAAATACTATGCCGGTGATGAGATATATCTGCCGCGCTGCGCGGCATTGCTGCGCAAACTGCGTAACATTGCTATGCACCAGCAGTTTGAGCGGGATGTAAGGCAAGGCCGCACAGCGCGTGATAGTGTTGCCGACCTGGCACGTGAACATAAGTTGAGTGACCGCCAAATCTGGGATATTTTGAATTTATACATGCCTGTGCCTGAGCAACAGGGATTGTTTGAGTGATGAAACTGCAACACTACTCATCTTCTGCAGCCCAAATACGTTCTTGCTCAATTTCTGTCATATGCTTGTCAAAATCTAATTGCTCCCACCAACCAGTTTGCAAAGCGATATGACAGATTTTCTCTGCACTTTCAAAACGTTCATCGCCAATAAAGATGTCGAATAGGACTTTAAAACCTGTATGAAAAGGAGGACATTTGTAATACCGCTCTTGCTTAAAAGCATTCAGTACCTGCGCACATATTTTGATTTAGTTTAACGCCGCTTTAGGGGCTTTTGCGTTCATTGTTGGGTCGTTACTTTTATAGTAGTTCTTTGCTTGAGTGCCATACAGAAAGTGAAGGTCGATAACATCACTACTTGCCTGAATCAAGCTTTCTGCTTGGTTCAGGATAACGAACGCAATAGGTAAGTCGGTATGGCTTTCAAATGCCCCGGCTATAGATGTTAGAAAGCTAATAGCGGAGCAGTTAGTAACAAAGTCTGTTGAGCCTTCTGTCAACTGAGATGTAGACAAAGAGTTATGGTCATATTTCTCTTGAATAAAGTTACGCTGCTGCTCTGTAAGCACATTTAACCACCAGCTTTGAAGACCGTAGTGGCCGATATTGCCGCCTATTTGCACCATGGCTAATTCCTATTAGGAGAAAGTGTTTCAGGAATCTAGCCACTGAAAACTATTTTTAGCAAACCATTTGACACAAGCTGCGCTGATTTTAGGGCGCACCGCTGAACCCTCTCTAATACCCCATCTTTCTCATGCCACCTATCGTGGGTGGCATGAACATACAACGCCCCCAATCATTAAGTCGTCCCCGTGATTTTGCCATTGCTATTTTGGCCGAACCATCACGCGAGGAGCGCAATCGCTTACTAGAACGCTGCCCTGAACAATGGCGCGATTTAGTTAGTGCTCATGTCAAAGCACTGTGGGGCAAAACCAAAGCCTATCAGCAATACAAAATCGAAAAGCGCTTAGGCGAGCGTGAGAAGCCAACGCCTGCCCCGCGCCGCGAAGACACTTCATTTCGTGTTTCAGACTTTAAAAAAGCCCCGCCGGAGGTTGCTCATGCGCACTTATCAGAACTGCGTCAGAAACTCGCACGCTCAGGAGCCGCTAATGCCTGAAACAACAACGGCGGTTAGCGGTGCGCTCGTTAAGTGGTTTGGATTCCATGTTAGTGCGGGTGCGCTGGCTGCAGCTATGGGCTTTTTGATTCTGTGGCCACGCTCAATCCACGAAGGCTTTGCACGTTTATTTATCACCATTGTTGCCAGCTCTGTGTTCGGTCCAATGCTGGTTGTGCATATCCACTCTTCACGCCCTGAGTGGTTTGCATCAGCTCGTACCGTTGCTGAAATGTACAACTTGGAACCCGCCCTTGGTTTGTTATTTGTGGCCTCGCCATTACTGGTGATGGCTGGACTGCCTGCTTGGTGGCTGATCGGCGCATTGGTGCGTTTCTTTGAGAGCGATAGCGGGACTTGGATAGGCAGTATTGCGCAGTGGTTTAAACGTAAATGGGAGAGTTAATCATGCATAGAACACCTCGCGGCATCCGCAATAATAACCCAGGAAACATTGTGTATAGCAAGGCTAATCCTTGGCAGGGTCAGTTACCCCACGACGTTAAAGTCGAGGGACGTTTTGCACGTTTCGACACTGCATTTAACGGTATTCGGGCGCTTGCCAAGCTGTTATTGAATTACCGGAAAATCCACGGCTTGCGTACTGTTGAAGCACTTATTAGTCGCTGGGCACCCAGCAATGAAAACGATACTAAAGCGTATGCGCATGCTGTTGTTAAGCAGATGGAGGTCAGTATTCATCAACCGTTACGCTTGGATAAAACAACCTTGCAAGCGCTGGTTACGGCAATCATCCAGCATGAAAACGGCCAGCAACCGTATAGCGGCGAGTTAATTAGCAAAGCTGTTGATGCGGTTCTTTAATGCTGACGTTTTTACAAGCCGTTGGCCTATACCTGCTGACCCTGCTGATAAGTTTTGGCGTGGGTTGGCAGTTCGGTACGACCAAGCAGCAACAGCGCGAAGCAAACAAAGAACGTTTAATTGTTGAGCAGCTCCTGGAGCAAAGCACGCAGCAGATCATTAGTGCCAATAAAACCAGTGAAGCACTACTGATTCGTATGCAAAGTCGCGCTTTACAAGATCAGAAACACACAAAGGAGTTACATGATGCGCTGGCTGAAACCGCTGATGCTCGTATTGAGTGTCGCCTTCCTGACAACGGCATGCAGCACCTCTATCAAGCACAGGAACGCGCCGCCCAAGCCACTACCGGCAGTACTCGCACAACCATGTCAAATACCAGTAATACCCCTAAGTAACGGCATTGATGATCTAGCCGTTACTTTAAAACAGCTCTACGACCAGTACGGCCATTGCGCCCAACTGCACTGGGACACAGTGCAGGAATGCCAAGCTAAGGATTAAGTATGCCCAACAATCAAAAGAACCAAGAGTTTCAGATATTACAGCGCATTGATGGACGCCTAGAACGCATCGAAACACGCTTTGCCCAAACCGAACACAAAGCTATTAAAGGCGGCGCTATTGCCGGTGCTTTGGCTGGTGGTTTAGTGGCCTGCGGTGTGGTTGCTGCACGCTTGAAGTTAGGAATGTAAACATGGCACACCCACAGAAAACCCGTGACGGCCTACGCCGTGCTTATGTGCATGACCGCATGAGTTTAGATGTTGCGGCAACGATGTGGGGCGTGTCATACGCCACCGCTCAACGCTGGAAGCGCACTGCCGCTGCAGCGGGTGATGATTGGGACAAGCTGCAAACAGCTCAGCTCATATCGGGCGGTGGTATTGAGGATGTGGCGCGCCAAGTCTTAACCGGTTTGGTGATGCAGTTTCAGGCAACGATGGAAGCGGTGCAAACCGATATCGACATCAAACCTGCAGCCAAGGTGCAAATGCTGGCCAGCCTAGCTGATGCGTATAACAAAACCGTATCAGCCTCTAAGCGCGTACTGCCCGAGACCAGCGCGTTAGCCACTGCTATGGAAGTGATTCAGAAGCTGGCCAGCTTTGTGCGGGAACACTACCCGCAGCATAGCCAGGCATTTGCAGAGATTTTAGAGCCATTCGGGGAGGAGCTGGCCAAGTCACTGGCTGGCTAAAAAATTATGGCTAAGAAAAACACACAAGAATATAAAGACTTTCTTAAAGAGCTGGCCGAGTTATCGACTCAGTTCAGGCAGATGGTTGAAGCGGAAGTCGACGGCTTCGACCCTGATCCTAAAGCCGGTGCTGAGCGGGTTAAACGCGCACAGAATGACCTTGAATTCTTTGCGCGTACGTACTTCCCGCATTATGTAAAGCGCAACAACGCTTTGTTGCATGACTACTTATATGCGCGTTTACCGCAGCTGGTTGATGCTGAGCAAGGTGAGCATGAGGCGATTGCTGCCCCGCGTGGTAATGCTAAATCGACCATTGTCAGTCAGATTTTTATTATTTGGTGCGTTGTGACAGGTCGCAAACGTTATCCGTTAATCATCATGGATGCGTTTGAGCAAGCCGCCACCATGCTGGAAGCCATTAAAGCTGAGCTGGAGTTTAACCCTCGCTTAGCCATGGACTTCCCGAAAGCAGCAGGTAAAGGCCGAGTCTGGCAAGTCGGGACAATTGTCACGCCAAACGATGCCAAGATTCAGGTGTTTGGTTCAGGTAAGCGTATGCGTGGTTTGCGCCATGGCCCATACCGTCCTGATTTAGTGATCGGTGATGATCTTGAGAACGATGAAAACGTACGCAGCCCTGAGCAGCGCGACAAGTTAGAAAACTGGTTGAAGAAAACTGTGCTGAGTCTAGGTGATGCTGACGACAGCATGGATGTGATCATCATCGGTACCATCTTGCATTATGACTCGGTGCTATCACGCTTACTTCGCAATCCGTTATGGAAGCGCCGTCGCTTTAAGTCGATTGTGAAGTGGCCTGATCGTATGGACTTGTGGGAGCAGTGGGAGGAATTGCTGCTTAATGAAGATGATGAAGGCGTTGCCGCTGATGCGTTTTACCAGGCTAATAAAGAAGCGATGGAAGCTGGAGCAATTGTCAGCTGGCCCGATGGTCAGCCACTCTTAACGCTGATGCGCAAGCGTGCGCGTGATGGCCGCACCGCTTTTGACTCTGAGCAGCAAAACGACCCGGTACAAGGTGACAACGCACCCTTTGCCGCATGCATTACGTTTTGGGTTAATCGCTTATCGCAGTGGCTCTTTTATGGTGCTTGTGACCCGTCACTTGGCAAGAAAGCTGCTGGACGTGACCCTAGCGCTATTTTAATCGGTGGCTTTAACCGTGAGACAGGCGTGCTGGATGTCGTCGAAGCGCTGATACGCAAGCGCTTACCTGACAAGATCATTAGTGACATTATTACTCTGCAGAAAGAGTACCGCTGTTTGTTATGGGGCATTGAAACGGTGCAGTTCCAGGAGTTTTTGCGCACTGAACTGATTAAACGAAGTGCTCAGCTAGGCGTGCCGGTGCCTGCTCGTGCTGTAACGCCGCATACAGATAAATACCTAAGAATTGAAAGTCTACAGCCGCACTTTGTGAATGGCTTGATCCGTATACATCAGAGCCAAACAGTACTTGAAGAACAACTAAAACACTTTCCGATGGCTGCGCATGATGACGGACCTGATGCTTTGCACATGCTATGGATGCTGGCTGTTACTGGCTTCTCAACCATGGAGTTTCAGGCTGTGCCGCGTAAGCATCAAAGACAGCAGCAAAGCAGGCAATCGTTTGATGACGACTTTGTTGATAACGGTCGCTTTGGGGGTGAATGGTGATGCGAGAGCTGGTTATTACTCAATGCCCTGATCCCTTGATGTGGTACGCCGCGTTGATCAATCAATCGGTGCCGTTGGTTAGAGAAGAGCATGACTGCTACCTGAGTCGAGAGCCAAGTGGCTGTATAAATATCGTGCGTAAAACAGACGCGAAAATTGTTGAGAGGATTACGCATGTCACAGATCGTTAATATTTACGGTAGACCGTTAAAAGCAGCGCAAAGCACATTAAAAGAACCACAAACAGCACGCTTGTCTGGCTTGCACAGTGAGTTTGCTGAGCATCCCGTGCGCAACTTAACACCTGCACGCTTGGCTCGTATTTTACAAGATGCTGAGGAAGGTCTACTCAAAGCCCAAGCCGAACTCTTTATGGATATGGAAGAACGTGATGGCCATATCTTTGCAGAGATCAGCAAGCGTAAGCGTGCCGTGATTGGCTTGGACTGGTCTGTCGAACCTCCGCGCAATGCCACTTCTGCTGAAAAAGCCGATGCTGAGTTTCTTAATGAACTGCTGCTGGATTTAGATAACTTTGAAGACCTGCTGCTAGATCTATTAGATGGTATCGGTCATGGCTTTAGCTGCATTGAACTGCAGTGGCAGCGTTATGGTAATGAGTGGCAACCGTCAGCATTTCACCACCGCCCGCAAAGCTGGTTTATTACCCGTAAAGAGGATCAAAACAAACTATTGCTGCGCACCAATGCCGCTGAGGTTGAAGAGTTGCGTCCACTAAACTGGATCGTACATACACCCAAGGCGCGTAGTGGTTACATTGCGCGCACGGGTTTATACCGTGTGCTGGCATGGCCGTATCTCTTTAAGCACTACAGCACCCGTGACTTAGCCGAACTTCTAGAAATTTACGGTATGCCCATTCGTCTGGGTAAATACCCTGCAGGCACCGCCAATGAAGAAAAAGCCACTTTGCTCAACGCGGTGACGCAGCTGGGGCACAGTGCTGCCGGTATTATTCCAGAGACGATGGCGATTGATTTCCAGACCGCTGCCCAGGGTAATGCTGATCCGTTTTTAGCCATGATGCGCCAATGTGATGACAGTATCTCTAAGGCTGTTCTCGGTGGCACGCTAACCAGTCAAACCAGTGAGAGTGGCGGTGGTGCTTTTGCTCTGGGAAAAGTGCACAACGAAGTGCGCCATGACTTATTGGAGTCCGATGCACGGCAACTGGCAGCCACTCTAAGCCGGGACTTACTTTGGCCTTTGCTGGCGTTAAACCGTGGTGGTGACCTGAATAGCCGGCGCATGCCACGTTTTGTGTTTGATTTAAAAGAAACGGCTGATCTGACTGCCATGGCTAATACATTGCCGGCCTTGGTTAACGTGGGCGTACAAATCCCGCAGCAATGGGTGCATGAGAAGCTGGGCATTCCACAGCCCGTTAATAATGAGCCTGTTTTAGTCACTCAAGCACCAAGTTTTGCAGCTATGACAAAACAGCCGCAAAAGCACAAGATCGCCGCCTTGAGTGCAATGCTGAATGCTGCTTACCCTGATCAAGCGGCACTGGATGCTGTAATAGAGCAGATCCCTGCACAGCGTATGCAAACGCAAGTCGATGAGCTTTTGGCACCGTTGCTTAGCGCTTTGGAAGACGGTGCAGATGAGCAGACGGTTTTAGGGTTACTTGCTGACGCCTTTCCTGAAATGGATGAAAGCGCTTTAACCGATGCTTTGCATCGACTTCTGTTTGCCGCTGATGCCTTTGGCCGTTTAAATGTCTAAGCCAACACAAGCCGACTTAGCGGCCATCATCAACCTAAAACCAGTGGATGCCATCGCCTACTTAAAGCGCAAGGGCTTTGCGATTGGCTGGGATTGGCACAGTGTTGATACCGCAACCCATGCCAGGGCTTTTACGGTGGCGAAAGCGGCAAAGCTCGATGTGCTCAACGATATACGTACAGCGCTCGTAGAGAACTTAGAAAAAGGACAAACCCTGCGCGACTTCACCAATAACCTGCGCCCAACATTAGAAGCCAAAGGCTGGTGGGGGCGGCAAACTGTTATTAATCCAGCTGGTGAAGAACAAAAGGTTCAGCTGGGCAGTCCACGCCGGTTGGCGACTATTTACCAAACCAATATGCAGTCAGCCTATATGGCGGGTCGTTATAAAGCTGCATTGGAGTCAACCGAAACGCATCCGTACTGGATGTATGTTGCGACCATGGATCACCGCACCCGTCCAAGCCATGCAGCACTGCATGGCAAAGTGTTTCGTTGGGATGATCCAATCTGGCAACACATTGTTCCGCCCAATGGTTATAACTGCCGCTGTCGCTTTGTGGCGTTAACTGCAGCAGAGCTGGAGCGCCGAGGTTTAATCGTTGAGTCCAGTACAGGCAAAGTCTATACCGAAACCGTAGAAACAGGTGTGGAGCTTGAAACAGGCGAAGTGAATACGGCTGATGTCACAGTACTGGAGACCAAGGACCGCCTTGGTAAACCGGTATTGTTTCGCACTGATCCAGGCTTTAACAGTGGCCCTGCCAATAGCCACATGATGGATGATGTGCTGCTTAATAAAGCTCGGCGCACTTTGGGTGATCAGGCGGGTATTGAAGAAATGCAGCAAGTACTGCTCAACCCCGTTCGGCAAAATGCTTGGAGTGCTTATATTGATAACGCTAAGAAGCTTGGTGTTATTCAGGGTCAGAGTATGGCGTTTGGCGTGATGCAGGCGGCTGATATGGCTTACGCCCGAGCGCAAGGCGCGCCGTTACAGTCTGGCTTAATGTTTACACGGGACAGCCTTATCGTCGGCCAGAAAGCCGCCCGACATGAAGCGGCTGGCAACGCATTAACCACGACTGAATGGAAAACCTTGCCGGAGCGGATACACAATGCCGAACAGGTTTTGTGGGATGTAAAGAACCAAACCTTAATATATGTGCTGCCAGACAGTGCCGATATGACAACTAAGGTGGTGGTGCGCTTTGCTAAGAGTCGTTACGGCAAAGAGCTGGTAGATGATGCTGCAACAGTATTCAAGATCCCGCAGGTTAGCATTCGTGATGGTTTAGCCAGCGGCTTATATAAAGAAGTGAGGTAACGGGGCGGGACTTGAACCCGATAGCACGGCGTTCCAATGGTTGCCGTGTCGCCTCCTGGGAGCGACTCTCCCGATACCTCAAGCCAACTATAACACGGGTAAAATCATGACCAATACCATTGAAATCAAACTGGATGATGCAGCGCTCAGAGTGCGGCTGAACGGGTTGATGAGCGCTCTGGCCAATACACAGCCGATGATGGCCTCAATAGCCAGTGAGCTTGCTGCGCAAACTGAGCTGGCGTTTGTCGATGAAGGTCCAGGTTGGCCACAGCTTAAACCCAATACGGTTAAACGTCGTGGCAGTGCGCATCCTATTTTGCAAGTCAGTAACGCTTTAGCGCGTTCCGTTACAGCGCAATCAGGCGCTGATTACGCGCTGGTGGGTTCTAATCTGAGTTATGCAGCCATTCACCAGTTCGGTGGCACCATCAAGCGTAAAGGCAAAGCAGGCAGCGTTCGGCTGCGCACTGATGCAAAAGGCAATCTGCTCAGACAGAGTGGGCACAGCAACTTAGCTCGATTTGCCAAGAGCACGCACAAGCGCTACATCGAACGTAATTATCAGGGCAAAGACTACTCAATTGAGATCCCAGCGCGCCCGTTCCTACCCATCACCGCCAATGGTCAACTCAAACCCACAGCGCTGGATGCAGTGATGGGTGTTTTACAGCAATTTTTAACAAAACCTTAAAGCAGCCTGCAAGCGCTTTTAAGGCTGCCTCGTGCGCTAGGTGCGGTCGTTGTATTGGTTTTGATTGAAAACAGTTTTTAACGGGGGGTTAACGGGGTATGGTTGCCTTTTATATTTGATAGAAGGCATGGTTATGAGAAATAAAGAGCTTGTGTTGCTGAGCAGAGAAAATCTGATACGAATGTCTGCGGCTTTTGCCGGTATCAGTTTTGCTGCTTTTTTGTTTAGTTTTGATATCAAGATTGCGGATATCAATAAAAAGTATATTGATTATCAGATATTTCTGTTCCTTTGCTCCTCTCTACTATTATCACTATTTGTAATGATTAGCAGTCTAAGAAATCACGCAATCAAAAACTTACATCAAGATGTTATTAAAGAAAATATTAAAAAATCATATGTAGATACCACATTGGCAGCTTTAATGGCTATTGGTACTACTACTTTTTTAATCGCTATTTTTTTAATGCTTTTAATTTTGGGACAACCTTATGCTATTTTATTTATTGTTTTCGCACTGACAGCTATGTTTATTTATGCTTTCGTGGACTCTCGTATTCGAGATGGTAAAACTATATTGTAAGGATTAGCGCTGAACTCTCTCTAATACCCCGCCCCACACTCGCCGCCCATCATAGGCGGCATGAAGAAATTAAAAACCCTCATCGCCATTGCTGCTTGTTCCTTCCAGTTACCTAAACTAGAAGACGGCAGCGTATGGATTCAAGTAACGCCTGCAGGGCACTTTAGCCCTGGCGATGGCCGCCTGCTCGATGTGCCGAACTGGTATATCGACGCAACTACCGCGCAAGCGGTGATTGAGCGCGCCAAGCACCGCCACACCCCACCCGTTCTTGACTACGAACACCAAACCCTTAAGAAAGAAGAAAACGGTCAGCCTGCACCTGCAGCTGGGCGCTTTCTTGAGCTTGAGTGGCGTGACGGTTCGGGTCTATGGGGCCGTGTCGAACTCACAGCCCGTGCTCGCCAAATGATTGAAGACGGTGAGTACCTCTACTTCTCCCCAGTATTTAGCTACGCCACTGATGGACGCGTTCTTGCGTTACTCATGGGTGCGCTAACTAACGACCCGGCCATTGACGGGATGGAGCCATTAGCACGTCGTGCGGCTGCCACCTTTGGTCATTTTTCACATGAAGAGGAATCAAACGTGGATGAACTCTTAAAAGCTATCATTGCCGCCTTGGCATTGAAGCAAGACACCACACAAGAGCAAGCCATTGCTGCACTGACTGCATTAAAGCCATCACTGGCGGCCAGTCAAGAAGCCATGAGCAAGCTACGCCAAGCCTTTGGTCTGGATGAACAAGCGACCACTGAGCAGATTGCTGCCTGTGCCAGCCAACTAAAACAACAGCAAGTCGATCCTGCCAAGTTTATTCCTGTCGCTGCTGTGCAAGAGCTACAGGGTCAAGTCGCGGCATTAACCGCTCGTTTAAACGGTGGCGAAGTGGATGGCTTGGTGCAGGCTGCTTTGGCTGATGGCCGTTTACTGCCAGCACTGGAGCCTTGGGCCCGTGATCTTGGTAGTAAAGACGCGGCAGCGTTAAAAACCTATCTAGATACAGCCCCCGCCGTTGCCGCTTTAACAAGCATGCAAAGCCGTGGCGTACCCGATCCAAATAATCACAACTTAACCGCTGTTGAACTTGAAGCGGCAAAGTTAACGGGCTTAAGCGCTGCTGAATACGCCAAAGCGAAAGGAGTTTAACCGTGGCTATTATTACCCCTGCATTGATCCAAGGTTTAAAGACTGGTTTTCAAAAGCACTTTCAAGACGGCTTGGCTATTGTACCGAGCGAATACAGCAAGATTGCCACTGTGGTGCAGTCCACTACGGCCAGTAACACCTATGGCTGGTTAGGTCAGTTCCCAGGCTTTCGCGAATGGGTTGGTGATCGTGTCATTAACGACATGGCCGCGCATGGCTACAGCATCACTAATAAGCTGTGGGAATCAACGGTTGGTGTTAAACGCACCGACATTGAAGACGACAACATTGGCATTTATGCCCCCCTGTTTAATGAAGCGGGTCGTTCAGCGGCTGCGCTGCCTGATGAGCTGGTGTTTGACTTGCTGGGCAAAGGTGCGACGTCACTGTGTTATGACGGGCAAAACTTCTTTGATACTGATCACCCAGTGTATCCAAGCGTGGACGGCACCGGCGTACCCGAAACGGTAAGCAATATTTACGCTCCAGTCTCTAATCCGGGGGCTGCTTGGTATTTACTCGACACCAGTCGAGCGCTAAAACC
>RRZU013405004.1_pt1 | contig 19025 bp, 24 predicted proteins | sample 2165561 | NCBI WGS metagenome assembly RRZU01 (sample SAMN10456909, study PRJNA506462) | wastewater metagenome | isolation source: wastewater sludge | place: USA: Moscow, Idaho | reverse complement strand
TTTTTTCTTATCATCATAAAACCTAAATATAATTTGTTTTTTAAATTTATTATTTTTTACAAAAACTTTAATAATAAGAGAGTCTATATTAATCTCTTTAATAAAGAAACGTTCTTCTTCATTATTTTCAAGAGTTGTATTCTGATTTAATTTTTTTTCATTTAAAGAATAATGTTTTTTCTTATTTATATTTAAATCTTTATAAAAATTTTTTTTAATTTTTTTTGTTTGAATCATAATTATTTCCTTAATATATAATAGTATTTAATCTATTTTTCTTTAATTATATCAGAAAAAATAGCAAAAAAAAAGGAGGTTTTTAAATCCCTCCTTTTAAAATTTAAAATATTTAAAAATTAAATTTTGAAAACATTTTCAAAAAATAATTTATTTTCCACATCAGTAACAATTACAGTTTGTCTATTAACAAAATATGTTGGAATAAAGAAAGATTTTATTTTATCTAAAAAAGAAACTTTATCTTCATTTTCTTTAATGATAACATATAATTTTTCTTTACCTAATAAAGATTTTTTTGTTTCAAAAGAAATACTTTTAACCATTTCTGGAGAAACTACAATAGTACCGTCATAATTGTTATTTAAAATGAAATGTCCAATAATCATATTTTTAACACAACTTTTATTAATCATTTTATCAACAATTTTTTCCATCAATGGAGATAAAAGAGCTGAAATTACAATTACAATAATTTGAACAACAAAAATTAAAATACCTAAAATAATCCCAACAACTAGACCTAAAATACCACCACTTTGCATTTGGTTTTTAATAGTCATAATAATTCCCATTAGAGTTTTTAAAATTAATAATGGTACAGTAACTAAAGCCATAAGTATTTTTAAAAATCCAGAAACAAAATTAATTAATTCTACAGGAATTTTAGAAGTAATTTTAGTAATTAAATCTTCAAAAAAACCAAAAATTTTTGACATAATTCCACCAATAAACATATTAATAATTAATAATATTTTTTGTAGCCAAGAAAGTTTTGCAGTAATAAGAACTAAATTGTTATCTTTATCAACTCTTACTTCACTTTTTACACCTTTAGAATTAACAAATTTATTTTTATTAATAATATCATAACAATTAGCACTAACAGGATTAGATTTAATGTTTTTAATTTTTTCTTCTAATTCTTCGCTATTTGGAAGTTTTACACCATAAATTTCAGCTAATTGTTCTCTTGAATACCTTTTTAAAATACTTTGTTTTAAAAAATCAAACATTTTTATTTCCTTTATATATAAAATAGTTTACCATTATAATAAATAAAAACTTAAAATATACTTAAAAAACATTTCAAAAAAAAATTTAAAAAATAATAAAAAAGCCTTGACATATATTTTTTAATATAATATAATTTTAAAATCTGAAGCGGTTTAAAGTGTTTCATCATTTCTAGGTATAAATACACTTTATAGATAATTCTCGGATATTATTCAAAATTTATTATTTTTTTTAAAGATAGAAGCGGTTTTATGGGTTACATCAATTTTATTTTTACTGAAATCACAAAACACCTGTATGAGTATTCTCTATTTTTAAAAAAAATAATAATCTTATCCGAAAATTAACCACTCAGCAATAAAAATCAAAAAATAAAAAAAGTAAGTAAGTAGTTGTGGTCAACCAAAATTTATTAAATCAATCAAAGGAAAATAAAATGTCAAAATTAAAAAAACATTCATTAAAACAAGAAATATCAAATCCAAATAAAGTTGTAAATTTTATGGGTGGAAACTCTTATAATATTTCTCCATTAGAAACTTTAAAAATTGTAGCTATGTCTTCAATATTTGCTGAGCCTTCTTATTATAGAAACTCTGAGGTTTCAAAATCTTCATCAATTTATAATAAATTAGGTTATGATATTACTGATTATCTTATCTTTGATAAAAGTATAATGTCTTTATCAACTGAGGAAGTGTTTTTAAATTCAATTAATAATGCTCTTGATTATGATTTTAAAGGTACATTAGATTTTGCTGTAGAATTAAGAAATGAATTCTATATGAGATTAAACCCATCAGTAATTTTTGTTACGGCTATGTTACACCCATTAAGAGTTGAATTTAATCAAAAAAATCCATCTTATATGGCTAATATAGGTAAAAAAATTATAAATATTCCATCAGACGTTACAAATATGTTTGAGTTTTATATGTTTAAAAATGGAAGTAAAAACAATATGCCAACAGCATTAAAAAAAGTTTTTGCTAAAAGTTTAGGTGAATTTTCAAAATATCATATTTCAAAATATAAATCAAAATCTTTAATAGATATAGTTAGAATTTCTCACGCACATTCTGAAACTATTGATGAATTAATGAAAACTGGAACTGTTGTTGTAAACGATAATGAAAAAACTTGGGAACAATTAAGAAGTTCTGGAATGTCTTGGATTGATATTATGAAAACTATTAAAATTCCACATATGGCTCTTTTAAGAAATTTAAGAAATATTTTTGAAGATAATTCTGATAACAAAATAGATATTAAAACTATGAAAGAAGTTTTAAATCAATTAGAACAAGGTGTAAAAAATGGAAAACAATTTCCATTTAGATATTACACGGCTTATTCTATAATTAATTTTAGTTCTGTTTTATTTAAAAAAGAAATTTTGGTTTCTTTAGAAAACTGTATGGATTTAGCTATGTCTAATTTCCCAGTTTTAAAAGGTAAAACAATGTCACTTTCAGATAATTCTGGAAGTTCTCACGGAACTTTCACTTCTGAATATGGTTCTGTAACTGTTTCTGATATTGCTAATCTTTCATCTGTGATGACAGCTATTAACTCAGAAGAAGGTTATGTTGGTACTTTTGGTGATAAATTAGAAACTCAAAAAATAGATAAAAATAAAAGAGTGTTAGAACAACATAAAAATTTAAAAACAAAAGTTGGTGAAGGTACAGAAAATGGTATTTGGTTATTCTTTGATAAAGCTATTAAAGAAAAAGAACATTGGGATAACATTTTTATTTACTCTGATATGCAACGTGGACACGGTGGTTTGTATGGTACAAATAAAAATGACTACAAAGATTACACTTGTAGAGGTAATTATATTGACGTATTAAAATTGGTTGAAACTTATAGAAAAAAAGTTAATCCAAAAGTAAATGTATTTTCTGTTCAAGTTCGTGGGTATAACAATTCACTAATTCCTGAAAATATTTACAGAGGAGCTATTTTATCAGGTTGGACAGGTAAAGAAGTATTATATGCAAGTGAAATTATAAACTTTTGGGATTCTAAAGAAAAAAATTAAATTTTTTTAAATTTGATTTATTTTTTACTTTTTTTACAATAGTTAAAATAGTAAAAAAGGATTTTCTTTGAACCATAGTGACGAAAAAATAGAAATAGTTTTTATTTTAGAATGTTTCACCTCTTGTAAAGCTTATTGTACTGGTTGTAACGTTAATAGAAATAAAACTAATGATATACTTTTTTCTGAAGATAATTTAAAATTAATAAACAATAGAATAAGAGAATATTTAAATTTTATAACAAATAAAAATAAAAAAGAGTATTATATATCTATAGCTCTTGGGCCAGGTGATTTTATGAATTTGCCTGGTGATAAAATTATACAAATAATGAATTGTTTTGATGATGATTTTGAATTAGTTTTAGCAGGTAATTTATCTTTAGAAAATGAAGAAGAAAAAATAAGGTATCTTTATGCAAATAAAGGTAAAAAAAGAATATTATTTGAAGCTATATTTAATCCTTTATCAAAAGATGAACATAAAGAAATATTAACTAAAAATTTAAAAGTAATCAGAGAAACCTTTGGACACTTTGATATTGCTACAAATTTAAGTGAAAGTATTTATGATAAAATAACTCCAAAAGAATTAGCAGAGTCTTTTTTACAGTTAGGGGTAAAAGAAAATAGAAAATTAACAGCAATTAATCTAACTTCTTCTCCAAATAAAATATTAATAACAAGAAAAGAATTTCAAACGTCTTTAGAAAAAGAAACAAATTATTTGTTAGAATTGTTTGAAGTGAATAAAAATATTAGGTATAATATGGAATTTGAAGCTTTCTTTGATAGATATGATTTTATTTCATATTATAAAGAAAATATAAAAAAATATAATGTAAATATTAAAGATTTTGTGACTGAAAAATATGAAAGATTTTTCTTTATAGATATGAAAATGAATTTAAATTTAACAAGTGGTAATTTAGGAGATTATCATTATAATGAATTGAATAATTTAGGTTTTATATTAAATATAAAAGATGAAAAAATTGAGAAAATATTTGATACAATAAGTTTCAAAAAATTATTGACAAAACAAATAAATGGTATAAATTTTGATAAGATATGTATGGGTTGTGAATATAAACATTTGTGTATGGTTTTACCAGTTTATTGGCAAAAAGAACGTTATAAAAATGTAAAAGGTGTTGAAACTGAGGAATACTGTTATGGTTTTAAAAAAATAAATAAAGCTGTAGATGATTATTTTGATGAATTAACAGAATTATACGATAAATTGGACGTATATTAAAAAAGGATTTAATATGAATTTAATTATAAATGGAAATAAAGTTAGAGAAGAAATTAATATACCTTACAATTTAATAGAAGAAAAACAAAAAGAATTTTTAGAAAAATTAAAATCTTTTAATATTGATGAAATTGATTATGATAAATTAGAAGAAAAAGAACAGGAAAAGTTAGAAGAAAGTTTTAATGAATATTATAATTGGAAAAAAGAAAATTTTACTAATTATTTTTCTCCATATATTTTAGCTTTTTATTTAAAAGATTATTTTAAAGTAACAGATGATGAGATAAAAATTGATATTACAAAATATTATTTGAAAGACGAAGATTACGATAAATTAAAAAAAATGGACAGAGATTTTTTTATAAAAGTAGAAGGAGACTACTCAGAGAATTATATAGATAAACAATTAACTTGGTTATATTTTAATAGTTCAGGTTCTACTTTTTATGGTCATAAAAAAGAAACTGGTACTTCAGATTATAATGAATTTAAAAAAGGTAAATTATATATCTTAGATGGTATTCTAAGATAATTTACTAAATATTTAAAATTTTAATAATTTCATCTATTTTATAATCATTAGAAATTATTATATCAGCATTTTTTATACTTGGTTGTATATAATTATCGTGTGAATTTTTAACAAACTTATTAAATCTTTCTATAACACTTTCTTCTTTAATATTTCTTTCTATAAAATCTCTTTTTAATCTTCTTTCTAGTCTTGTTTTTTCATCAATATCAATAAATATACTTTTATATTTAATTTGATTTAAATACTCATAAGTAAGAACAAAAGTACCCTCTAAAATAATAACTTCTGGACTTCCAGAAAAATTCTTTTTATATTCTTTTTGTTTTTGTCCAAAATAATATTCTGGCATATAAACATTTTCACCATTAATCATTTTAGTAATATCAGAAAACAAATGTTTTGTATCAATAGAATAAGGATTATCAAAATTATATTCAGAAATAGAAACCAGAGGTTTAATATCGGCTAAAGGACAAATAGTATAGTTATCTTGAGAACATACAATAGTTTTGACACCACTATCATTTAAAAATTCTTCTAAATTTTTTGCTATTGTTGATTTTCCTGAAGCACTACCACCTGCTATTGTAATAAGTTTTTTCATACATAACCCTTTTAAAATGTTTAAATAAATTTTTGAATTATAATTTTAAAAAAATTAAAAAAATTATAAAATTTTTAATAATAATAACTCTTTTAAAATAATCTTTTTTTTACTATAATTAAGTTTTAAACTTTAATCAAATTTTAAGTTTAAAAGTAATATAATGAATGAAAATAAAAAAAAGGACATAAATATGAATAGATATTTGAAGTTGTTGTTACCTTTACTGTTACTATTCTCTATAACTTCTGAAGTTTTTGCAAAAAGTTATGGCTCAAAAAGCTTTGGCTCAAAAAGTTATGGTTCATCAAAGAGTAAAAGTTATGGGTTTGGTGGAAGTTCATCAAAAAGTAAAAGCTATGGATTTGGAAGTTCTTCTAATAGTTCATCAAATAAAAGTTATGGTTCATCAAACAAGTCTACTTATGGGAGTTCTAGTAGTTCTTTTGGTAGTTCACAAAAATCTAATTTAAACAATAGTTCTTCTAATAAATCTACTTACGGAAGTTCATCAACAAAATCAAAAGATTTAAGTACAAGTAAAAAAGTATTAGGTGGAGCTGCAATTGGTACTGGAACAGCTATTGCAGCAGACTCTTTATCTACTCCTACAACTACTACGCCTACAAATACTTCAACAAGTACAACAACAGTTCCTAAATATGGAAGTTCTTCAACTTCAGGAACAACAAGTAATAGTAATATTAATAGTTCAAATTATTATAATACTTATAAAAAACCAGAAATGTCTGAGTTTGATAAAGCAAAAGCTACAAATATTCAAAAACAAGCTTCAGTTCCAGTAAAAGAAACTTCTTATACTCAAAAAGATATAAATATGGGTGGTTCTAATTATAGAGATTACAGTCCAAAATATAACCCAAATACAAGTACAAAAACTTCAAATAATGAAAGTTATAATCCAAAATACAACACAAATCCAAGTTTAAATGTTCCTTATACAGCGCCAAAAGTTTCAAATAGTTATAGAGATTATAGTAAAAAAACTTATCATTATGATACAAGAATACCTTATGGTAATAATTATACTAATTATGGTTTAGGTGGTTATTATGGACATTCTGTAATGAATTATTTACCAGCTATGATGTTAGTTTATATGTTAAATGACAATACAAATACTTATGATGCACAAAGATATTATCAAGAAGTTTCTAATGAAAGTGAAATCAAAAAATGGAGAGCTGAAATGGAACAACAAGCTATTACTAATAATGATATTAAAGAAAAATTAAAAAAATTAGATAGTGAAAGTTCAAATAATTCTATTGATTTATATACTTACGAAAAAAACGTAAAAGCTTTAAAAGAAAAACTTTCAAAAGAACAAGCTGATTTTATAAAAGAAAAAGGTACTAAAATTATTTATCCAAAAGAAGATAAAATAATGAAAGACGAAGTTGTTTTTGAGTCTAGTTCTGAAAATAAAAAAAATTAATATAAGTTGTGTTTAATATAACTTATATTATAATTTTTAATAATAAAAATAAAAAAGGATTTATAAATGTTTGAATATATAAAAGATAAATATAAAACAATTACTAATAATGAAGATAAAAAAGAAAATGTTGTAAAAGGTGTTGGTTCTATAGGTTATGTTGATTTAGGTACTACAGTATCAATAGATTTATTAGCAACTTTAATTTTAGCTGAACAAGATTATTCTGGTAAAACTTTACCTTTAATAACTAAAGAGTATAAAGAAACTGGTAGAATAGTTAAATTAATGAAAGAAAAAATTAATGAAAAAATGTATACTTTAAGAGGTTATTTTGATGAAGAAAATGAAAATTTTATTCAAATAAATGTAATTAATGAAAATATTGATAGTGCTGTTATTTTTAAAAGACACGAAAGAATGTTTTTCAATAATAAAAAAGGTGTTTTTATTGATAAAGACCATAACGAATATACTAAAGAATTATGGACAAATCAAATTATAGGTGATAACTTCTTTTTAATGCAAACACCAAATGGTGAATATGAGTATGAAAATGTTTATGGTGAAAAACAAACTATGAAAACAATGTTAAAAGATGATAAACATTTAGTTCCTACTAAATTAACGGAGTGTTTGTATCATAGAGGTATAGAGAGTAATGAAGTTAATAGAGAGTTAGTATTAATATCTCTTTTAGAAAGTGAAAAAGAATGTTCTATTAATATTTATACTGGTTTAGACGTTTCTGTTTCAACATTAAAACTAATATAAAAAAGGATACAAAATGTTAAAAAAGGGTTCTATTTTATTATCTTTAATAGCCATTTTAAGTTTAACTGGTTGTAACGAAAATAATAATACAAATAATCAAAAACAAAGTTACTTAAATTTTTCAACAGGTGACGTTAATGGTATGTATTATCCAAAAGGTCAGGTTATTGCTAAAAAAATGGCAGAAAATGGATACTCTATGAAAGTTGTTTCTTCTGATGGTGGAGAACAAAATGGTAGAAGAATTGTAAAAGGTCTTTCTGATTTTGGTTTTATTCAAAAAGATACTCACAATTTATTATTTACTTTAGATAATGACTATGAAGAAAATGTAAAAGTTGTTTCTGAAATTGGAAAAGAAGCTATTTTATTTGTTGTAAATAAAAATGGTTATATAAAAAATGAGAACGACTTAAAAAACAAAAAAGCTAAAATAGTAATGACTTCAAAATCATCTGGAGCTGTTTCTTCTTTAGAAACTATGGGTAAAATTAATCAAGATTTTTCTAATAAAGAAATTATCTATAAAGATTTTGAAAATGCTATAAAAGATTTAAAAAATGGTGACGTTGATGTAATAATGTTTGTTCAGTCTGTTAAAATAGGAAATAAAAATTTACAATCTATTTTACAAGATAAAAATTTAGAATTTATTGATATTAATGACCAAGCTTTAATTAATAAAAAATTAAATGGTGAAAATGTTTATGAAAAATGTGAGGTTTCTTTATCAGATGGAATTCTTTTAGATAATAAAATTAAAACAATTTGTACAAAAACATTAATAATAACTAATAAAAAAGTTAAAAAAGACACATTAAAAACAATGAATGAAATATTAGATAAAAATAAATATTAAAATTTAATAAAACTTTAAATTAATAAATTTTTTTATATAATAAAACCAAGATAATATTAAATTAATTTAATATTGTTTTAAGTTTAAATATTATATTATTCAACAATAAAAAATAAATTAAAAAGAAAAAAGGATTTAAAAAATGAGTTTATTTGGTAGATTTTATAAGGCTTTAGGTTTTACAGGTGAAATGGCTAAAACAAAAATTGTTGACTCTGCTGAAGGATTTGCTAAGATTTTAGTAAAATTAGACCCTAAAGGTGCAAGTGAAACTCAATTAAGAATTATGAGAGAACAATTAGAAAAAGCATCTCTTGTGTTAGCTACAAAAAGAGTTGAGTTAGATAAAGAACAAAAAGAGGCAGACGCAGCTGAAGCAGAATACAATAAATATAAAAAAGCGGCGCAGTTGTTAAATGATAAAATTACTGCAGACCCTAGTTTAGAAACAACTCAAGGTAAAAAACTTGATGAATTAATTGCTAAAACTAAAGATTTAAAAGCGTCTTTTGAAAAAGAAAAGTTAGAAGCTGACGCTGTTAGAGAAATTGTTGAAATTTTAGATGAAACAATTAATGCAAAATTTGAACAAATTAAACAAGCTGAAAGAGCTTTAGGTTCAGTTCAAAGAGAAATTGAAAAACAAAAAATTATTGAAGATAATGCTAAATCAAAAGAAGATTTGGAAGAATTAACTAAATCAACAAATGACTTCTCTTTTGCTGTTGAAGCTATGAACGAAGAAGCTAATAAATTAAAAGCTAAAAATATGTCAAGAGAGGCTTTAAAAACTTTGTCTGATGGAACTAATATTGATAATGACACATTTATTCAAGATTTAGTTAAAGAGGCAGAAGGAAAATCTCCTGAAACAAGAGATTAAAGATTAGCTGAATTGTAAAAAAAACAATTAAATAAATGTAAAAAGGAAGTGAAAAACTTCCTTTTTTTTTGCATAAAAATAAGGAAATAAAATGGATTTATTAAGTTTAGATTTTTTTATAATATTATTTAAATATTATTTTTTAATAATTTTAATGATATTAATAATACACGATTTGTTAGTTTTTATTTTTCAAGATAAAAAATATATTTATATGTTACCATCAATACCTTTTGGATTGTTACACTCTTTTCAAGCTAAAAATTTATTTTTAAAAATAATGAGTTCTGTATTTTGGTTATTAATTATAGTACCTTATTCTGCAATATCGGATTGTTTGTTGATGTTTGATATAAAAATAGGTTTAATCCAAAAACTTTTTTCTTTTAAAAAGAGTGACGGAATAAAAGAATTAAAAAAATTAAATCAACAAATTAAAGAACATTTTAAAGATAAAAAATGGTAAAAAAAACAAAACTAGATTTATTAACAATAATTTCTGTATTTATGTTTAAATGACAAAAAAAAAGATATAGAGAAAATTAAAAATGTACTTTTAAGTTCTGTAATTTCATATGAAAATAAAAAATACAGGTTGGTGTTTAAAATGTTTCTACTAAGTTGAATTCTATTAAAATACTTCAGATAAATCAAAAAAATAGAAGAAGATAAAAAAAACAAAATAAATGATTAAATGATTAAAATTTAATCTTTTTTTACATATTTAAAGAATTGCTTTTTTGAAGATTAATTTCAGGGTCTTTAATCCATTTTAAATTATAAATACTACTTAAATCAAATATAACTATTTCTTTACTATTTGGTATTTTATCACCAAAGTGAAAATTAATGAAAGCTTTTTTTTCAGGATAAAATTTTGTCATATAAAAATTTAACATATGTCCCATACTTTGAAAATCTTTTTTACGAATTTTATCTCTTTTTAATTCTTTTTTTAAGAAGTCCTTACGATGATTGTAATTTACCAAACTTGTAAAATCTAATATATCTTCATCAGGTATTTCCAAAGATAGAACACCTTTATTACCATAATATTTTCTCATACTAGAATTACCTCGTTTGTAACAGTAAAATCCATAACCACTTTTACCAATACCAACAAGAGGAAAATCAAATTTAATTTCTGTTCCGTGTTCTAATTTCATAATAATCCTAATTTTAAATTAATAAAATTATTATATTAAAAAAATTTTTTTTTAATATCTATTTTTTTTCGTTATTAAGAATAATCTTAAACATTTTATAATAAATAACTATAGTTAAAAAAGCAAAACCTATAGCAAATAAGAAACTTAAGAAACCTAAATTGAAATATTCAGCGAGTATTTCAGCGTCAGTTTTAGAATAATTTAATCCAACCATTTTAAATAATAAATAATTTCTAATGTCATCAAAACTATCAACAGCAAAAATAGAACTTAAAATAATACCTATAAATTTTGTATATTTTAATTTTATAGATAATAAAATTAAGGAAGTTAAAATAATAGAACTGAGAAACCATATATTAAAATAACTATTAATATAAATTATATTTATAATTATAATAGCAAAAGAAAAAACTATAAAATATAAATCAATTAATCTTTCTGATTTTGAACAATATAACATAGTAGCCCCTATTAAAGCAGTACCTAAATATCCTGAAGCACTTATAATAGGAAAAAAACCACCAGATGAATTAACAAATCCACCTTGATTATGTAAATTTAGTTCCACTACTTCACCACCAGTTAACAATGTTGCAATAGCGTGACAAACTTCGTGGACACTTGTAATATAATAAGTTATTGGGGTAAATAATATATTGTTTTTGAATATAAAAAAAGTTATAAAAGATATAAAAAATAGAGTTAATAAGTATTTATTATTGATAACACCTTTATTGTCTACTAGATTATAGTTTTTCATTAAAAATCCTTGTATTTTTTTAAAATAGATTTTAAAATGTTATTAATATTTTTAAAGAAGGTTATAAACCCTCTTTTTTATTTAGAAATTTTAGTTTTCATAATTTCATTTACTAAAGACTTGTCTAAATTATCTCCATACTCTTCTATTAGTATTTTCATAATTTTTCCAGTATCTTTTCCTGTAACTGTTTCTAATTCTAAATCACTAATAACAGAGTCAATAGCAACTTCAGTTTCTCTTTCTGATAAAATTTTTACACCAAAAGATTCCATAACTTTTAAACAAGTATCAATAGTTAATTGTGAATAAGGAGCACCCTCTTTTTTAGAGTCTTTTTGTTCTTTAAGTTCTGTTTTAGTAGCGCTTAAAATTAATTTTTTTTCATCAGTTTCAGCATTTTTTACGCCAATAGTCATTTTTTCTACTTGTTTTAAAATAGCACCATAAGCTAAAGATAAAAATTTATCTTCTTTTTTTGAAAGAAGTACAGTTTTTTTTAATGTTTTAATATCCATTTTTTTCCTTTGTTTTTAATTTTTTTTGTTTGTGTATTATTATACCATAATTATTAAATAAATATAGATATAAAATATTTAATTAAATATTTTTTTATAATATATCAAAATAAAAAAAAGGAAAAATAATGAAAACTCAAGAGAAACTATTAAAAAGTTTTAATTTAATAAATAAAATTTTAAAAAAAGAACCTGAAAAATTTGTTAAATCTGAACCTGTTGGTGTTATAGTTATAACAGAAGAAAATCAAAAAGAAATAAATAATTTAATAGAATTAGATTTTGGAAACGAATACCCTTCTTGTGGTATAAAAAAAGAAGCTTTAAAAGCTGGAACTATAGATAACGCTATATACGATATAAATAACACAAAATATATTGAGGAAGTTGACGGTGTTAAAATGATAAAAAAGGGAGTTTCTATAATAATCCAAACAAAAAAAGACGGTACTTTAGATATTTACCCTAATCCAGACTTATTTAGAAACCACAAACCAGTTAAAGACGGTAGTAACTTGAATAAAAATATTACAGGAAATGCTTTGATTGATAAACATATTGAGTTTTTTAATAAGGAGGCTATAGTTGAAATGTATATGGCTAAAGATATTAAAAAATATGCTAAATTAGGAAACAATGGAACAATAAAAACACGAACAGGTCGAATACAAAGATATGACCAAAAAAGTTTTTTTGCTATGGAAAAAGATAAAAACGGAAATATAACTAAAATAAACTTAGTTCAAGAAGATATAGACGGTAACCCTATACAATATATAACACTTAAAAAATACAAAGAAAGTGCTTCTTATGATACTTCAAGATTTAAGTCAGAAATTAGTAAGGACATTTCTATTTCATAATGGTTTTAACTTCTACGAAGAAGTTAAATTATTAGATGAAACTCCGACCTTAGGGTCGTGAATAGTTCATTTTTTGAGTTTACTTCATAATTATCTTATCGTTAAAGAGTTTAATTCGTTCATTTACGAAAATCTTTCTAACATTATTTCTTTTTAAATTTTTTAGTTCTTCATTTGTCAAAGTAATATGTTTAGTGTGTAAAGTTTTAGTCACGTTATCTACTATAGTAATAAAAACTTGTTCATTTCTATCATCATACTTTTCAGCTATTCCAGTCGTAGAAATAGCATAATCACTATTGAATTTTTCAGAAACTTTAATAGCCATTAATTTAGAAGTGTTTTTGTCAACACCATCAGTTTTAATAGTGTCTCTTAAAGGAATGTCTAAAAGTTTTTCTTTAATTTCTAAAGTATAAGCTACTATTCCACCTTTAAAACATTTTGAAGCTCCTGAAACTGAAACAAAACTATTAGCTAATAATCCTCCTGTTAAACTTTCAGCAACAGATATAGTTTTATTGTTATCTAATAACCAATTAACTATTTCTTTATTCATTTTAATTTCCTATTAATAATATTTATTTTCTTTAGAAACTTCTTTATATTCATAATTTGTATCTATAACTTTACCATTATCATCTTGTGTTGTATATTTAATTCTTTCATATAAATTATTATCAATATAAATATAATCAACAGATTTAAAAACGGTATCAGCAAACATTAAATTAGTAATAAATAAAAATAAAAACATTTTTTTCATTATAAAAATCCTTTGTTAAAATATTTAATAATTATATTATATAAACAAAATTAAATCAATTTTTTTTATAATTAATTAAATTAAAAATAAAAAAGTAGAATTAAAATGAAAGAATATACATACAAAAATTTGATATTAAAAGAATATGATAGTGAAGTCCATTTAATATTAAATAATAAAAAAATTGGTTATGCTATTTTTAAAAATAAAAAAGATTTTTTACATTTAGATAATTTAAAAATAAAAGAAGAGTTTAGAAATAACAATTTTGGTGAATTATTAATTTGTTTTTTACAATTAAAAAATAAACCAATATTATTAGAAGTTTTGTATCCAAGAGTTATCAATTTTTACAAAAGATTGCAATTTGAAATAGATGGCGACGAAAATTCTTATCGTTATGATAATAAAAAAATATCAAAAGAATATTTAAAAAAATTAAATTACTATAAGGTCAATATAAAAGAAAGTAATATTATATCTAATGATTTTTCTTTTGGTATGAGTTTTTAATTTTCTTGAAAAATTAATAAAAAATAATAAAATATAAAGAAAATAAAAAAAGTTTTTCAAATGGAAAAAGGTACTGGTTGTTGTAGTGTAAATAATAGTAATGTTCTTTCTAATAAAGAAAAAAAACGTAATATTTTAGTTTTTGTAATGACTATAATAGTTATTTTTAATGCTTTAATAGGTAAATTTGATATTACTATGGTAATGCTAACTAGTGTTGTTACAATTTTTGTAGTTATGGACTTGGGAAGAAAAGCAAATAAATTTTTTCAAAGTTCTTTCTATGTAATTAATGGTTGTGTTATAGGATATGCCTTTTTCAATATGTTTAAAACTGCTTTAAACTAACTAACTTTAAAATTCTAATCGAATTCTACAGCAAAAATAAATTGCAAATAATGAAAACAACAAAATAAATTTTTTCATATAAAACCTTTTTTTCAATTTTTTTGATATAATATCATAAATATAAATTAAAACATAAAAAAACTAAAATGTTTTTAAATTAAAGGAATAATATGAAAAAAATAATTAATACTTTATTGTTAGGTTCAGTAATCTTATTTTCAGGTTGTAGTGTTAAAGACTCTGATATTTGTGAAATGAAGAATAGTAGAATTATTTTAAATATTCAATTAAAAGATGACTCAGAAGAAAATCAAGAACTTTTAACAAAAATAAGAAATATAAATACTTCTTTTAATATTCCAAATGATAAAACTAATTTAACAAATATAAATACAAGTTATTTAGAAGCTAAAGATTTTTTTGATAGATATTATGAATTAATTAATGAAGAAAGAGAGAATATAGTTAATACAGAATCAGAATTTAAAAGAAGTTTAAAAAATTCTTTTAAAGAAAGAACATCTACTTGTACAACAAAAACAAGATATATAGATGGTGTTACTAAAGAAAAAGAAACAAATGTTGAATATCTATTAAATTTAGAGGATTAATTAATTGAAATTTATAAATAATAAAAAATTTTATGAAGAAATTTTATCAAAAATAAAAGATAAAACATTAATAAATCAAAATTTACCAAAACTATTAAATATAATTGGTATTGAAGATTTAATTAAAAAAGAAAATTCATATTATGACGATGATTTATCTTTAGAAGATTTTAAAATTATATTAAATCAAAATAGTCATAAAATCAAAAAAGAAAAGACAAAAAATTATGATGTTTCATTAACTAAATCAAAAAATAATAATGTTAATGTTAGTATTATGTTTGGTAAATTAAAAGATAATAATCTTAGTGTTATTTATTGTAAAAGATTGATTTCAAAAAATAATTTTAACCAAAATGAACTTGTTGATTTTTTATTAGAAGAATATTATGAAGATTTTATAGATTTAACAAAAGATATTGATTTAAGTGAAGAAAATATTAAAAAATATATTAATAAAAATGAGAACCATTCAATATCTGGTTTAATAGAATATCAAAAAAATATAAATTTTTTATTTAATACCGAAAAAACATTACAAGAAAATATTCAAAAATATATAAAACAATTAAGTTTAAAAAAAAATTTATCTATAGAACTAACAAAAGAAATAATAACTACTATAGAATTATCAAATTATAGAAAAGATTTATTCAGATTTATGCCTTTAAATAATGAAATAATAGATTTATGTATGTCTAATAATTATGATACTGATATAAAATATATTATTAATGATTTAAGTGAAAATAATAATATCCAAGAAGATAATATTAGATATATAATTGAAAAATATATTCCAAATGATAAAGAAGAATATGCTATAAATCTTTTGAATAAAAATAATATTAAATTAAAATTAAGTAAAGATTTTTTAATAGAAAATTTAAATAAAGTAAATGAAATAACAATTATAAACAATTTATATAAAAAAGAAAAAGAATTAAAAGAAGTTCTTGAATTAAAAATTAAATTAAATAAAGAAGAAAATAATAAATTAAATAAAACAATAGATAAAACTAAATTTTATAAATATTTACAAGAAAATACTCATTTTGATTTAGATTTTTATTCTGAAATTTTAAAATTAAATGGTGAAAATATAGAACAATTAGAATTATATTTTTTAAAAGAAGAAACTTCTAATAGAAATTGGAAAAAAATATTGAATAAATTAGATAAATATAAAGATGATGAAAAAATGAAATTTTTTATTATTTCTAATATCCCACCTTTAGAAGATATAGTAATTCCTGAATTTATTTTAGAAAAATATTTTGATTTATTTAAAAATAAAAAAAATAGTGATATTAGTGATTTTTTTGAAGAAGAAGTTTTAACTGATGATGAATATATCAAATATGATATATTGAAAACACAATTAATACCAAATAAATATAAATATGATATTAATTTTTTAAATTCTTTTGAAAAAAGAGATTTTCATAATTATTTAAAAGAGCAAGATTTAAATCAAAAAAACTATAATTTTATATTTAATAATATTTTAAAACCAAAATTTAATGAAGATGAATTAGATTATTTTTATTTAACTTTATCAACAAATAAAAATTATATATCTAAATTAAATAAAGATGAGTTTTATAAATTATTAAAAAACATTTTTGAAATAAATAAAAAAGAAACTAATAAAATGTATATAAATAGAATAGATTTTGGATATATTAATTGTATTCATAGTTATTTTGTTGAAGAAACAAACTTAAAAAATAAAATAAAAAATACTAAAGAAATAGATTATGGTATTTCACTTTAAAAGCTTCTTTTTTTTACGAAAAATAAATGGATTAGGTATTTTAGGTTCTAATTTATCTTTAAATAAATGATTAATATTAGAATATTCTTGTTCACTAATTAATTCTTTTAATTTTTCTTTAGTAATTCTTTTTGCCATTATTGAAATTAAATTTTCACTTTCTTCATCTTTTTCTAAAAAATAATTTTGCATAAAATGATGTAATTTATTTAAATCTACCCAAGGCATATCCCAAAAACATAAAACAAAAATGATGTTGTCATTTTCTTTTTGTTTATCATTTTCATCATTTTTATTAAAGATATATGGTTTCATTTTATTTCCTAAATGTTTTAAATTTAATTAATTATATTAAATTAATTGATTTTTGTTTTTTCTATTTTTAATTTGTAAAAATCATTTTCATATTTTTGTTTTGATTTACCATATTTTTTTCTTAACTTTTCTTCTAATAATTCTAAAGTTTCTGAGTATCGTTCATAATTTTTTTCATATTCTTCATCTTTATTTAAATGTTTGTCTATTATTTCACAAGTTAAAATATACATAGGGTCATTTAAGTATTTATTATATTTTTCTAATAATTTATCGTGGAATTTTTGAGCATCTTTATTGTTTTTAAAGTAATAATGATTTGGCCAGTTAGGTTCATACTGGTATCCGTAACTTTCTTCAACAATATAAATAAATTGGATATTACTAGTTCTTTTTATTTTTTTATATTTTTTATTTTCTTTTATTTGGAAATCCACTTTTATCCTTTTAATTTAAAAATCAAAATTAACTGAAAATTAGTAATTATTTTAATATAATTAAAATTAAAATTAACTGAAAATTAATAATTAATTTCATATAATTAAAATTAAAATTATTAGTACAATAAAAAGGAGTTAAATGAAAAATCAAGGTATGGAACATATAGATTGGGACACACAATTTATGATGTTAGCTTATATTACAGCTATGAGAAGTAAAGACCCATCTACACAAGTTGGTTGTGTAATAGTTTCTGAAGATAAAAGAGTGTTACGAACAGGTTATAATGGTTTAACAATAGGTATGGAAGATACTGATGAATTTTGGAGACCAGAAGAAAAAGCTGATAAATACCTTTTTGCTGAACACGCTGAAAGAAATGCTATTTATAATGCTACAAAAAGTGGAGTTACATTAAAAGGTTCTACTGTTTATGTACCTTGGGCACCTTGTTCTGATTGTATGAGAGCTATTATTCAATCTGGAATAAGAGAAGTTGTTATACATAGTAAGCATCCAGGAATGTTAGTTAAAAATAACTGGAACAAAAGTAATGAACGTGGTAAATTAATGGCTAAACGACGTAAAGTAACAATTAGAATGTGGGACGGAGTTTTACCAAATATCAATATAAGATTTGGTGGAAATAACTTTGAAAATAAAAATGGTAGAATAAAGCAAGTTGAAAAATCTCAAGATAAAAAATTAGACAAAAACCAAAGTTTAATGGAGTTAAAATGATTAAAGATGAAGAATTAAAATTTGAAGTTGTAGAAGATGAAGATAGAATAACTATATTATTAAATAATAAAAAAGAGAATATAGGAAAAATAACTTTAGAAATAAGAGATATAAATTATTTTAATGAGTATGAAATAGATGGTTTAATAGAAGAACAGGGTGATACTTTAAAGAAAAATGAAATATATCATTTAGAAAATTTATCAGAAAAATTAAGAGATAAACAATTAATATTTTATTACGAAAGTCTTAAGATAAATAAAGAATTTAGAAGAATGGGGTATCGAACTAAAATGATGAATTTTTCAGTTGATTTATTAAAAGAAAAATCAAAAGATATGAATAATTTTTCTTATATTAACGCCTTTCCATCTTTCGAGGAGAATAGAATTTCATTAGAAAAATTATCTAAATTTTATAAAAAATTTGGGTTTAAAACAATGATTAAACAACAAAACAATATATCTTTGGTATGTGAAGATATTTTTGATTTAAAAACGGTAAAAATCAAAAAAGAAAAAAAT
>RRZU012384594.1_pt1 | contig 19025 bp, 20 predicted proteins | sample 2165561 | NCBI WGS metagenome assembly RRZU01 (sample SAMN10456909, study PRJNA506462) | wastewater metagenome | isolation source: wastewater sludge | place: USA: Moscow, Idaho | reverse complement strand
CTGAGGCCATCAACGAACAGCAAGAGACCATTGAGGCCCTCGGCGGAAAGTACAGCTTCGGCTGGCACGATTCCGACGAGGCCGGTCAAGCTGCTCAGCGTGGACTCAGCGCGGACGTCGTCCGCCATATTTCCGCTGTGAAGAACGAGCCGGAGTGGATGCTCAAGCTCCGACTTAAGGCGCATCGCCTCTTTGAACGCCGTCCGATGCCCACGTGGGGCGCGGATCTTTCCTTCATCGACTTTGACGACTACAAGTACTTCGTCAAGGCAACCGAGCGTCCCGCGAACTCCTGGGACGATCTGCCGGAGGATATCCGTAACACCTACGATCGTCTCGGCATTCCCGAGGCTGAGAAGGCTCGTCTGGTAGCGGGCGTTGCGGCGCAGTACGAATCCGAGGTCGTGTACCACCAGATCCGTGAGGACCTGGAGCAGCAAGGTGTCATCTTCCTGGACACAGACACTGCGCTCAGGGAGCATGAGGAGCTCTTCCGCGAGCACTTCTGCTCGGTCATTCCGGCTGGCGACAACAAGTTTGCTTCGCTCAACACCGCCGTGTGGTCCGGTGGCTCCTTCATCTACGTTCCCAAGAACGTGCGCGTGGAAATCCCGCTGCAGGCTTACTTCCGTATTAACACAGAGTCCATGGGTCAGTTCGAGCGTACGCTCATCATCGCTGACGAAGGCTCCTACGTGCATTACGTCGAGGGCTGCACCGCTCCGATTTACCAGCGCGATTCCCTCCACGCCGCGAACGTGGAGATTGTCGTCAAGAAGAACGCTCATGTGCGTTACACGACGATCCAGAACTGGTCGAACAACGTTCTCAACCTCGTGACCCAGCGCGCCTCTGTCGCTGAGGGTGGCGTCATGGAATGGGTGGACGGCAACATCGGTTCGCGCGTCAACATGAAGTATCCCGCCTGTGTCCTGCTCGGTGAGCATGCCCGCGGCGAGGCTCTCTCGGCAGCCTTCTCAGGCCCCGGCCAGCACCAGGATACCGGAGCTAAGATGATTCACTCGGCTCCTCATACGACGTCGTCGATCGTCTCGAAGTCCATCTCCCGCGGTGGCGGACGTTCCTCCTACCGTGGCCTTGTCCAGGTGGACGAGAACGCCTACGGTTCCAAGTCCTCGGTGATCTGTGACGCCCTGCTCGTGGACGATATCTCCCGTACGGATACCTACCCCTACGTGGATATCCGGACCGACGACGTCCAGATGGGCCACGAGGCAACCGTGTCCAAGGTGTCCGAGGATCAGCTGTTCTACCTTATGCAGCGTGGCCTGGACGAGACGGAAGCCATGGCGATGATCGTCCGTGGTTTCGTTGAGCCTATTGCCCGCGAGCTGCCAATGGAATACGCACTTGAGCTGAACCGCCTCATCGAGCTTCAGATGGAAGGAAGCGTTGGCTGATATGCCGAATTTGTCTACAGATCATTCGAACGCTGTGCTGGTAAAGAACGAGGACTTCAAGACCGGCGCTACCCGTAAGGACCGTTTCGCCTCCTTCGCGGCGGCTGACTTTGAGGTCCCTAACGGTCAGGAAGAAGACTGGCGTTTCACCCCGATGGACCGAGTGGGTGAGTTCTTCGACGCCGAGCTGGAGTCTGCTCTCGCTCTCGTGACCGCGGGCTCTGAGGCCGTTGAGGTCGTGGACCGTGACGATGTGCGTATTGGCACCGTGGGTGTTCCCGACGATCGTTCCTCCGCCATCGCATGGGAGAAGTTCGAGAAGGCCTACGTCGTCACGGTTCCTGCCGGTGTGCCGGACTATGAGGTCGTCGTCGGCCTCAACGCGCCCGAGGGCATGAATTCCGCGCACGTGGCAGTCTTTGCCGAGCCGCACTCCACCGGCACTGTTGTTATCGAACACACCGGTGTTGGCGAGCTTAACGAGGGTATCGAAATCACCGTGGGTGATGAGGCTGAGCTGACGGTCGTCTCCGTGCAGGAAGCCGAACGTACCGCTCGCCACCTCTCCTCGCAGCGCCTACTCGTGGGCCGCAACGCTAAGGTGCGCCACATCGTGGTGACCCTCGGCGGCGACGTCGTCCGTGTCTCCACCAGCCTTGCCTACGAGGGTGAGGGCGGCGAAGCTGAGTTACTCGGCGCCTACGTAACCGAAGCTGGCGAGCATCAGGAACACCGCGTGTTCGTCAACCACGGCCCGGCTAACTGCACCTCCAACGTTGCCTACAAGGGCGCGCTGCAAGGTCAGGGTGCCCACTCCGTGTGGATCGGTGACGTGCTCATCCAGGCGCAGGCCGCTAACACGGACACCTACGAGCTCAACCGCAACTTGGTTCTTACCGAGGGTGCTAAGGCAGATTCCGTCCCGAATCTCGAGATCGAAACTGGCGACATTGCTTCGGCAGGCCACGCCTCCGCCACCGGCCGGTTTGACGAGGAACAGCTGTTCTATCTGCAGGCCCGTGGTATCCCGGAGGATATCGCTCGTCGCCTCGTGGTGCGCGGCTTCTTCGCTGAACTCGTCGAGCAGATTGGCGTTGAGTCCGTCCAGCAGAAGCTGATGGCCGCGATCGAGCGCGAGCTGGATCTTGCCGAGCTGGTTGCAGCAGGCAGCGAGGAGGAAGCTGAATGAGTCTGCAGTTCGCCTGCTCCACCGAGGATCTTGATCCCGCGGAGGCACAGCAGGTGACGCTGACCAGTGAGTCAGGTGCCAAGGTGCTGGTCGCCGTCGTCCGGGATTCGGATGGTTCGTGGCACGCCATAGGCGATACTTGCTCACACGCGAACTTCTCGCTCGCTGATGGTGACGTGGAAGACGGCACGATCGAATGCTGGAAGCACGGTGCTCCCTTCGATCTGCACTCCGGCCATCCACTCGCCCTGCCGGCAACCAAGCCGGTCCCCGTTTACGTTATTGAGATTCAAGGCGACGACGTCCTGGTAGACGTCGATGCCACCCTGTCATAGGAGTAGACCTTGTCCACACTTGAGATCCAGAACCTCCACGCCTCGGTCGAGACGGCCGACGGCCTCAAGCCGATTCTGCACGGCGTCAACCTCACCATTGGCGACGGCGAAGTGCATGCCATCATGGGCCCCAACGGCTCCGGCAAGTCCACCACCGCGTACGCGCTTGCGGGTCACCCCAAGTACGTCATCACCGAGGGCAAGATCCTGCTCGACGGCGAGGACATCACCGACGCCACGCCAGATGAGCGTGCCCGCGCTGGCCTTTTCCTGGCTATGCAGTACCCCGTTGAGGTCCCCGGCGTGTCGGTGACCAACTTCCTGCGCACCGCTAAGACCGCCATTGATGGTGAGGCTCCCAAGCTGCGTGAGTGGACCAAGCGCCTCAAGCAGGCCACCGCTAACCTCAAGGTGTCGCCGGACTTCGTGTCGCGTGACCTCAACGTTGGTTTCTCCGGTGGCGAGAAGAAGCGCACCGAGGTTCTCCAGATGGAGTTGCTGCAGCCCAAGGTAGCCGTTCTCGACGAGACCGATTCCGGCCTCGACGTTGACGCCCTGCGTGTTGTCTCCGAGGGTGTTGTTCGCATCCACGAGGAGACCAATAACTCCATCCTTCTCATCACCCACTACTCGCGTATCCTGCAGTACATCAAGCCCGATTACGTGCACGTGTTCGCACACGGTCAGATTGTGAAGACCGGTGGCGCTGAGCTGGCCGATCAGCTTGAAGAGTCGGGTTACGACGCCTTCGTGGAGGCCTAATCGTGTCTGACCAGACTCCGGCACCCCGCGGCGATTTCCCCATCCTGTCTCGTGCAGTGCGTGGGGCACAGCCGCTGGTCTACCTAGATTCCGGTGCCACCTCGCAGCACCCGCAGTGCGTCCTTGACGCCGTGCGGGAGCTCGATGTGGTGCACAACGGTTCCGTTAAGCGTGGCTCCCACCTGCTTGCTGAGGAGGCGACTTACGCCTTCGAAGAAGCGCGTGAAAAGGTCGCCGCCTTGGTGGGGGTAGAGCCGGACGAGGTCGTATGGACCTCCGGCAGCACGCAGGCTATCAACCTGGTGGCCTACGTGATGTCGAATGTGTCAGCGGGCCGCGCTGGCTCCGTGGGGCGCGCTGCCGGTTTGAGCGGTGCTTCTTCGGCCTGGGGCGATTCTGCTGGTCGCGATGACTGGGGGAGTGCATCCGGCTCGGCAGCGGGTGGGAATGCTTCTTCGGACTCAGATAGCTCGGTTGGTTTTGGTTCGATGGACGACGGCGGCCTTGCTGGCAGGTTCCAGGTGGGGCCGGGCGACGTCGTCGTCACCACTCGCGCCGAGCACCATGCCAATCTCATCCCGTGGCAGGAACTGTGTGCGCGCACCGGTGCCGAGCTGCGCTGGCTTGATTTGACGGCGGACGGGCGCATTGACCTGTCCACATTGGACGTCATTGACGAGCGCACCAAGGTGGTGGCCTTCACGCACGTCTCCAATGTGTCTGGGGCTATCTCTCCTGTTGCTGAGATCGTGGCGGCGGCGAAGAAGGTGGGGGCACTCACCGTTCTTGATGCCTGCCAGTCGGTGCCGCACATGCCGGTGAATTTCAAGGAACTGGATGTTGATTTCGCGGCCTTCTCCGGGCACAAGATGCTGGCTCCCACCGGCGTCGGTGCCTTATATGGGCGGCGCGAGCTGCTCGAGGTGATGCCACCCTTCATGTTCGGAGGGTCGATGGTCGAGGTGGTCACCATGGAGAAGACCACATACGCTCCACCGCCCGCCCGGTTTGAAGCAGGCACTCAGCCCGTCGCGCAAGCGGTAGGTATGGGCGCGGCCGCTGATTATCTCCTGGCTATTGGCATGGATAAGATCGCCGCGCACGAGGAGAAGTTGACGAAGAGGATGCTCGACGGCATTGCCGAGATTTCCGGTGTGCGTGTGCTCGGGCCGTTGACGGCGGAGGGCCGCACCGGTTCGGTGGCATTCGATGTGGAAGGGGTGCATCCGCATGATGTGGGCCAGTACCTCGATTCCCTCGGCGTGGCAGTACGTGTGGGGCACCATTGTGCGCAGCCGATTCACCGCCACTTTGGCGTGTTCGCTTCGTCTCGAGCATCCCTTGGTCCCTACAACACCGCCGATGAGGTTGATATCTTCATATCTGCCCTTGCGGGCGTCCGGAAATATTTCCGTTTGGAGGACTGATGAGCGATCTGGATGCGATGTACCAGCAGATCATTCTCGACGCGGCGCGCGAGCGTCACGGCGCGGGTGCTCTTGATGATTTTGATGGTGAGTCATTCCAGGTGAATCCCACCTGTGGTGACCAGGTGAATATGCAGGTCAAACTTTCTGCCGATGGTTCTCATATTGAGGCGATCGGTTGGGAAGGCCATGGCTGCTCGATTTCCCAGGCCTCGATTTCTATCATGACTGAGATGGTTGAGGGCAAGGACTTGAGCGAAGCAATGGCTCTCTCCGAGACCTTCCGAAAGCTGATGGATGCCCGCGGGCATGACCTTAGCGAGGACGAGACCGACACCTTGGAGGACGCGGCGGCGTTCGTGGGTGTTGCCAAGTTCCCCATGCGAATTAAGTGTGCGTTGCTGGGGTGGATGGCCATGCGCGACGCGACCGACCAGGCCGTGTTGGCCAATGAAGGAGCAGACCATGTCTGAGGAACAGTTGGAATCCGCCCCGGCGTACCCGGGCGGGGTAGGGGAGGCCGCTGGTATTCCGGCTGTTACTCCGACGGTTGAGGATATCGAGGAAGCACTGCGCGACGTCATCGATCCTGAACTCGGCATCAATGTTGTGGATCTTGGCCTGCTCTACGGCGTGAACCTTGACGGTACGAAGGTTGTCGTGGATATGACCCTGACGTCCGCTGCCTGCCCGCTCACTGATGTGATTGAGGATCAGGCCGCCCAGGCTCTGGAAGGCATGGTGACCTCGATGCGTATCAACTGGGTGTGGCTGCCGCCGTGGGGCCCGGAGCGTATCACTCCTGAGGGTCGTGAGATGCTGCAGGCGCTCGGCTTCAACGTGTAAGTTGACGGCTTTCTGGCTTTCTGAAAGGGCGACGACGGCGCCTGCTGGCCATTGGTTGACAGGGTGCTGGTTGGTTGTCTGAATAGTTGGCGAGAGGGGCGGTTCCGGAAGGGACCGTCCCTTCTTGTCTGTACAGAGGCGACTATTCGGCAAGCGCATCGGCGCATTGGCTCAGTGCCTCGTGTAATGCATCGATTTGGGCATCGGTGAGCGTGCTGACCATTTGTTGCTCGACACGCATCACTTCTTCCTCGGCCCGGAGGAGCAGTGCTGCTCCTTCTTCTGTCAGTGCGGTAGGTAGGATTCGACCGGTTGTGGCTTTGTTGGCGCGTTTCACGAGTCCGCGCTCTACCAGTGAGCGTAGAAGAGTGTTCATTGTTTGTCGGGTGACGAAGACGTCACGCGCTAAATCAGAGTTTGACGCGCCAGGATTCAGGCTGAGGGCCTTGAGGCAGGAGTATTGGGGCGTCGTGAGCCCAAAGGGCCTGAGCCTGTCATCCATTGTGGAGCGCAGCGCGGACTGGGCACGTTTCAGTTGATAACCAACTATTCCGTTGGCGTCACGATATTGCTTCATGTCAGCATTCTGACATATAGTTGTTTGTGTCAGCATTCTGACATTCATTATATGGAAGGAAATCTCCATGGCTGTCACCGGACTTGACTTTGTTGCGCTTCAGGTACGCGACGTCGAACAATCGGCAACGTTCTACGAGAAGCAACTCGGCCTCACCCGCGCACCCTTCGCCCCACCCGGGGCGGTGGTATTCACAACGACACCAATCCCGTTTGCGGTTCGTGAGCCGCTACCCGGTGTCGACTTGAATGAGGTCCCCCAGCCGGGAGTGGGTGTTGCGTTGTGGCTGTACTGCGACGCCGTCGTCGCCCTCCATGAGTCTCTTGTCGCTGCGGGTGTGGAAGTTGTTCACGCACCGGAACCGGGTCCATTCGGTATGACGTTCACATTCTTGGATCCTGAGGGATACGCGATCACCGTCCACGATAAGGGATGAGGCGGGGTCATCCCGTGCAAGGGTGGTTGTGCGAATTATGTGGCGGTGAGAGCGGGCTGTGTGCCATTATTGGCGGCTGACCTGCTCTCGCCGCCATCCAGTTAACAGCACTTGGCTACCGGGATGCTATGCGTTGGCATATCCCGGTATTTATTCGTAACAGCCGGTTGCGTCGGATGATTTAATGGTTCGCATGACCATCTATCTTGGCGGGGGCGGCTCTGCGGCCCAGGAATCGCAGGTGTGGCAGCGAGCTTTGCGCGATGTTGACAGGTTTCTGTACTGGCCGTTTGCTCTGCCGGATCATATGGTTGTGGGGGCCGAAGAATGGCTAACCTCCAGTCTCCGTGAGTTGGCGATCGACGTGGAGGTCGAGACGTGGGAAAGTCTCGCCGGACACTCGCCAGATGAGTTGGCGCCTTTTGACCTGTTATTCGTTGGTGGCGGTTCCACCTCGAAGCTCGCCCAACATATTCGTGATCATGAGTTTGAAGCGGCCATTCATAGATATTTAGAGGGCGGCGGCAGCTATTACGGTGGCAGTGCTGGAGCCGTGCTTGCCGTTGACTCCATCGATATTGCCGCGCTCGTCGACAACGATCCTGACGCGGCTGGCGTCAAAGGACTCGGCCTCATCCGTGGTGTGTCGATACTTCCGCATGCCAACTTCTTTTCGTCGGAACGGCAGCAGGAGACTGCTCGCGAACTTGGACAAAATGTCCTTCTGCTGCCTGAGGACTCGGGTGTGATGTACGACGGCGCCGCCCTCCACGCTATCGGTCCCGGCGAAGTTCGCTTCATGGCCCCGGACGGCGAGATTTCCAGACTATGACCAGAATTCGTGCGATCGGTTTCGATCTTGACGGAACGCTGTTCGACCACCAAGGATCCGCGAACACTGGAGTCACGGTGTTCCTCAAGACTCTCGGTTTAGAGCCATCAGACGAAGCGTTGAAGCTTTGGTTTGGTGCTGAGGAAGAGGCGTTTGAGGAATGGCGGGCTGGTCGAATCAGCTTCCAGGAGCAGCGCAGGCAAAGGTTGAGAATCGTGCTACCAGCGCTCGGTTTCGACGTCGAGGACAAGCCGCCCGGGTTGGATCAACTGTTCGAGCGCTACTTGGTTGAGTATCGGGCCGCCTGGGCTGCGTTCCAGGACACGGCGAGGGTCTTGGACCAGTTGCGTTCCGAGAGATTTAGGCTGGGACTATTGACCAACGGGAACGCGCAACAGCAACTCGACAAACTCAAGAGAATCGGCATACTTGACGCATTTGACACCGTCTGCATTTCCGAAGAGATCGGCGTGCAAAAGCCCGATCCACGGGCATTCGAGATGTTGGCTGGGCGCCTCGGCTGCTCACTAGATGAGTGCCTATTCATCGGAGATAATCCCGATCAGGACATTGCCGGTGCGATTGGGGCGGGAATGCGAGCGGCGCTCGTAGAGCGCTCCCGAGTAGGTGCCCCAGATCTGAAGTCGGTAATCCGCTTCGCGCTCGCTTCCGACTGAAGTCTGCAGCATCGATGTGGTTTTTTAGGTGAAGGTTGTGAAAACGACATGCGTCTGAGGGCAAGATGAAGGCACACATTGAGAATCATGCTCTCGTCAGCGGTTCTGGAGTGAGGCAGAGAATCCTTGCATGGGAACGATGATCAATGAAGGAGCGCTAGCGCAGCTTCAGGAACGTGCGAGCGTGACCAAGGACGGTTGGTTGAACGACGGCGACCTCGACGACGGTATCTACAGAGAGTCCGGTCGCGGCGCCCGCGGAACACCGCTGGTGGTGCTCTTCTTGAGTCTGGCCAGCGGTGCTCCGACGAGCTACATGATGCCCACTATGCTCAGCGTCCAGCTAATCCCTCGTCCTGTCCGCTCGCGTTGGCTGCCCTGATGACTGCGGCCATACTAGCTGCGAGTACTGAGCTAGCCTTACCGGCTGCCCAGGCGACTTCACCACGATGGCGGTACTCGATGACCGTGAGTGCTTCGGTGTTGTTCCCCTGTCCGATGCTTGTCTGGTGCAGGTCGAGCACGTCGATTCTGATTCTGTGGGCGGCCAAGGTGGCCGTTAGGGCCTCGACCGGTCCGATTCCGTTATGGACGCTGACATGGATTTCGCCCCTTATCTTAAGCGTGATGCGGGTGCTGTTGTGTCCTTCATGGTCGGAGGTTTCGTAACTAGTCAGTTCAACTTTTCTGCCGGCGCTTGTATCGAGATAACTGTGTTGAAAGATGTTCCAGATGTCCTTAGCGGTCACCTCGGAGCCAAAATTGTCCGCGTGCCGTTGAACTCGTCGAGCAAGGTCGATTTGCAGTCGCCTGGGCAGTTCGATGCCGTATTCGGTTTCGAGCAGGTAGGCGACACCTCCCTTGCCCGACTGGGAGTTCACGCGGATCACTGCCTCGTAGCTTCGCCCGATGTCGGCGGGATCGATCGGCAGGTAGGGAACCTTCCATGTGATTTCATCTTCCGGTTGGCCTTCGGCGCGAGCGCGAGCGCGATGTTCGGCGAAGCCTTTCTTGATGGCATCCTGATGGGTACCGCTGAAGGCGGTGTGCACGAGATCTCCGACGTAAGGATGGCGGGGATGAACCTGCAGACGGTTACAGTGTTCGACAGTGCGGCGAATCTCATCAATATCGGAGAAGTCGATCATCGGATCAATGCCTTGCGCGTGGAGGTTGAGAGCTAGCGTCGCAATATCCACGTTTCCGGTGCGCTCTCCGTTACCGAAGATACAGCCTTCGACGCGTTGTGCTCCGGCAAGTACAGCAAGTTCGGCACAGGCGGTTCCGGTGCCTCGGTCGTTGTGCGGATGCACGGAAAGGATCACGCTGTCACGGCGGGCGAGATTCTTGTGCATGTATTCGATCTGATCGGCGTACACGTTGGGTGTTGCTATCTCGATAGTGGCCGGCAGGTTGAGGATCACCGGACGCTCCGGTGTAGCCTGCCACAGCTCGCTCATCGCGTCGCAGAGTTCGAGGGCATAGTCGGGTTCGGTGAGGTTAAAGACTTCAGGACTGAACTCAAAACGCACGTTCTCCATGGAGCCAGCAAACTCGAGCACATCACGTCCGCCTGCCAGGATCAGTTCCTTCAACGCTGCCCGATCATGGCCGAGCACCGTCGAGCGCCAGGTGGGTGCGGTGGCGGTGTACATGTGGATGACCACGGGGTTCGTGCTTCCCTGGATTGCTTCGACGGTGCGCTTGATGAGATCACGCCGGGCCGCGGTGAACACAACGAGCGTCACGTCATCAGGGGCGATATCGGTTTCGGCGATGAGGCGTACGAAGTCGAAGTCGGTCTGCGAAGCAGAAGGGTAGCCGACCTCGATCTCCTTGTACCCCATAGCGACCATGAGTTCGAAGAAGCGGCGTTTGCGGGCGGAGTCCATCGGCTCTGCAAGGGCTTGGTTTCCATCGCGGAGATCAACCGGCACCCATAACGGCGCCGACGTGAGTCGTTTGCGTGGCCATTCCCGTTCGTCGTCGGCAAGAGGAACCGTGATGCGTGAGTATGCGTCAGCGTACCGGTGGGAGGGCATCTGCGAATGTCGTTGCCGATTCCAGTTTGGTGCTCCCACGGGAATGGAGCCCGCAGGCGTAGAGATGGTGGGGAAGATAGTGTTGTTGTGTGTGGCTGTTGTTGTCATGAGTTCTTCGTTCCTTCATTGTCTGGCGCTACGACCGGCGTAGACACATGCACCACGACGGGGAACCGGTCTTATTAGGCCCCGCCGTGGCACAGAAGAAGGAGGAACTCGAAAGAAAACGAAAACATGGGTAGACTGTAACACAACTCCTCAGACAAGTAGAGCGGTAAGGATTTGATGATGGTACAGGTGAGACGGACCTCGCTTGCAGATCAGGCTGCAGATGTCTTGTTGGAACGCATTAGATCAGGCGAATGGCGTTTAGGGGAGAAGCTGCCGGGTGAAACGACCTTGGCTCCCCAGCTTGGCGTTGGACGCTCCACCGTCCGTGAAGCAATCCGGCAGCTCGCTGGACGCGGAGTCGTAGACTCGCGGCAGGGGGCGGGAGTGTTCGTGATGGCCCTTGACGCCCCCGAAGACTGGGATGCGGTACTGCGCCGCGCAGACATCGTGGCGGTGATCGAGGCCCGTATTGCAATCGAGACGGAGGCTGCAGCCCTAGCGGCCGAGCGCCGCACACCGGCTGATCTCCGTATGATTCGCCGAGCGCTGATCCTCCGCGATGAGCGGCGTGGTAACGCTATTGAGTTGGTTGACGCAGATACGGCATTTCATCGTGCGATCGTGGCTGCGGCGCACAACCCAATCCTCATCGAACTGTTTGATGGCTTCACACCGCGACTACGTCAGGCAATGATTGACATGCTCCGCATCCGGCCCGATCACACAAACGATGCTGATCACGAGGCCCATGCCGACCTTGTACAGACGATTGCGGACAGAGACGCGAGTGGTGCGGCACTTCAGAGTCGCGCCCACTTGCAGACAATGAAAGCCGCGCTCGCCTAATGATCTCGACTTTGCGGATAGCGGCTGTCACTGAACTCTGGTACGAGGACATCGCTCCCTCGGGGTAAACATCCAGGAGCATCGTGCGTGCCTGTCCTACGGCGATTAGGTGACGGAGAATCTGGTGCGGTACGAGGTGGGGGTCGTTCCATAGTGAGCGACGAAGTTCTGGCGGAACGTCACCACGCTGACAAAACCGGAGGTACACGCAACCTTCTCGATACTCCACGTCGTCGTTTCGAGGAGGTGGCGCGCCTCGTCCAGTCGGCAGGAGAGAACCCAACGGGCCGGTGTGCTGCCAGTGGTCTCTTTGAATCGGCGGGTGAAATGCCGGACGCTCATGTTGGCGTGCGTGGCGAGCGACTGCACATCCAGCGGTTGATCGAGATGTGCCAGCGCCCAGTCCAACGTCTCACCAAGTGAGTCGTGTTGGTGAGACGAGACCGGCTTGTCGATGTATTGCGTTTGGCCGCCCTCGCGATGAGGGGCGACGACGGCGCGCCGGGCAATAGTTGTGGCCGCCGCGGCTCCGAGTGTTCGTCGAACGATATGAAGACAGGCGTCTAGAGCGGAGGCGGTGCCCGCCGATGTCAACACGTCGCCATGATCGCTGTATAGCGGATCGGGCGAAACCTGAACGGCGGGGTAGCGCTCGGCGAGAGTCTCGGCATGTAACCAGTGAGTTGTGGCCGCGCGTCCATCAAGCAGTCCGCTCGCGGCAACCGGGAATGCTCCGAGACAGAGGCCAGCGACGGCGGCTCCTCGCGCGTGCGCACTGCGCACCAGTGCCTTCAACGACTCGTCAGGTTCTGGAAGCTCATTGGGCCAGGAGACAAAGATCAGCAGATCAGCTGCGGTGGCGTAGTCCGTCCCGTGGACGTCTGTAAGTATGACGCTGTTGGTAGTCCGTACAGGGGCGCCGTCGTCGCTCCACATTGCCACGGTCCAATCGGGGGCGAGTCCCAACCGCGTGACCTCGCCGAACACGAGAAGTGGCGAGGCGAGATGGAACAGTGAGATTCCCTCGAAAACGTGAAGAGCAATCCGCATTGTTGGCCTGATTTCATCGACAAAGGTCATATGTGCCTCTCACTCTACCCGGGCGCATCGCGTGAGAATCTCCATGACGCCGTACAAAGGCGTCGGTCAATCCCGGATTGAAGGAGATGAAGACAATGTCAATCAACAGAGTTCTTGTGGTGGTGGACGTGCAGCAGGAGTATTTCGACGGTCCGCTGAGGATTCAGTACCCCACGCCGGAGATAGTACGTGACACCGTTGTCACGGCGATCGCTGCCGCCCGTGCCGCCGATGTTCCGGTGGTGCTCATCGAACACGAAAATCCCGCGAGCGCGGTGGCCTTTGCTACCGGATCGGAGCGGCAGAAGCTTCATCCTCGGCTTGAAACGTTTCGTGATCTTCCGAGGTTCGCCAAGAACAAGGCCAGTGTTTTCACCTCGGGAGAGTTCGTCGAGTGGCTCGTTGAACATGACATTACCGTCGTGACGTTGGCGGGTTTCATGACTAACAATTGCCTGTTGGCGAGTGCCGCAGCGGCCGAACCCCTCGACTATTCGGTCGAAATATTGAGGGACGCGAGCGGCACGATCAATCTTGTCAACGAAGCCGGAACGGTGGAGGCCCGGCAGCTGCACGAGACGCTCATGGTGCTCCTGCACTCCAACTGGGCCGCCGTGACTCGTACCGACCGTTGGATTGACGCGATCAACGAAAGGAGCGCACTCACACGGAGCAACTTGATTGTTTCAGCTTCTCAAACACATGAAGACGGCGTCGCGCACCTGCGGAAGTGAGGTGACGCCGTCGTCGGCAAGGAGATGTGCTGCACCGGGTACCACTTGCGCCGTGACTCCAAGGTGCTCGGCGAACCAACCGGTTGGTGAGGGAGGGGGAACTAACGGAGCGTGCTCAGTGACTACGGCTGGGCCACGTTCCAGGTGTCGCAGGAGGCCACGGTGCCATTGTTGTATCCCTGGACGAGCCAGTTCATGCGTTGTTCGGCGCTACCATGGGTGAAGCGTTCCTGATTGACGCTCACGCCAGCATTCTCCATGATGTGGTCGTCTCCCACGGCAGCGGCAGCCGAGACAGCTGAGTCAAGTTGCTCCCGCGTGATCGGACGGAGGAAGGTCTCGCCTGATTCAGGATCGACGGTTGTCGAGGCATTGTTGAGCCACGCGCCCGCCAAGCAATCCGCCTGCAACTCGGAGCGAACTTGCGAGCCGCTCGGCCCAGAGTCGCCCTGGCGCACGCGGGCTAGGTATCCGAGCTGATTCTGGATATGGTGCCCAAACTCATGCGCCACGATGTAGGACTGGGCGAGGGTAGAATTCTCGGTGCCGAAGTCGGTTTCGAGTTGGTCAAAGAAGGTGACGTCCAGGTACACGGTTTGATCGGCAGGGCAGTAAAACGGACCCATTTGTGCGGAACCGGTGCCGCACGCCGTCGTCGTCGCCTCATCGAAAACAACGAACTGGGGCTGCACATACTCAACGCCAGTCTCTTCGGGCAATTGGGCCTGCCAGTAAGCATCGAGGGACTCCGCTGTTGCTACCATCCAGCACTCTGTCGACGCGTTCGCGTCCGCACCCGTCGTGCACTGCGCGCTGAGGTCGCCGCCGTTCTCGCTGGTGACGGAGGGCGGAGTAAGAGCCTGTGGGTCAACCACCTGCCCTGTGAAAAGGTAGATGATAATGGCGCCGATCAAACCGATGCCGCCAATACCTCCGGCCGCCACGGTACCGCGCCCGCGGCGCTGGACCCGGGAGCCGTCAAGCCTGATTCCGTCATTCATGGACATGTCTTGAGGATAGTGGGCCGGGCACCATGCTGCCCAGTCCCGGAGACGCGTGGCTCTTCTTGGCCGTAGCTGCGCGTGCCGTGCGATACAACCGATGCCCTAGGTTAGGCACCCCGCAAAAAGGTTTGTAGGCTAGAGGGCGTGATTAACGCCCAGAACCTTACGATGCGGATCGGTACCCGTGAGCTCATCGTCGACGCCAATTTCCGTATCGATAAAGGCATGCGGATTGGATTGGTCGGCCGTAACGGTGCCGGTAAGACAACTCTCACGCGACTGCTTGCGGGGGAGGGTGTCACCTCGGAGGTTATCGAGCACACTGGTCAGATCTCGCGCGGTGGCGAGATTGGTTACTTGCCGCAGGACACTCACACGGGCGATCCTGAGGAACTCGCACGTGACCGTATTCTTTCCGTGCGCGGTATCGATGCGACGATTCGGCGTATCCGCAAGGCGGAACACGAAATGTCCACGCAGACTGGCAATCGCCAGATCAAGGCGATGGAACGTTATGTGCGCCTTGATCAGGAGTTCACCGCTGCCGGTGGCTGGGCCGCAAGCGCCGAGGCCGCGCAGATGGCTGCGGCGCTGGGGCTCCCGGAGCGGGTTCTCAATCAAACCCTCGAGACGTTGTCTGGTGGTCAGCGCCGCCGTGTCGAGCTAGCGCGTATTCTTTTCTCTCAAGCCGAGACGTTGCTGCTCGACGAACCCACCAACCACCTTGACCACGATTCCATCATCTGGCTGCGCGACTATCTGCGCGCCTATAAAGGTGGTTTTGTGGTGATTTCCCATTCTGTTGAGCTGCTGCAGGACACGGTGACCGCCGTCTGGCACCTGGATGCCAATCGCGCCACGCTTGATGTGTACAACATGGGCTGGAAGGAATACCTGGTCCAGCGCGAAACGGATGAACGACGACGACGCCGTGAGCGGGCGAACGCTGAGAAGAAGGCTCACCAGTTGCTTGCGCAGGCGGACAAGATGCGCGCGAAGGCTACCAAGGCGGTCGCGGCGCAGAATATGGCGCGCCGTGCCGAACGCCTGTTGCAGGGGACCGAGGATGCTCGCAAGGCGGATAAGGTGGCGAATCTGCGCTTCCCGGAGCCCGCACACTGTGGACGTACACCGCTCACCGCCAAGGGATTATCCAAGTCCTATGGTTCGTTGGAAGTGTTTACGGGAGTGGATCTGGCTATCGACCGCGGTAGTCGCGTTGTGGTGCTGGGACTCAACGGAACCGGAAAGACCACCCTGCTGCGGTTGCTCTCCGAGATTGAAGAACCCGATACCGGCGAGGTCATTCCCGGTCATGGACTCAAGCTCGGCTACTACGCCCAGGAACACGAGACAATCGACCTAAAGAAGTCGGTGGTGGAGAACCTGCGTTACGTGGCACCGGAACTTGATGACACTCACGTGCGTTCGGTGCTTGGTTCGTTCCTCTTCTCCGGTGAGGATGCGGACAAGCCTGCTCACGTCCTATCGGGTGGAGAGAAGACCCGTTTGGCGTTGGCCATGCTGGTGGTTTCGGCGGCTAATGTGCTGCTGCTCGACGAGCCAACCAACAACCTTGACCCAGCTTCGCGCGAGGAAATCCTCAACGCGCTGCGTCGCTACGAGGGTGCCGTGGTTCTGGTGACGCACGACGAGGGCGCCGTCGAAGCGCTCGACCCCGAGCGCGTTCTGCTGCTGCCTGACGGCGACGAGGATCTCTGGTCCTCCGACTACTTGGATCTCATTGCGTTGGCGTAACTTTCCCATGTGAGAGTACGGGTTGCGAACTCTTCGGGGTGGCCTGTGCGGTACCCTTGTAGCCATGCCTACCCTTATTCTCATGCGCCATGCTCAGGCGGGCGAAGCATTTCGTGACTTCACCCGGCCACTTGCACCACGCGGCCGGGAACAAGCCGCCTATCAGGCAGGACCCATTGCGGAACGTGTAGGACATGTGGATCTTGCCCTCGTTTCCGCCGCCAAGCGAACCAAACAAACGTTGGCGGGTCTCACATCGGGTGGGCTCACCATCAACGAGGTACGGGCTGAGAAGGCGCTGTATGGTGCGAGTTGGTTGACGGTTCTTGAGTTCCTCAATGAGGTTCCCGAGACAACCGAGACAGTTCTCGTGGTCGGGCACGAACCCACGATGTCGATTTCCGCGGCGCGGTTGGCGAGTGATGATTCCCCCGCGAACATCGACATACAGATGGGCTTCTCGACGGCCTCGGCTGCCATTGGGCGCCTTAACTCTTGGCAGCAGCTGGATATCGGCGGTTTATACGTCACCGAGGTTCTCCGCGCGGCGATTTAGTGGTCATCGCGAGCATCTCGTGACCTATACGTGACGGTATTGCGATATACGAACAGCGGTCGCGTATACGTCATTCAATGCATTGAGGTCCCACTTCCCGATGAGTCGAGTGCGGGATAGTTGGGATCTCTAAGCGACTCCACTGCCTACATCCCATCCGAGAAGAGCGATAACGATCTCCATGTGCGGCTCAGTAACGATTGCCTGGGCTGTTTCAAGAACAATCGGCTTGGCACAGAAAGCGATCGAGAGGCCCGCGGCATCCATCATGGCGAGATCGTTGGCGCCGTCTCCCATCGCCGCAGTGAGGCCCGCCGGGACGTTAAACTTCTCGGCCCACTCGATAAGTGTTCGCGCCTTCACTTCTCGATCAATGATCTCTCCATCGACGGTTCCAGTTAGCTGTCCGTCAGCTGTGTGAAAACGATTGGCAAGAATGCCGTCCACCTCGAAAGGAGCAGCAAAGCTGTCCACTACCTCGTGAAAACCACCTGAGACCAAACCGAACTTCCCACCCCGGGCGTGAGTGGTCTTCACTAGTTTTCCTGCTCCGGGGGTTATGGTAACCCGGTTGGCGACATCGGCCAGCATATCGACAGGAACTCCCTCTACGCAGGCAACTCGCTCGCGCAACGATTCAGCAAAGTCGAGTTCGCCGCGCATAGCCCGCTCGGTGATCTCGCGAACGTGATCCTCCACATCGGCGGCTGCGGCGATCATTTCAATGACCTCGTCACGAATGAAGGTGGAGTCGACATCCGACACAATGAGTTGCGGCCCGTCCACCGCAATCTCACCGGTGAAAAACGCGCAGCTCACGCCCAGTGCCAGTGCAGGTCCACGAAGTTCATCAATGACGTTGGTTAGGCTTTCATTGCCATGGGGGATGCCGTTGTTTGTATCGTTGCCGTTACGCATGCGTCCCACAAAGGTGAGCGCGTGGACGCCGTCGACCCGGGGGGAGTGTTCCTCAACGTTGACGAACTCGCGTTGAACAACGTGGCGGGTATGGGCGAGTAGTCCGGCGGGCAGCGGGGAAAGTGAAGCGAGGGAGAACCGAATCGGTTCTCCCTCGCGAACAGATAGAGTCATACTCTAATTAGACACTAGTCCTCGACGCGCGTGCCCTTGGGGACCACAACGATTCCACCGGGTGAGATGTGGAAGCCGCGTGCGGCATCCTTCTTGGGATCCACACCAATGGATACGCCTTCGCCGACGAACACGTTCTTATCCAGAATCGCGTTGACGATCGTGGCGTTGCGGCCAACCCACACACCGTCCATGAGGACCGACTGGCGGACCGAAGCCCACGAGTTGACCCGGACGCCGGGGGAGAGCACCGAACCGATGACCTCGCCGCCGGACACGATGACTCCGGGGGAGACGATCGAATCAAGGGCGTGACCAAGGCGCTCGTGATGTCCATACACGAACTTTGCCGGGGGCAGACCGATGTATCCGGTGAGCAGCGGCCAACGATCGTTGTACAGGTTGAACACGGGCTCGACGGAGATGAGATCCATGTTGGCCTCGTAGAAGGCATCGATGGAACCCACGTCACGCCAGTAGTTCTCGTCGCGCTTGGTGGAGCCGGGGATGATGTTGAAGGTGAAGTCGTAGACGGTGCAGTTGCCAGCCTCGACGAACGCGGGAACGATGTTTCCGCCCATGTCGTGCTTGGAATTCTCGTCCTTGGCATCTTCGGTCAGTGCCTTGTACAGAGCGTCAGCGTTGAACACGTAGTTGCCCATCGAAGCGAGGAACTGATCCGGGGCATCGGCCAAGCCGAGTTCGCTAGTATCCTGCGGCTTCTCGATGAAGCGAGCGACCTTGGTGGAATCACTCTTGTCCACATCAATAACACCGAACTCGGGGGCGAGTTCGAGCGGTTGACGGATACCGGCGATCGTCAGATCGCGACCCGACTTGATGTGGTCTTCGACCATCTGGGAGAAGTCCATACGGTAGATGTTGTCCGCACCGGTCACCAGAACGATGTCCGGACGCTCGTCATCGAGCACGTTGAGGGACTGGTAAATGGCATCGGCGGAGCCGAGGTACCAGTTCTTGCCGCGACGCTGCTGAGCAGGAACAGGAGCCACATAATTTCCAAGAAGATTGGACATCTGCCACGTCTTAGTGATGTGGCGGTCAAGTGAGTGTGACTTGTACTGGGTCAGCACGATGACCTTGAGGTATCCAGAATTAACGATGTTGCTCAACGAAAAATCGATGAGTCGGTAAATACCGCCAAATGGAACAGCCGGCTTTGCTCGGTCTTCGGTGAGCGGCATCAGCCGCTTGCCCTCGCCTCCGGCCAAGACGATGGAAAGGACCCTTGGGTTTGATCTCATGGGCACCACCATACCGTGTCAAAAGTGATGGGAGG
>RRZU010735659.1_pt1 | contig 19027 bp, 16 predicted proteins | sample 2165561 | NCBI WGS metagenome assembly RRZU01 (sample SAMN10456909, study PRJNA506462) | wastewater metagenome | isolation source: wastewater sludge | place: USA: Moscow, Idaho | reverse complement strand
TGCAAAGCGAATTCGGCAAACGCGAAACCGCCGACCTGGTGGCGCAAATCGAAGCCCTGGCCGATGCGGTAGACCATGAATACAACCTTGATGGCTTGGTGATTTTTGCCAGCAGCGATTACGCCGAATTGTTTAAATTACCCTACCGCCTGCCCGAGCGAGTGGCCATCGACAATAATTTCCTCACCCGCGATTTGGTGTTTGCCATGAAACGCAGCCCTTTGTATTGGCTGGCGGTATTAAGCGAGCAAGGCACGCGCCTGTTTATTGCACAAAAAGACAAATTGCAACAAGTACACGCCTACGGCTTTCCCATGAGCGTGAGCGGTGAAGCGGCCAGCGCCAACCCCAGCCAAGACATCAGCCATGTGCGCGACCAAATCATGACCGACTTAATGCGCCAAGCCGGGCAAGGCATAGACGAAGCACTGAAAAACCTGCCTGCGCCCATCGTGGTGGCCGGTGTTGACCGCAATATCGGCCATTATAAAGACGGCGCGGCCAACCAAGCCGATGTGCTGCTGTATGTGGCCGGTGGCTATACCGACCAAAGCGAGCACGAGCTGGGCCAATTGATTTGGCCGCAGGTAAAAGACGTATTGGCCGAAGCGCGGCAGCAGATTTTTGCCGATGTGGGCAACGCCCGCGGCAACAACCGCTTCTTGGGCGGCCTGAACGAATGCTGGAAAGCCGCGGTTGACGGCCGTATCGATACCTTGCTGGTGGGCGAAGACCTCAGCATTCCGGCGTGCCTCAGCGAAGACGGCCGCAGCGTAGAGCCCATCGACAACCCGGCCGCCGCCGGTGAAAACGCCTATGCCGATATTATCGACGAGATGATTGAGCATGTTATGGCGGCAGACGGCAAAGTGGTGTTTGTGGACGCAGGCAGCTTGAGCGAATTTAATCCGCAGCGCGACTTGGCGGCGATTACCCGCTATTAAACCCGATTGCTTTAACCAAACCGGCCTAGATGGCCGGTTTTTTGCGGCATCGGTTATAATGGCGCTTTATGCTTGAATGATACCGAAAGAACACCATGAGCTACCCCGCCTGCCCGCAATGCACTTCCGAATTCACCTACCACGACGGCCTGCAACTGGTGTGCCCCGAATGCGGCCATGAATGGCAGGCAGAAGATGCCGATACCGAAGCGGAAGAATTGCTGGTGAAAGACCTTAAAATCAAAGGCAGCTCGCAAGTGATTAAACAAGGCACCAAGGTAAAAGGCATCCGCCTGCAAGAAGGCGACCACAATATTGCCTGCAAAATCGACGGCAGCGGCATGAATTTAAAATCGGAATTTGTGAAAAAAGCCTGAAGCAAATGTTCAGGCAGCCTTGAATAATAAAGTGTCACTTCAATTCAGCAACTGAAGTGACACACTTATTGGCAAAGGCTGCCTGAAACCATGAATGCGTCATTGCCGAACTGGATTCGGCAATCCATGGTGAAAATAAACCAGCACAGCATCAATATCACTGATTTTAAAACAGATAATTTATTCTGTAATTTCCTGTCAATGGATTGCCGAATCCAGTTCGGCAATGACGGTGTTACGTTTCAGCCTTGATATACAACTGCGTATCTTCAGTTATTCAACCAAACCGGCATTGGCCGGTTTTGCCGTTATACAGGCGCCTGAAAACCCTGAATGATGCTTTCCAAATGAGCAGCTGCCAGCAGCAAAGCTTCGTCTTTGCCGTAGCCGCCAACCAGTTGCAGCCCCACGGGCAGGCCTTGGCTTAAACCGGCGGGCAAACAAACCACCGGGTGGCCGGTGAGCGAAAACGGCACCGTATGGCCGATGCTGCCATCCAGATAAGGCCAGCTTAAGCCGTCTTCACGTATCGGTGTGTGGCGCAGCGGGTTGCGGTGGCGGATATGCTGAAAAGCCGCGCTGGCACTCACCGGGCACAGCCAGACATCCCATTGTTGTAAGAAATCGTCTAATGCCGCTGCCAGCCGGGTGCGGGTATTGAGTGCTTGATTGTAGCGCCGCATATCCAGCGCCATGCCTTGGCCGAAAGCACGCAGCAGGCGCTGTGTGGGCCGCTGGCATTGGCCGATAATCTGCAAAGCCGTTCTTTGCCATGCAGGCAGCCCCAGGCCGATTTCACTGCCGGCCAGCCAGCCGTAGGCCGTCCAGGCTGCCTGAAAATCAAAACCGGCCGGTTTGGCCTCTTGCACATCAATGCCATGCTGTTGTAAGCAAGCCAAGCTGCGCGCCCATGCCAATCGGGTGCGCGGACATAAGGGAATGCCGCCAAAATCAGCCCAGTATGCCACCCGCAATGGCCGGTTTACAGGTGTGGGCGCGGCATAATCATCACACACGGCGGCCAGGCCGCTGTGCAGGCTGGCCACATCGCGTGCCAAAAATCCCAATGACAACATATGCCACACGCTGCGTGCCTGTTGCGGCAAAGGCGGAATATGGCCTTGGCTGTTGATGCGGTTTTCGGTGGCTTTTAAACCGGCCACGCCGCAAAACGAAGCCGGTATGCGGATAGATCCGGCCAAATCGCTGCCCAAATCCAATACCGAAAATCCCATGGCCACGGCAGCGGCACCGCCGCCGGAGCTACCGCCGGTGGTGCGCTGGATATCAAAAGGGTTGTTGCTGCGGCCAAAAATGGGGTTGTGACACTGAATATCGCCGGCCAACAAAGGCAAATTGGTTTTGCCCACCACAATGGCACCTGCCGCTTTGAGTTTGGCCACCGCGGCGGCATCTTCGCCGGGAAGATAATCGCGCAACGGCGGGTAGCCGGCGGTGGTGCGCAAACCGGCGGTGGCAAAGGCATCTTTAATGGTGATGGGCACGCCGCTTAAGTGCGCACTAGCGGCAGCAATGGCCGCAGCTTGATTTGCTGCCTCGGGGTTGAGGGTGACCACGGCGTTGATGCGCGGATTATGTTGGGCAATGCGTTGCAGGCAGCCGGCCAATATATCGGCAGCGGTATGGCCTTGTTGCCGGTATTGGTGTACGCGGCCAACGGTATCGGGATACATGCACTTTATCCTTATGCGGGTATGAGGAATGCCAGCATAAGGTTGGCGCTAGGGGCTTGTATTGTATTAAACCGCCATTGCAGGGTGTTCAACCCTGTTGTGCTTTTCGCCTTGAATACGGGTTTTCCCGCTCAAAATCTTGCCCATAAATAAAATGGGAACAGCCCCTAAAACCCCTGTGCCGCCAATAAACGGCTGCCGTATATGGCCGCCAGCTGCAATGCCCACAGCGCATTGTCGTTGTGGTGGGCAATATGGCGCAGGGTGTGGGCGGTTTGGCCGCAAAAATGGCGTATATCGCGTTGAAAATGGGCTTGATCGTAAAAACCGTGCTGCAAAGCAATGTCGGCCAAGGTTTCGTGCGGGCCGGTGCTGTGCAGCAAATACCGGATGGCGCGGCTGCTGCGCAATTGGCGGCGGTGGTGGCGCAGGCTTTGGCCATAGGCTGCCTGAAAACGCCGTGCCAACTGGCGTTCGCTTAAATGGTAATGGCGGCATAAAGCGGCATGATCGGCGCACCACAAAAATTCAGGCAGCACCATATCGGCGGCAAGGTGGCGATGTCGGGCGGCCAGAGTGGTGAGTAATGCCATCAATCCATTTAATGCCTGCTGTGGCTGCCACAGCAACTGGCCGTGGCAAACATCAAGCCGGCCGTGGTCTTGGGCGGGCAATAAATCGTATAGCGACACCCAGCGATCCATCAGTGCAGCGGCACCATCGCCAAACAAACGCGGCCACTGTCCGTGGCGTATATTGAACAGCACAATACGGGTGCCCGGCGCAGCCCATGCTTGGCGTGGCCGGTGGGTGCCGCCGCAAGCGGTGATGGCGGGCAGGGTTGGTGCGCTGCCGTGATGCAGCACAATTTGCCCGCTGAGCGTAACCAGTAAAGTAGGGTAAAGGCTGGCGGGAATGGTGTAGGCACCGGCGGGTACGGCGGTGTTGATGGCGCTATACACCACCGAATGCAGCAATGGCGGCAAGGCAAGCAGCGTGGCAGGCATGGAGTTGGGTATAATCGGGGTTTATTTTGCACAAAATACACCACACCATGACCATTGCCAACCCCACCATTGCCGCCATTGCCACCGCGCCCGGACGCGGCGGCGTGGGGGTAATCCGTTTGTCGGGCAAAGATTTGCTGCCCTTGGCGCACAGCTTGAGCGGCGGTAAAACGCCTGTGCCGCGACGGGCGCTGTATACCGATTTTATCGATGAGCACGGCCAGGCCATTGATAACGGCTTGCTGTTGTATTTTGCCGCACCCGCCAGCTTTACCGGCGAAGATGTGCTTGAGCTGCAAGGCCATGGCGGGCCGGTGGTGATGCAGATGCTGTTGCAACGCTGCCTGCAACTGGGTGCGCGCCTGGCCGAGCCGGGCGAATTCACCAAACGGGCTTTTTTAAACAACAAACTGGATTTGGCACAGGCCGAAAGCGTGGCCGATTTGATTGATGCTTCCAGCCAATCGGCTGCCCGCATGGCCTTGCGCAGCCTGAAAGGGGCGTTTTCGCAGCATATTCATATTTTGGTGGACGAGCTGATTACCTTGCGTATGCTGGTGGAAGCCACGCTGGATTTTCCCGAAGAAGACATTGATTTTCTGCAAGCGGCCGATGCCGCAGGCAAACTGGCGCATATCCGCGGGCAATTGGCGCAGGTATTGGCCGGTGCCGAACAAGGCGCTTTGCTGCGCGAAGGCATGAATGTGGTGCTGGTGGGCGCGCCCAATGTGGGCAAATCCAGCCTGCTCAATGCTTTGGCCGGAGATGAGGTGGCGATTGTAACCGACATCGCCGGCACCACCCGCGACACCGTGCGCGAAATGATTACGCTTGATGGCGTGCCGGTGCACATCATTGATACTGCCGGTTTGCGCGACACCGACGATGTGGTAGAGCGCATCGGCATCGAGCGCAGCCATAAAGCAGTGCAAGAAGCGGATGTGGCACTGATTTTGGTGGATCCGCGCGAAGGCTTAAACCGCAAAACACAAGCCATTTTAGACACGCTGCCTGAAAGCCTGCCCAAAATCGAAATTCACAATAAAATCGATTTACACGGCGGCGCTGCCCGCCATGTTTCACGTGAAACCATGGCTTCAGGCAGCCTTGGTGTGCATTCTACTGCTGCCGAATTGATTGCCTTATCGGCCAAAACCGGTGCGGGTTTGGATTTGCTCAAGCAGGCACTGTTAAAGCAAGTGGGCTGGCAAGGCGAAAGCGAAGGGCTGTTTTTGGCTCGCCGCCGCCACCTGAATGCTTTGCAGGCGGCACAAACCGAGCTGGAAAATGCCACGCTGTGCGGGCCGCAGCAAATCGAATTGCTGGCCGAACACCTGCGCTTGGCGCAAGTGGCGTTAAGTGAAATTACCGGCGAATTCAGTGCCGATGATTTGCTGGGGGTGATTTTCAGCCGCTTTTGTATTGGTAAATAAATTTGCTGTGATTTTTGAACTGCGGCTGTTGGAATTGGCGATAAAAACAAGGCTGCCTGAAAGCAAAATAAAATGCTTTCAGGCAGCCTTTATTGATACAGCAGCAAATATCGGTTGTTACAGCCCGGCTTCGGCACGCAATAGCGCGGCTTTGTCGGTGCGTTCCCAGGTGAATTCCGGCTCTTCGCGGCCGAAGTGGCCGTAGGCGGCGGTTTTGCTGTAGATGGGGCGCTGGAGGTCGAGCATTTGGATAATGCCTTTCGGGCGCAGGTCGAAATGTTGGCGCACCAAGGCAATCAGGGCTTCTTCGCTCAGCTTGCCGGTGCCGAAGGTGTCGATGGCAATCGAGGTGGGCTGGGCAATGCCGATGGCGTAGGAAATCTGAATTTGGCATTGGCTGGCCAAGCCGGCAGCCACGATGTTTTTGGCCACGTAGCGGCAGGCGTAGGCGGCGGAGCGGTCTACTTTGGTGGGGTCTTTGCCGGAAAAAGCGCCGCCGCCGTGCGGTGCGGCACCGCCGTAGGTGTCGACAATAATCTTGCGTCCGGTAAGGCCGCAATCGCCTTGCGGGCCGCCAATCACAAAGCGGCCGGTGGGGTTAATCAGATATTGGGTGGCATCGGTGAGCATGTCGGCGGGCAGCACCGGCTTGATGATGTGCTCGATTACGGCGGCTTTGAGGGTGTCGTGGTCGATATCGGGGTCGTGCTGGGTCGACAGCACCACGGTGTCGATGCGTTTAACTTTGCCGCTGTCGCTGTCGTACACGCAGGTGAGCTGGGCTTTGGCATCGGGGCGCAGCCACGGCAGGCGGCCGTCTTTGCGCACTTCGCTTTGGCGCTGCATTAGGCGGTGGGCGTAGTAGATGGCAAACGGCATCAGCGTGGGGGTTTCGTCGCAGGCATAGCCGAACATCAGGCCTTGGTCGCCCGCGCCCATGTCCAAATCCAGCCCCTCGCCTTCGTTCACACCTTGGGCGATGTCGGGCGATTGCTCGTCGTAGCACACCATCACCGCGCAGCCGTCGGCATCGAAGCCCAGCTCGGAAGCGTTGTAGCCGATGCGTCGGATGGTTTGCCGTGCTATCTGAATATAGTTAACGTGGGCGCGGGTGCTGATTTCACCGGCCAATACGCACAAGCCGGTGTTCACCAGCGTTTCGGCGGCCACGCGGGCGGCGGGGTCTTGCGTTAGCACGGCATCAAGAATGGCGTCGGAAATCTGGTCGGCCACTTTGTCCGGATGGCCTTCGGAAACCGATTCCGACGTAAACAAATATTCGCTCATGGGTTTTGGGTCTTTCGCGGCGCCCGCAGCGGGCGGCAAGATTGGGCAATGATTCGGGGCTTTTGCTACAATGTGGGCATCCTGTTGTTGGAACTATCCCCATGCAAAAGCTGGTTTATGTGTTGTTTGCGCTGGTGGCGCGCATCCCGCTGCCCTTGTTGCACGGCTTGGGCAATGTGTTGGGCTGGCTGGGTTTTTACACCTCGGCCAAAACACGCGCACGCATCAAACAAAACGTGCATTTTAGCAAACTTGCCGCCAACGACCAAGCCGCAGCGCAGTTGGCGCGCGCGGTAAGCCGCGAAACCATGAAAGGCGCGCTGGAGCTGCCGCTGGCGTGGACGCGCTCGTCGGCGCATATTGTGTCGCTGTTTAAAGAAGTACACGGCTGGGAACATATTCAGGCAGCCTTGGATCAAGGCCAGGGCTTGCTGCTGATTACGCCGCATTTGGGCAGCTACGATTTGGCCGGGCGCTACATCAGCCAGCATTTGCCGTTTCCGCTCACCGCCATGTACCGCCCGCCCAAACTGGCGTGGCTGGAAGAAGTGATGAACGCCGGGCGTGTGCGCGACAAAGGCCGCACCGCGCCCACCAATCTGCAAGGCGTGAAGCAAGTGATGCGGGCGCTCAAGCAAGGTGAAGCCACCATTGTGCTGCCCGACCAAGTGCCCAGTGATGGCGATGGCGTGTGGGTGCGCTTTTTTGGCCGCCCCGCCTACACCATGACATTGGCGGCGCGGCTGGCGAAAACGCCGCAAGTGGCCACGCTGTTTTTCTGCGGCCAACGCCTGCCGCACGGGCGCGGCTTTGCCTTGCACATTGCCCCGCTGGCGGGCGAATTGACCGGCGATAAAGTGCACGACACGCAATTGATTAACCACAATGTGGAACAATGGATTGCCCGCTTTCCGGCGCAATACCTGTTTGGCTACAACCGCTTTAAAGGCCGCCCGCCGGCGGATTTTGACCACGGTGTCATTTGAATAATATAAGGCTGCCTGAAAGCGAAGCTTCTGCGAAGCCAAAAGCTTTCAGGCAGCCTTTAATTAGATTTAAGCAGATTTAAGCTAAATTGCCTTGAATATAGCCCGACAGCTGCGAAATGGTGGATTGTTGCGCTTCAATCACCGCCTTCACCACATCGCCGATGGTAATCATGCCCACCACTTTGCCCTCGCGCAGCACCGGCAAGTGGCGGAAATGGCCGTCGGTCATGGCGTTCATCACGCTGGGCAGCTCGGCTTGTTCGTGGGTGGTGCACACTTGTGCGCTCATCATTTCGCTAATCAAGGCATCGCGCGAGTTGTGGCCGTGCAGCGCCACTTTGCGGGCATAGTCGCGCTCGGAAAAAATCCCCACCAAGTCGTCGCCTTCCATCACCAGCAATGCGCCCACTTTGTGGCGCGCCATCGCTTCCAGCGCTTCGTACACATTGGCGCTGGGGCGGATGGTGTGGATGTCGCGCCCTTTGTGCGCCAAAATTTGGGCTACGTTAACACTGTGCAATTCCATCGGTTTCTCCTGTTGATTATTTTTTATGGTTTTACAACAATATCGCCGCAGTAATTTAACGTTATTTAACTGGCTTGTATAGCCTTTTCAACATCATGCCAATAGCAAAAGGCTGCCTGAAAGCCTCTATTCGCTTTCAGGCAGCCTTGATTGTGTGCTGTGCGCTGGCCGTTAACGCATGGTGACAAATTCTTCCGAGCCGGTGGGGTGGATGGCCACGGTGTTATCGAAATCGCGCTTGGTGGCACCCATTTTCATCGCCACCGCAAAGCCCTGAATCATTTCGTCCACGCCGTAGCCGATGCCGTGCAGCCCCACGATTTTTTCGTCGGCGCCCGCACACACCAGCTTCATGCGGCAAGGTTGGCGGTGTTGGGTAACGGCGGTGTACATGGCGGTAAAGGCCGAGGTGTATACCTTAATATGCTCGCTGCCGTATTGCTGCCGCGCTTCGGCTTCGCTTAAGCCCACGGTGCCGATGGGCGGATGGCTGAACACCACGGTGGGAATCAGCGTGTAATCAAGATGCTCATCCGGCTTGTGGTTAAACAAACGCTCAGCCAAACGCCGCCCCGCCGCCACCGCCACCGGTGTAAGTGCGGCAGCACCGGTGTTGTCGCCCACGGCGTAGATGCCGGGCACATTGGTGTTTTGGTAGGCATCCACCGGGATAAAACCATGCTCGTTTACCGCCACACCGGCGGCCTGAAGGTTGAGCTTATCGGTGGCCGGCGCGCGGCCGATGGCCCAGACGACACAATCGGTGTCGTGGCGGCGGCCGTCGGCCAGCACCAGCGTGAGGCTGCCGTCGGCTTGGCGGGTGATTTCCTGCGGCGTGGCTTGGCGGTGTAATGCCAAGCCGTCTTGCTGCATCACTTCCACCAGCGTGTCGGAGAGCATATCGTCAAAGCTGCGCAAGGGTTTGTCGCCGCGCACAAATAAATGCGTGGCCACGCCTAAGCTGTGCAATACCCCGGCCAGCTCCACCGCAATATAACCGGCGCCCAGCACCGCCACCCGTGGCGGCAGCTCGGTTAGCGCAAACACGCCGTCTGAATCGATGCCGTGCTCGGCTCCGGGGATATCAGGGCGGACAGGATGGCCGCCGGTGGCAATCACAATGTGTTTGGCATGGTAGGTTTGGCCGTTCACCGCCACGGTGTTGGCATCCACAAACGAAGCAAAGCCGTGAATCACGTCTACGCCGTTTTTGGCCAGGCCGTTGGTGTAAGAGGCATGAATGCGCTCGATATAGGCTTGGCGGCTTTGCACCAAGCGGCCAAAATCAAAGCCTTGCACGGCCACATCGAAGCCGTAATCCGGCGCATAGCGGTGGATGGCTTCGGCCACTTGGGCGCCATACCACATCACTTTTTTGGGCACGCAGCCCACGTTCACACAGGTGCCGCCCAATAAATTGGCTTCAATTAGGGCGCATTTTTGGCCATAGGCCGCGGCGCGGTTTACCGAGGCAATGCCGCCGCTGCCGCCGCCGATGGCGATAAAATCATAGTGGTTTGCTGTCATCTTGTACTCCTTGCTGTATCGGGCATGAGTGTAGCCGATTTGGTTTGAGGCTGCCTGAAAATCTGCCAAACCCACTGGCGGCTAAATCGGCTAGAATACGCGGCACATATATTGATAAACCATCAACGAGGTTTTGCATGGACACCGCTGTTTTGCGCACCGCATTAGATGCCCTTACCCTTCCCCACAGCCAACGCACCTTGGGCGGCGAAAAAGCCGTGGCCGAAATCCGCACGCAAGGCCCGGGCATCCACATCACGCTCAGCTTTCCGTATCCCCTTGGCCATATCGAAGCCGAATTGCGCACGGCGGTGGCGGCGGCTTTAAGCCCGCACATCGGCGCCACGCCGCTGGACTTGGCCATTCACAGCCACATCACTGCCCACAAAGTGCAGCCGGGCGTGGCCACCATTGCCGGAGTGAAAAACATCATTGCCGTGGCTTCGGGCAAGGGCGGCGTGGGCAAATCCACCACCAGCGCCAATCTGGCACTGGCCTTAAGCCGCATGGGCGCGCGCGTGGGCGTGCTCGACGCCGATTTATACGGCCCCAGCCAGCCTACCATGCTGGGCGTGGCCGGAATGGCACCGCAACAGCAAGACGGCCGTTTTATTCCGGTGTTGGCCGAAGGCGGCATTCAGGTGATGTCGATCGGCTTTTTGGTCGACACCGATCAAGCGGTGGTGTGGCGCGGCCCGATGGTGAGCCAGGCCTTGCAGCAATTGCTGTTTCAAAGCCGCTGGGATGATGTGGACTATCTGATTGTCGACTTGCCGCCCGGCACCGGCGATATCCAGCTTACACTGTCGCAAAAAATCCCCGTTACCGGCGCGCTGGTGGTGACCACGCCGCAAGACATCGCCCTGATCGACGCCCGTAAGGCGGTGGATATGTTTAATAAGGTGAACATCCCTATTTTCGGGGTGCTGGAAAATATGTCGGTGCATGTGTGCAGCCAATGCGGCCATGCCGAGCCGATTTTCGGCCACGACGGCGGCAAACTGCTGGCGCAAAAACTGGACGTGCCTTTGCTGGGGCAGCTGCCGCTGAGCCTGCCCATCCGCGTGGCGATGGACGCCGGCCAAGCCGCTGAATTGGCACACACCGAGCCTGCCTTAGCACAAGCCTACACCGATGCCGCCTGGCAGCTGGTGCAGGCCGTGGCCGATAAAGGCAAAGATTTTAGCAGCCGTTTTCCGAAAATTGTGGTGGAATAAAGCGCTGAGGCTGCCTGAAAGATTCAGGCAGCTTTATGCGGGAAATCAACCTATTGTTATACCAATTCTAAAAAAATAAGATAACAAGGCGGAGCTGATTTACTTGGTGCTTCAGCACCGTAGTAAATCGTTCTCTTTGAGCTGAGCCGCAGACAGTACACCTAGTACGGAACAGAGTTTGTTGGCACTTTAGTGCCTTACAAAAGTGCCTTACAAAGTCGTTCGCTGTGCGCGTAGGCGAGCCAACGCAGTTAGGTTATTTTTTAGAATTGGTATTACTTTCAGGCAGCCTAGTTAAGGCTGCTGTTTTTGTGGCAGGCGCAAGGCAAATCGGTGATTGCCGAATCGGATTCGGCAATCCATTGCGGCACGGATAATGCGCTTCAGGCAGCCTTGAAACACCGATACCCCATTCCCATCATTTATCAGGACGCATCACCACCATGTCTTCCCGTTTTGTCGGCATTTTGCAAATCATCGGCGCGGCCGTGTGCTGGGGCACGCTGGGGCTAATCGGCACCCGCCTGCACCAACTGCATTTCACCTCTTCGCAAGTGGCGGCGGTGCGCATTGTCGGTGCGCTGGCGGTGTTGCTGTTGTTGCTGCCGCTGTTTTGGCCGTATCTGCGCAGTCTGCATTGGCGGCGCTTGCCGTTTTTGGCGCTGCAATCCATGCTGGGCATGTTGGGCATGAGCTGGTTTTATTTTGCCGCCGTTACCCATGCGGGCAGTGCGGTGGCGGTGGCGTTGCTGTATACCGCGCCGGTGTGGAGCCTGATTTTAGCACGCGTGATTTTGGGCGAAGGCATCCGTCCGGCACAGGCTTTGCTCACGGTATTGGCCGCCGCCGGGGTGGCGCTCACCATGGCCGGCGGTATTAAGGCCCAGCCGGTGGGGCTGTTGTTCGGCCTGCTTTCCGGCCTGTGCTATGCGCTTTACGGCGTGTTGGGCAAGCGCGCCATGCAGGGCAATCCGCCCATGCTGGTGTTGTTTACTTCGATTGCCTTCAGTGCGCTGGTGTTGCTGGCCACCGCCCTGCCTTATGATGCGGCGGCGTTGTTGTGGCAGGCGCCGAATAAAAGCGTTTGGCTGTATGCGCTGGCGCTGGTGCTCACGGGCACTTTGTTGCCGTATTTTCTGTTTATCAAAGGGCTGGAAAAAATGCCCGCCGCCCAGGCTTCGGTGTTCACCATCATCGAGCCGCTCACCGCCGTGCTGCTGGCCACGCTGTGGCTGGGCGAGCATATCGGCGTGCTGCAAGCGCTGGGCATTGCCCTGATTGTGGCTGCGGCGGCGGCCAATGCGGTGCTGCGTCCGGCATCGAAGCGGATGCCGCTATAGCCTTTGCCATACCCAAACCCAACACCCTGCGGTATAGTGGCCGCACCTGGATAGCTCCCAAACTTATGCACGCACAACACTGGGCCTTACTGGCGCTGCTGGCCGATGGCCACAGCCACCACATCCGTACCTTGGCGCAAGCGCTGGGGCAAAAACCGGCGCAACTGAATGCTGCTTGGCAGCAGATGCCTGCGCATTTGCGCGGCCTATTGCGCCAGCACGACGGCCAATGGCGGCTGGTGCGCCCCCTGGCGATTCTCAGCCGTGATGCCATCGGTCAACACGCCCGCAGCCACGGCTTTCAGGCAGCCTTAATCGAAGAAACCGACTCCAGCAACAACCAGCTGCTATTGCGGGCGCGGCAATCGGCTGCGGCGGCACATCGGCATATCTGCATTACCTATGCCCAAAGTGCCGGGCGCGGCCGCCAAGGGCGAGAATGGGTGAGCCGCAGCGGCGAATGCCTGATGTTGAGCATCGGCTGGGCTTTCGACTTGCCGCAAGCGCAATTGGGCGGCTTGGCGCTGGTGGTGGCGCTGGCGGTTTGCCGCAGCCTGCACGATGTGGGCGTGGCCGCGCAAATCAAATGGCCCAACGACTTGGTGCTGGGTGCCGACAAATTGGGCGGCATTTTGATTGAAACCGTGCGCCAGCAAGCGCAAACCGTGGCGGTAATCGGCATCGGCCTGAATTTTGTGCTGCCCAAAACCATTGCCCAGGCCACGTCGATCCAAACCGTGGCACCCGCCACCCGGGTAGCGGATGTTTACGACCGCTTGCTGCACCATTTGGCCGCCATGTTGCCGCAGTTCAACCAACACGGCTTTGCGCCTTTTCAGGCAGCCTATCAACAACATCACCGCGACCACCAACAAACCGTGCATTTGCTGCAACAGCAACAGCCTTTGTGTGAAGGCACCGTATTGGGCATTACCGAATACGGTGCCCTGCGCCTGCGCACCGCGGCGGGCGAGCAAACCGTGGTGAGCGGCGAAATCAGCCTGCGCCCGGGTGCGATGGCCGCGCCGGTGGCCGCTGCACATAAATATCTGCTGCTCGATGGCGGCAACAGCAAGCTGAAATGGGCATGGGTGGAACACGGCCACATCCGCCACAGTGGCAAAGCCGCCTATGGCGACTTACGCCAGCTCGCCGGCGATTGGCGTCAACACGGTGCCGGTACCGAGCGCATTGTCGGCTCTGCCGTGTGCGGTGCGGCCAAGCAGGCATTGGTGGCGGCGCAATTGCCGCAAGCCATCGAATGGCTGTCGTCGATGCCGCAAGCCTTGGGCGTGCGCAACCACTATCGCAATCCGGCCGAACACGGTGCCGACCGTTGGTTTAATGTGCTGGGCAGCCGCCGCTACAGCCAGCATGCCTGCGTGGTGGTGAGCAGCGGCACCGCGGTCACCATCGACGCCCTCACCGACGACAACCACTACTTGGGCGGCAGCATCCTGCCCGGTTTCCACCTGATGAAAGAAGCCATGGCCGAACGCACCGCCAACCTCAACCGCCCGCTGGGCAAGGCCTATCCTTTTTCCACCACCACCCCCAACGCCTTGGCCAGCGGCATTATGGATGCTGTGTGCGGCGCCATCATATTGATGCACGGGCGCCTGCAACACAAAGTGGGCGTGGGCAAACCGGTAGACTTGATTATCACCGGCGGCGGCGCAGCCAAAGTGGCGCAAGCATTGCCGCCGCAGTTTAGTTTAGACAACCGCGTTGAAATTGTGGATAATTTGGTGATTTACGGCCTTTTGAATTGGGTTGAACACACATGAAATGGTTGTTTGCCATTTTGGTGGCGCTGAACATCATCGTTTTTGGCAATGTGGTGGCCAGCAAATTGATGCGCCCGCTGCCCACCGCCACTCAGGCCGAAGTGCCTGCCGCGCCGCCTACGCCGGCACTCGCGGCCAGCGCCGCCGAGCCGGTGGTCACCATCAGCCCACCTGAGCCCGCCTCTGCGGTTGTGCCGCCGCCGGAAACCAAAACCCGTGCCGAATTGCGCGCCGAAGCGGCGGCCAAGGCGCGTGCGGAAGCCGCTGCCAAAGCGCGTGCCGAAACCCAAGCGCAGGCGCAAACCAGCAACAATACCCCCAGCCCGGCGGCTCCCGCCATCAATTGCAGCGCCATCGCCGTGCTGCCTGAAGACGACTACCACCGCATCAAAGGCCTGCTGAGCCGCTGGCCGCATGCCGCCAGTCGCTTTGTCGAACAGGGCAGTAGCGCGCCTGCCAAAGCCACCAGCAGCCGCGTGCGCTATATGGTTTCGATTGACGGCGGTGCCGATATGCGCGCGCGCCTGAAAGAACAAGGCTTCGACACTGCCATCAGCAACGGTCGTTTAAGCCTAGGTGTGTTCAACCGCAGAAACGACGCCGAAGCCTTGCTGGCGCGGGCTAAAATCAACGGCTTCAGCCAGGCCGAAATTACTCAGCTGGGCGGCAGTAGCGCCACCGAAGCCCCAACGGCGGCACTGAGCGTGGCCAAAATGCGCATTACTTTTATTCAGGTAGACGACCAAGCGGCACAAGACATCAACCAAATTATCCAACGCTACGGACGCCTGCAACGGGGCAGCTGTAAAAAATAACAAACACACAAAACCGGCACACTGTTTCAGGCAGCGTGCCGGTTTTTTCGGTTTTGAGTAATGGGGTCGGGAAATCGCTTCGTCTAGGCAGGCTCCTGAGTAATGAAAAATCAATACAAATCAAAAACGGTGTTTAATGGCCGCTCAAGCATTCAATCTGCGGCTGAGCACATTATACATAAATGATAACGATTATCAATAATAAATAATCCGGTTTGATGATTTATTGGCTAGTAATTTGTTTTGATTGTTTATTTTATCAATCCCAGCTTGCATATTGGCTATTTGGCATATCAATTCAGAATAAGCGTCTGTTCGCCCGGTTTGGTGGGCAGGCATGGGTGCTTATCGGTATAATCAGGGCTTTCCTCGTATTTCATTTCATTTTATTTCCGCCGCTTAGGCGCACCGCACAGGTTTCCATGCACATTCATTCTTTTGTTGAACACGAACTGCTTAGCGCGAATCAGCTTAATCCCGCCGATTTTGCCCGTGCCTTGGCACTGATTGGCCGCCACGATGTGGATTATGCCGATATCTATTGCCAGCGCACGGCTTATGAAAGCTGGCATCTGGAAGAAGGCATGGTGAAATCGGGCAGCTTCCAGATTGATCAAGGCGTGGGTGTGCGCGCGGTGAGTGGCGACAAAACCGCCTTTGCCTATGCCGACAATTTAACCGTCAATGCGCTCAACGAAGCCGCCGAGGCCGTGCGTGCCATCGGCCAAGCCGGGCAGGCACGCCATGTGGCGGTGACGCCTGCCGCCACCGCCATGCCCTTGTACGTGGCGGAAAATCCGATTGCCAGCTTGGATGCCGCCGCCAAAGTGGCCTTACTGCAAAAGCTGGAAGCGCAAGCGCGGGCAGCGGATCCGCGCGTGGTGCAGGTAATGGCCGGTTTGGTGTGCGAACACGATTTGATTTATCTGGCGCGCCTAGACGGGCGCAGCCATGCCGATGTGCGCCCGTTGGTGCGTTTGTCGCTCACGGTGATTGCCCAGCAAGGTGGGCGTCGCGAGCAGGGCAGTGCCGGTGGTGGCGGGCGTTTTGATTTGGCTTATTTTGACGAAGCCTGCTTGCAAGCGTATGTGGATACCGCCGTGAAACAGGCGCTCACCAATCTGGAAGCCCGCCCCGCCCCGGCCGGTGCGATGACGGTGGTGCTGGGCAGCGGCTGGCCGGGTGTATTGCTGCATGAAGCCGTAGGCCACGGCTTGGAAGGTGATTTCAACCGCAAAGGCACCAGTGCTTTTGCCGGGCGCTTGGGGCAGCGCGTGGCTGCCAAAGGCGTTACCGTGGTGGATCAAGGCAATATCGAAGCGCGGCGCGGCTCGCTGAGCATCGACGACGAAGGCAATGCCACTGGCCGCACCGTGCTGATTGAAGACGGCATTCTCACCGGCTACCTGCAAGACGAAACCAATGCGCGGCTAATGGGTGTGCCGGTAACCGGCAATGGGCGGCGTGAAAGCTATTCCGCCACCCCGATGCCGCGCATGACCAATACCTTTATGGAAAGCGGCAGCCTGCCGGCGGCAGAAATCATTGCCTCGATTGATAAAGGGCTGTATGCGGTGAATTTTGGCGGCGGCCAAGTGGACATCACCAGCGGCAAATTCGTGTTCAGCGCCTCCGAAGCCTGGTGGGTGGAAAACGGCCGCCTGCAATATCCGGTGAAAGGCGCCACCATTGTGGGCAACGGCCCGGAAGTGCTCAAACACGTGAGCATGATTGGCGACGACATGGCGCTGGATACCGGCATCGGCGTGTGCGGCAAAGACGGCCAAAGCGTGCCGGTGGGCGTGGGGCAGCCCACTTTGCGCATTGATGCCGGGCTTACCGTGGGCGGTAGCCAAAGTTAATCGCAGCGCATAAGCGGGCTTTGGCGGTGCTTTTTACCTTGCCTGCACCCGTTTCTGTAGCTGATTTGGCATGGGAATCCGCTACAAAAAAGATCGTGAACAGGCTCTTAGGGCTGCCTGAACCCGTATTGGCGTGCAAACCATGCTTTTTTAAATAAAAAATCCGCCAGCTTAAGCCCTAGCCCGCACATATTTTTGTAAAAACAGGTAAGCAAAACGGCGGCCATCTCGCTCAAAAAATGTAAACAATAATCCTTCTTGCTTTAAACACTTCTTTTCACAGCATATTCTATATTGTTGTATTTTATAAAGCCGGGTGTTGATGATAATTATTTGTATTTTAAATTGATTTTTTTGAATTTGCCCCGCCTGCTTGTTACAATCCCCCATCTACTGCGGTATTTGTGCCGCTGTTTTATCCTGCATCACGCATCTTAAGGAGCGCACCATGGAAGGCAAAAAAACCGTTCTGGCTTGTATGAATTCACTCTTGGCCGGAGAGTTGGCCGCACGCGACCAGTATTTTATCCACTCGCGCATGTACGCCGAATGGGGCTACACCAAGCTCTACGAGCGCATCGCCCACGAGATGGAAGACGAAACCGGCCATGCCGACCAATTTATCCGCCGCATCCTGATGCTGGGCGGCACGCCGGTGGTGGTGCCCGAAGCCATTCACGTGGGCAAAGATGTGGTGGCAATGCTGAAGGCGGATTTGGCGGTGGAATTGTCGGTGCGCCAACACCTGAAAGACGCCATCGCCCTGTGCGAAAAAGAGCAAGACTACGTTACCCGCTTGTTTTTAGTGGAACAGCTGAAAGACACCGAAGAAGACCATGCCCACTGGCTGGAACAGCAATTGCGTTTGATTGACGCCATGGGCTTGCAAAACTACCTGCAAAGCCAAGCTTAATCGGTCTTTTTATCAGGAGAAACCTTATGCAAGGCGACCGCAAAGTTATCCAAGCGCTAAACAAAAACCTCGGCTTGCTGCTGATCAGCATCAACCAGTATTTTCTGCACGCGCGCATTCTGAAAAACTGGGGTTTTGCCGAATTGGGCGAGCCGGTATACAAGCAATCCATCCGCGAAATGAAAAGCGCCGATGCCTTGATTGAACGCATTTTGTTGCTGGAAGGCCTGCCCAATTTGCAGGAATACGGCAAAGTGCTGGTGGGTGAAAACGTGCCCGAAATCATCGGCTGCGACCTCCAGTGCGAACAAGCCAAACATGCGGCATTGGTGGCCGCCATCGAGCTTTGCGAGCAACAGCAAGATTATGTTTCCCGCGCTTTGTTGGAGCAGCAAAAATACGAAAACGAAGAGCATTGGGATTGGCTGGAAACCCAGCAAGAATTGATTGCGGATATGGGGCTGCCCAATTATCTGCAAAGCGCCGCGCAAGAGGATTAAACACGGCTTTAAATTTCGGTTTGGTCAGGCAAAAGCACATCTTTAATGGTGTGCTTTTTTGTTGCAGGCATTGCTTTTTCAGGCAGCCTGAAAGCGTCATCTAAAGTTCATTGCTTGGTCATGTTTTTGTCACTGCCCGACCCTTATAGTGAAATGCATAACAAAGTGCTACGGCGTTGCTGTGCCTTGCCGTACTACTGTACTGTCTGCGGCTTCGCGCCTTGTATCACTTTATTCTGCATTCCACTATATAGTGCATTGGTGCAATGCCGCAATTATCAAAAACGCTCTGTTGCAAAGGGAGAAGTGATGATGAAACCCCGTGCCTTACTCACTTTGGGCGCCACCGATGCGCGTCTGTTTTTCTGGTTTACCGCCCACAGCCATAAGAAAACCGTGGCTTTATTAAGCCGAGCCATTTCCCGCTGCGGCGACGGGCCTTTATATGCCTTCATCGGCATTGGTGTGTGGTATTGGGAAAGCGTGGCCGGTGCCGCGTTTTTTTATGCCGGTTTGTTGGCTTATGCCATTGAGTTGCCGCTGTATTTGTTGCTAAAAAATGCCATCCGTCGCCACCGCCCCTGCCATGGCATCACCGGTGTGGCTGCCTTAATTGAGCCTTCGGATAAATTCAGTTTTCCCTCCGGCCACACCGCTGCCGCCTTTGTGGGGTCGTCTCAGAAAACGGAAAATAAAGCACGCTAAGCCGGTGGCAGCGGTCGCAATGGCCTGAACTTCCCCGTACCGACCTTGGCACTGCTGCGCCATAGGTAATCGCCGGTCAGGTTGATATGCTCCCACCCCAGCGG
>RRZU013405541.1_pt1 | contig 19032 bp, 22 predicted proteins | sample 2165561 | NCBI WGS metagenome assembly RRZU01 (sample SAMN10456909, study PRJNA506462) | wastewater metagenome | isolation source: wastewater sludge | place: USA: Moscow, Idaho | reverse complement strand
TGCCTTCAAAAAGATTCGCTTCAGAAGTTATGTCGATTGTTTCGTTGCCAAGTATACTTCCCTTGTTAGTAGATATAGATAGACCATCAGTAGCGGAAGATTGTTTAGTTAAGGTAGTTAATGATTGTAAAAAAATACTTAGGACCAATAGAGACAACATAGCTATTGGTGTTAAGTATTTTTGTTTGTTTTTGTTTGTTATATCCTTTATAGACATTATAACCTCCCTAAGATTATATTTTTGTTAATATTTCTATATGCTATTTATTATACAGGTTATGTATAAATATGCAACTTAGTGTCTTTTTATGCATATTTTATAATAATATGTTTGTTATGCAAAATATATTATTTTTGCATTTTAGTAAATACCCCTACAACTTGAAGCATTTCGTCATGTCATATATAAGTATCAAACTAATAAATATGCCAAACCCAAAACAGTAGTCCCCATCCTTTGTGCTTTTCTGATAGGTTTAACCGTCTTTATCTTTCACTACAACAGCGGCTCGAAGGAAATAAGGTCGGCTTCTGAAGCTGGAGACACACTAATCTTTGCTGACAGTCAATGGCGAGTGTTAAGGGTTGTTGGCAACAAGAGACTAATCATTAAGGAGCAGCCTTTAACCAATACGGAAATTGGCAACCAAGGAAACTTTTATCGCGAAGATTATCCAAATACAGCTTTCGTCGACTTTCATACAAAAGAAACCTTGGAATCTAATAATGATGCCTTTTCCTTATCCGATTCAGATGATGGCTATAGCCATTCAAAGTTAAAAATGGTGATAGACTATTATTACAAGAATATACTTGCTAATTCAGTAGATTACGAATACATTCTACCAGCAAGCATACCTAATCCAACTTTTGATGAAGTGAAATCTCAACTTGAGAATCCAGATACCGCAACTAGATTGGATTATGAATATTATACAAGCCATAACGATGCAAATCTTCTAACCAATGCAAGTCAAAGTGGCAATAAGCAAGCCTTTGCCCTAAGCGTATCTGACATCCAAGCTATTGAAGATAACCCAAAACTACTAAACTTTCTTGAGCCTAATTGGTTCTGGTTAAGATCTCCTGGAAACATCTTTTCAACTGGCACTTCTGTAATTGATGAAAAATTGAATATAGTGACAGCAACCGATGGCGGCTTTCCAATACGTCCTGCTTTATGGGTGAGCGTTTATCCAAATTAACCAATTCATTTTAACTATTTAGCTCTGTATTTTGCAGGGCTATTTATTTTTAGGTAAAGAAAAAGGGCCCGCTGAATTTTTAGGTTCAGGTGAGGGCAAAAGGTTCTAAACAGCTCTATTCGTCATCTTCTTCTAACTGATTTTTTGCTACATTAAGTATCTGGTCAAAAACCTCGTCACTTATTGGAAATATTTTTTTCATGTCATCTTTTGAATATTTCCCACGATAGACTTGATTGTAAAAAGATTGACCAAACTGGCCTATGGCGCGATTATTAGCCCAAGCGAGTTTTTTCAACTGTTCTTTCGACAGATAAAACTCCTCCTCAAGATAGTAACTTGATTCGCCAAAAATCATTAGTTTTCTTGCCATTGCTTCATTGCTATAAGCGTGATTCATAGTATCTTGTGATACAATTTCAAACGCCAGTTCTTTGATATAAGGAAAACCAATTAAAGGTTTATATCTTCCCATTTCATCAAAATATTCATTCTCTTCATCATAATAAGAATATAGCTTATCAATCTCAGTCTGTAACATAATAATCATCCCTTTACATAAATTAACCTACTCATTGCGAAGTAGGCTTTTTAAAAGCTTCTACCTCGCAATAGGATTAGTTCACAATAAAGGTCTTGTAACTTGTAAGTTGCGAAAATCTTTAAAATGTCAATGTATACGTATTTTCTTTGTTATTTAAACCTGTTCTAAATAGCGATTTTCTTCTGATAAATTTTTAGAATGATTATTGCTAACTCATCTATCCCTGCTTTTTCTAAAAATAGAATTTTATCTACCCCAATATTTAACTGTTGGTATAATAGTTTTCGTCTTTCTCGCAACAGATGGATATTTTGATATTTTTTCTTTATAGAGAATACACTAAGCATGATCGTTATTATATCTTCATCGTCAATTAAATAAATTGCTTTTATCAGTCTTTGCTTTAGCAACGAGAAACTTTCGTTTTCAGTATTTAACGCTATTTCTAAAACGTCAATCATGCCATGAACTCGAGATAATTTTAAACCACTTGATTTTCTAGCAAACATTAAATCGGTTTTTAACTCCTCAATATTTACTTTATCTAATCTCTCCATTTCTATCTCTCCTCCTTATCAGACAGGAAGATGATCATGTAAACTGTTAGCAATACAACCACATTTAATGACGCATTAAGAGAAAGTAACAATAGTAAGATTTCGATGAATTGCCTAACGCTATTCTTTTTAATTTTCATTGCTTCCACCCCAGATTATTTTTTTCAAACGTTTGTGGGATAATCGTAATACGTGAGTTAACTTTTAAGCCAGACAATATGGACTAATAAGTAAAATAAGCTTGCCGTCAGTATTGCGTATAAAGTAAGCTGAACTTATAAGTTATTTGGAGGTGGAGTTATGAACTGGAAATTTTTTATTTTTGGAATAATTTTTTCTATTATTTGTGAGAGTGTCGAATTTAAATCGAATAAGGGTGTCCTCATTGAGATCTATACACTAATTTTTAATGATAAAAATAAAGTTGAAAGTCTTAGAATAGACAACACTGATTTATGAAGTTGAACAAAAGATAATCAAACTTTATGATCAGTTTACTATTTCTGAAATAAAAAAAGAGCAGTTAAAAAAATGGATGATAGCTTTTATCGAAGACAGTAAAGCTACCTATGAGATAGAGCACACAGCTTTGAGAAAAGAGAAAGAAAAGTTAGAACGACAGCAACTAAAACTACTAAATGCCCACTATGAAGATATGATCCCTTCCAGCCTTTTCAAAAAAGAACAAGATAGGATTTCGGCACTTATGATGGGTATTGACAACCAAATGCTGCTTCACACCGATTATGGTAAGCAAGCTAAGGAGAATTTTGATGTAATTCTTGATATGTTGGAAGATTGCAATAAAGTTTACGCTACTGCCCCAGATAAAATTAAACGTGCCTTCAACCAAGCGATATTTGAAAAAATACTCGTTTCTTCCAATGGAGGTGTAACTCCAGAATTGGCAGAAGGATGTGACTCAGTAGTCTTCCTAAAAAGGCAAATTAAAAAAGAATCCAGCTCAATGAGTGAATTCTTTGGAATTTCTGATTCAATACCTAACACCTTTGAAAATTTTTTTGATGTAGGTTTAAATAACAACAAAATGGTCGGGGTGAAAGGACTTGAACCTTCGACCTCACGGTCCCAAACCGCGCGCGCTAGCCAACTGCGCCACACCCCGAAAAGTGTTTCGTAGATTATTATACTCTATAACAACTTAAAAAGCAAGATTATTTTATGCTATCGTGGGCGTTTTTTAGCGATCTCGCGCGCCTGATTTGTAAGTCTATTTAATATTTCAAATTGCTCAGACTTATTGGTCGATTCAGCTTTAGACGGGCCTTGATTTTTTAAAGCCTCGTCGATCAAAAAATTAGATATTTGAGGGTTTTTAGGTAATAGCGACCCGTGAAGATAGGTCCCAATAATATTTTTATATCGAATACCTTCAAATTCCCCTCCTGGATTATTACCAGCGCCTAAAATCACCTTAGCCAATGGTGTTAAGTTATTCGATAAGAATGTCTGACCACTGTGGTTTTCGTAACCCACAATTTCACCAAAATCTTTTGACTGCGTAACAATATTACCGATCATGCGCTCATTACCACCAATCGTTTTAAGCCCAGAGAATAATCCGATACCAGGGATCTTTTCTCCGCCAATCGTCTCAAAATAATCACCAAATAACTGATATAGCCCGCAGATCATCAACATCGGTACATTTTTCTCGGCTAAATCTTTTAGGATCGGCGCGATTTTTAACAAGTCATCTTGAATCTCGCTCTGCCCAGAATCCTGACCGCCACCACCAAGAATTATGTCTGCATCCAAAGGAAATTCGTCACCTGGATTATACTCTATAACTTCAACATCAAGACCTCTTAATTCGGCCTGCTTTTTGAGCGCTAAAACATTGCCATAATCGCCATAAATATTCATATCTTTAGAATAAATCCAAACTATTTTCAAACTCATAATACTCTCTCCACATCAGTTATTTTAGATAATTCATCACGTAATTTCAGCATTGCCGTATATGTACAGAAAATCCGCTTTGGTTTATTGTTTTGGGTTAAAAATAGCTTTAAAGCTTCCGTTAAATCGGTTTTAACGTTTAATTCTTCAAATTTGACGTCATCATGAAACAATCGAAGCGCCATGTCATAAGCTCGCACGCCCGAGACTACACTAACACCGTCTTCTTTTAAGCTTGAAAAATCAACGTCCCAAAGCCAGCTCATATCACGCCCATCGGCATAATTATCATTAATTGCGATCATCGTACTGTAATTTTTGGGCGAAAAGCTTTTCAAACTCAACCTAAAACCACCTGGATTTTTTACTAGAACAAGCTCTACTGGCACGCCTTCAACCTCGATAACTTCGCCCCTACCAAAAGCAGGTCGTATATTTTCTAGGCAAGAAATTAATCTATCTTGGTTAAATTCTAATTGCTCATGAATTATGATTTCACGAACCAACGCCACAGCAGCCGCAGCGTTTAAAATATTATAGATTCCACTAATGTTAAGGTTAACTTTGTGGCTCGTCTCACCCCACAAAATATCTGCGGTCTGTCCAGAAAAGCTCGTAAGTACAACTTCTCTATCCCTCACCTCTTTCGCGGCTTTAGCTATATTTTCATTATCATGAAGATTGCTGTCATTTGGGAAAAATTTTAAAATTTCAGATGAAGCACCAAACCTTTTAACTTTCGCTTTATAATCACTTGAAAATTCATTATCGCCTAAGTGGTCGTCATCATCATTTAAGACAACGACTCCAGTTGTATATTTTCCAATTTCATGCAGAAGTTTAGCCGTGTGGTCAATCTCGCCAAATCTGTCAAGCTGGTCTCGCATAACGTTTAAAAGTAGGCTGTACCTAGGCTGAATAATCTTCACAAAATGCACCGCGTGGGCTTCGTCAAGTTCAAGCACAGCGATATCAGCATCTAATTTACCCTTAATATTCACATTCTCAAGTAGCGCGGCGGCCACTCCACGCACAAAGTTGCTGCCAGACTTATTAGTAAATACCTTAAGACCTTGCGACTCTAGCAGTTCAACAATCATTTTTGTGGTAGTAGTTTTACCGTTAGTGCCAGACACGATTACAACGCCGCGAGGAAGCTTATCTAAGGTGTTCTTAATAAAGTCTGGGCTTACTTTCTCGATAAACAACCCAGGTAGGGCTGATCCGCCGCCTCGAATTCGTGCTATTTTCTGGACTGATTTACCTAAAATTATCGACAATCTGTTTCTCATATTATTTCCTCGGCTTAGTTATATTCGGACCAGCACCATAAAACGGCTGAGCAATCTTGTCATTTTCTTTATTATTTATTCGTACCAGTGCTCGGCCCCTCCAGTCTTGATCTCCTTGGTCAGTTTTAGAATCGTCAGAATTTCTTTGACTAATTATTGGAATACTAAGACTATCCGATAGCGTATTCATAACTGTAGCACCAATTCTAAGCCCCGTGAAACTGCCGGGCCCTGCAAACACCGCAAGCGCCGCTAGATCTTGCCAAGTGGCGTTTTTTTGCGCTAAACACTCTTCCAAAAACTTGAGGATATCGCGCGCCATATCGCGATTTAGCTGCTTTTCATAGCTCGAGTCATCTAGACAGACTCGGGCAACTGGAGTTGAAGTATCTAAATATAAGATCATAGAAGATCTCCTTTGAGGTTATAAATTTCAACCTTGCGCGAGTTCTCACTCGTTGGCTGAAATACAATTCTTGTTCGGTCTTCTGGCAAAATATCGCTCACACTTTCCGCCCATTCTACTACAGTGATATTATCAGGCTCGGCTAAGCTTTCTGATATCTCAGCAGCTAGAATTCCCGGCTCCGCCAATCTGTAAAAATCATAATGTTTTAATTGTAGTTTTTCACCTTCATAAACTCGACTGATAGTAAAGCTCGGGCTTTGGACTGTTTCAAGCACCCCGATGCCTTTAGCTAAACCTTTTGTAAAAGTTGTTTTACCAGCACCAACATCGCCCACAAGCTCTAGCACCTCACCACCTAATAAACTTGCGCCGATTTCATAGCCCAGCTTTATCATACCATCTGTCGAGTTAATATTTTTAGTTATCATATTTACTACTTATTCTAGCACAAAACAGACCGAAAATAAACGAGGCTAGATCACGACATTCGATTGAGTGAAGCTATTTTTTGTTCTCTTATTTAAATACAGGCATGCTATTACCAAACAAAAATAGCTTACCACAACTCCATATGGTGAGATATTTAAAGAAAATTGCGCACCCGTTACATTAGCAAAAAAATAAATCGCATAAATTGAATAATCTAAAATTAATTTAGCAATATACCCAGTAAGTGGTGCTAAAATTGGCAAAATAAAACCAAATACACCCGTTAAAAACGCAAATAACATTGCCGCTGGCACTAGAGGTAAAACTGCAAGATTAGCAAAAATTGAAACCGTCGAAAATACGCCGAAAGTATACAATATTAAGGGTAAGGTCACAAGCTGAGCCGATAAAGTTTCAAAAAATATCTGGACTAACGAATTCACATCTTTACTATCTCCAAAAAAGTAGTTCTTAAGGAGCGGCGCCAGAATCATCACACCAAAAAATGATGCAAATGATAACTGCCAGCCTAAGTCATAAATATTGCCTGGACTTATAATCAAAGTAACTGCCGCTACAAATATCAATAAAAATAACGGATTGAATTTACGACCAAAATACCAAGCGATTAATGATAAAATAGCGACCAACCCAGCTCTTGTCATGCTCGGCGAAAACCCAATCATTAACACAAAGCCACAAACCATCACCACAGATATAAACATGGCAAAATTCTTAGAAACTTTGATAAAAAATCGGCGCGCAAACCGAGTTAAAATCGTCAGATTATAACCACTAGCCACCACAATATGAGTTAGAGCGGTCGCTCTTAGCGCTGCTTCTAATTCTACTGGCAATGAATTTTTCTGACCCAACAAATAGCCCAAGCCTAAATCCGCCGCCGTACTTGGGATATACTCACGAATTTTATCCGCAAATTTGTCACGAATATCTCGAATAATATCTGGCTTTTCTGTGATTTTAGAGATTTTTGGGTTATATATTGTAGCCGCAAAAGTGCCAAACCCTGGTGTCATCTTGCCGCTTAGTTCAACTTCATCACTACGCCGAAGATTATGGCTATTATTCAAAGAAACATATATTTTAGTATTTATAGGGCTGTTATTTATTGACAGCGTACTAATTCTAATTGAGCTATTATGTTCAGAAATATCTGGATCTTCAGAAACGGTGCCTTTGACCGTCACTACTTGACCAACAAATGTCTCGGCATTTGCTTTAGAATCATTATATGAACACATTAAAAAGCCAGCCAGAATAATACCAGCCATAAACATAAAACCTAGTAAATATGTTCTTTTGAAAAATAAACAAATTATTATAATGACCAAGAACACGCTAAGCCAAACTGACGATTTAAAAAAGTCTAGATTTATCAAGCTAAAAATCAGAAAACCAAAGATGACACCGATACATAGAGCAAAGCTAAAATAAAATTCATGGGGCTTCACTTTTAGACGGTTTAAAATCACAGGAATTCTGCTTTTAAACATAATCTAATTATATCATTTTAATACAGTTCTATGAATATGCATGATAAAATATAAATAGCAAAAAGGAGAGACTATTAAATGACTAAGGACAGTAACAAAACTTTGCAATCTAAACAAACTTATTTTAGATTAATTAATAAAACCGAGGATTATATTGAGCAGCACTTAAAACAACCAATATCATTAAGTGATTTAGCTAATAATGCAAATTTATCTGAATTTCATTTCCATAGAATCTTTACAAAATATTCCACTGAAACTGTAAACGAATTTATTACTAGGTTTAAATTAGAAAGAGCAGCAATTTTTTTACGGGTTAATCCTAGAACTTCAATAATTGATATAGCATTAGAATACGGATATAATGGCCCCAGCTCTTTTAGCCGGTCGTTCAAAAAACATTTCGGAATTAGCCCGCTAAAATATAGAAAAACAGCAAGAAATGTCAAGAACGATAATTATATTTATGGAATAATTAATCATGTAAATAACCCATAATATAATTAGGAGGACAACATGATTAAACCAATTAATATTACTACAGAAAATATCGACAACCAAAGAATTATCTATATTCGTTTTAGGGGGAGTTATGTTGATTTTCGAAAACAAAGCAGAAAGATATTTAAAGAATTATTTGAATTTGCAACAAAAAATGATTTAATCGTCCCTGACGTAACGAAAGTTTTAACGATATATAATGACAATCCATTCATTACTGATGATAAAAATCTTCGTACAAGTGTCGCAATGACCGTTCCGAGTGATGCTAAAATTATTGATAGTGGCAATATTTGCGAATCTAGCATTTCAGGTAAATTTGGTGTTGGTCATTTCGAACTGTCCGCAAAACAATATGGTGAAGCTTGGCAATATATGTATCAAGAATGGCTTTTTAAAGATAAAGCTAAACCAAGAGACGCAGTTCCCTTTGAAATGTATATTACTAAACCACCCAAAAACACGAAAGACAATAGTTTAACTGATATTTATATTCCTATTGATTAGCGGGTATTCATAAGATACACAGCAAACAACCCAAAAAATAAAAATACTCGGATATTTGCCGAGTATTTTTAATAATTTCTGGAGGGTCTGATGGGGCTTGAACCCATGACACCCTGCTTAAAAGGCAGGTGCTCTAACCAGCTGAGCTACAGACCCATGGGCTAATTACTTTGATTAGTATATAGTAAACGCCTTAAAATGTCAAGACTTTTTAGTTAATTTTTTAGGGTTGAAGGCCAACACATCCAGTATTGCAGATACTATACCGATTAAGATAATCCAATCGGCGTATTCAGCTATGAAACCTGCAATATCTTGTGAGATTGCATCAAATGAAAACACTTGGCTAAAGCTAGGTAAAATTATACAAATTAAAAATACAATAGATGTCACCGACCCTAGTATGCCAAAAATCCAATTATCTTCTTTTGAACTTTTACTTAGAATTAAAATTCCAGGTACTATTATCAACACTAGTCCGACGATTCCACTCAACGTAGTTTCTGGAATATTTAAACTAGCCGTCGTGATGAAATCTGTAATTTCAGCGTTCCAATAATTATTAAAAACTAAACCAGTTGAAGTCGCTAAAATAAACAGGCCAAACTTTCGCCTAGACAATGCCAGAAAAATTATCAACGCTAAAGCAAATGTGGCTATAATCATATTTAAATTATATCTGGATACTGCTTAAAAAGCAAATAATTATACGCCGATTTTATCTTTCTTATTACCGCGCTTAGCATTACGTTCGACATAATCGATAATTTTACCAGCCACATTACGATAAGTGACTTTTTCAATACCAAAACCCGGACTAGCATTCACTTCAAGTACTAATGGCCCCCGATCGCTTCGCATTAAGTCTACACCTGCAATAGTAAGTCCCATCGCCTTAGCGGCTTTGACCGCCATTTTTCTCTCTTCTGGAGTAAGTTTAATCGGTTCGCCCAATCCACCTTTATGAAGATTAGAACGAAAATCATCATCTAGGCTTTGGCGTTTCATACTTGCCACAACTTGAGATCCAACCACAAAAGCACGAACATCAGTTCCTGCAGATTCTTTAATAAATTCTTGAAGTAAAACGTTCGTACCGTCCGAGTTGGTAAGGTAAAATGCCTGTAAGACAGATTTAGCAGCTTTTCTTGTCTCAGCTAGTACAACTCCATTACCGTGAGTTCCGCGCGCTAGCTTAATAATAACTGGCGTACCGCCAATTTCTTCAAGAAGATCGTCAATATCTGTGGCGTTACGAGAAATAACTGTTTTAGGTATAGCAACACCAGCTTTAGCCAACAACTGAGTTGAGCGTAATTTATCGCGCGCTCGGGTAATTGCTAACGATCGATTCATAAAGAAAGCTTTTGGAGCAGATGACTCAAGTTGGCGCACCACCGCTGTGCCATACCCGGTCATATTGCTGGCAATTCTAGGAATGATGATGTCATAGCCAGAGACTTTTTCGCCTTCATACATGACAGAAGGATTCTTATCATCAATAGACACATAACAATTTTTATATTTAATAATATCAACTTCGTGACCACGGTTTTCAGCCTCTTCTTTTAGTCTTTTTGTCGAGTAATTACCTGGCCCATTGCTCAAAATCGCTATCTTCATATTATTCTCCTAGTTCTTTCCATTCAATATCATTTTCAATGTTTTTTTGTGTATCCACTATCGCAGATTCGCTGTTTATAAAATATCTTCCCAATAAAGCATCGAACTTCATTTTATTTCTGTCATCAAGCCCAATCTTTGTTTTATACTCTCGGCCATCAATTTCAAACGTTAGATCAGCCAAATATCTTTGTTTTCGACCACCATGTGTATTGCGAACATATCTCGTTTCGTAATCATCAATCACCATGTGTAGAGCTTTGTTGCCAAACAAATCAAATTCTAGTTTATCGTCATTTTCAATAATGTTTTCAGCATGCACAACACCAGAAAAAGCGCCCGTATCAATTTTTGCCCAAATAAAAGGCGCATCGATTCGCGCTCCATCGATTTTTTTAATCTTGATTTTTTCAGTATAACCAAGTATTAATCTCTCGCTATTCATGATAATATTATACCACAATTCATCTGTAAAATCAATCACTAGCGATTTTATTTAGTTTGCTCTTTTGGTAGAGAGAGCATTAGACGACTGTTTAATATGTGCTTGCCCATAATTCTTTGTTTTATATATTTTTGATGTTGTTCGTCGTAAAGATTAAACTTAGCAGCACTGGCAAATGCCATAATCTCATCTATCTGATCGCCAGCATCTAGACGGGTCTTAATATATTTCAAACCAGGAACTAGACCTTCAAAATATGAGATATCTTTGGTGAAAATTCCGCTAACTTCATCACTACCGGGCGTACCACGAAAAACCCGAGCAGCCGAACTCTCAGCAGCTTTCATCGTCTTTTCAGTTACTTTTTGACCACGATTAATTTTTCTTTGTATTTTCCTATCTATAAGCTCTCTGCACGTATGTTTTTGACCATCAATTTGCCCTAAAGACCAGCCGATATCAGAATAATTATCCATTGTAAGTTGGGGAAATTCCCCCGTCATAGATAATTCATAAATCTTAACAAAACCTTCTTTGGGGTTAATTCATCTTCACTCTTACTATCTGTAGTAGGATTTATTTGGACCAAAAGATTATCGTGGGTTACTGATTCTAAAAATCTGTATAATATTTATCTTTGGACAATTCCATAATATATATTACAACATAATAAGCATATTATATCAAAGGATAGTAAACATACGACCTAGAAAAGTCCTTTTTTAACGGTTTTAAATTCTTCAAGTAGTTGTTTTTGTTTTTTATTTAATTTAGTCGGCGTCTCAACTATGATCGTCACGATATGAGAGCCGCGCCGTTCGCTTTTTAAGTGTGGGATACCATGGCTACTGAGTTTAAAATCAGTATGACTTTGAGTCCCGGCTGGAACTTTCATAGTAACAGGACCATCAATAGTTTGCACCTCGATCTCCGCACCAAGCGCAGCATCAATCATAGATATAGTCTCTTCACTAAGGATTAAATCGCCCTCTCGAGTGAACCTTTTATCTGCACGCACCCTAATATTTACGTATAGATCACCTTTATCTCCGCCTTTTATAGCTTCACCGCGACCGTTTAAACGAATAGTCGAACCATCATTTATGCCGGCTGGAATTTTAAGTTTGATATCTTGTCTTTTGCGCGAAATACCCGAACCGTTACACACTGTACAGTCCTTTTCTGGAACTTTTCCTTTTCCGCCACAAGTCGCACAGGTAGTTGATTGGTGAATCGGACCAAAAAGAGTTTGAATAACTCGAGTTTGCTGACCTTTACCATTACAGTCCGGACAGGTTTTCATACCATAACCAGGCTCAGCTCCACTACCTTTACAGTGCTCACATTCATCGTCAATATTTAAAGATATTTCAGTTTCTGTGCCAAAAACAGACTCCTTAAAACTGATTGTTAAATCTACTTCAATATCGCGACCACGTGGCTTTTTTGATCTATTTGAAGATTGGCTACCAAATCCGCTGCCAAATATATCACCAAATATATCACCAAATCCGCCAGCTCCAAAGTCAAAATTGACATTTTGTGCACCACCGAATCCACCAAAACCCTCGAAAGGATTTCCACCACTACCGCCAGCATTGTTACCAACGCCAGCGTGTCCAAATTTGTCGTATCTTTTGCGCTTGTCTTTATCTTTTAGAACTTCGTATGCTTCATTCAGCTCTTTGAACGCTTTTTCATCTCCACCTTTATCAGGGTGCAGTTTCACTGCCTTTTTACGAAAAGCTTTCTTTAATTCTTCAGGACTCGCGTCCTTTTTAACACCTAAAACATCATAATAATCAGATTTACTCATACTTGTTACATTATAGCATTTTAGCACTTAGTGTGCAAGAGTGCTAAATGGTAAAAATATATAGTAATTGACTATTTATACAACTTATGGTATAATAAAAAAACATTTTCTCAATTAGAATATTGGAAAATAGTACATCGTAGGAGTGATAATAATGGCCAGTACAAAAACTGAAGTTTCAAACCCCGAATTACGAAGTATACAAGAGAGATTAAACAAAACGGGACTTTGCGCCCCATACGATTTATCTGCAAAAGAAATTTTATCAATAGATAATCAGACGCTCGATGATATACTTTACGTAAAAGAGTATTTAAAAAATATTTTAATCAAAAGCCTTCAGTTACTCGCATCTGATCAGACTCAAGGAGGCCGCGAGATTCTTCGGCATAAGATACAAGAGATTGAGACTCTCGAAGATCAAATCGAAATCATGAGAACGATCAGAGATTTCAGCCTATAAAGAACTCCACCAAAAAACCGCCTTTATCTTAGGCGGTTTATTCATATTTAAATTATCTTAACTATTACTTTTTTGAATCGCTAGCTCATAAAGCTCTTGCGAGACTTTTTTTAATCTGGATTCCATCTGCTCTCTCGCATATTCATTATCAGATAAAAAGTTTATCTTATCCTCTTCGCTGTAAGAAGGATCTTTTAGAATACTATTTGAAATAAGCTCAAAGCTGCGCATATTCGTCAGTAAATCGGATTCCTCTTCTCTAAGCAGCGCAATTTTTTGGTCAATAGCGTTATCTTCTTGGTTATCATTTGCAGTCTCACTATTAAAAAACCCAGTACTTTCAAGATTTTTTAATGCATGATCATCTTCTTCAAATCTATCAGATAATTTGCCAAATTTTTCCATACATATATTATATCATAAACAACACATCTTGCAAAATAAGTTATCTCTAACCATCAATACAATAGACGCCACCACCTTCTAAAATATACTGGATGGAATAGTTGCTGCTTCCATCAGCTAAAGCTAATACTTCACCATCACATTTACCACCGATAAAAATACTGATCAAACTATCTTGTAGGGCTGGTTTATAGCCAGGGATCATATATGGTCGCGATATAGTGAGCTGATATGGTCCCCTACTAAGATCATTAAATTCTCCCTGATCAGCCTTCAGGTAATTTATACCAAAGGAATTAGTACTAAAGTTACTAATCGTTATGTTTGCGTCCTTCTCCCAAGGCAATGTACCCCGATTATTACTCTTATAACTATCCATAGCAGTCTTTAGTCTACTCATATCATTCTTCCGTCTAGTATCTCGTTGGTTTCTTTGTAATGTTGGTAATGCTATGAATACCATTAGGAATATTAGGCCTGCTATTGCTAGGACTAGGACTACTTCTATTATTGTGAAGGCTGGGTTGGTTTGGGGGTTGGTGCTTTCTTTATTGTTAGTGTTATTATTATATTTAGTTGTGGTTGGTTTAAGCTTAGGTGTATTCATAGGTTTATTTTACTAAAAAAACGGAGTTAAGGAGGATTAAAAATACCCTGGCTCACACCAGGGTATTTTTTAATTTAATTGAGATTATTTTTTATCTACAACTTCGCCTTCGACCGGTTCGTCTTTGTCAGACTTATCGTCTTCTTCGGCTGGCTTTTCTGCTTCAGCAGCAGCCTGATAAAGCTTAGCGCCGATTGGCATAATTGCATCGTTCAAATCTTTGACGGCTTTCTCAAGCTCATCTTTGTCGTCGGATTTTTGGTGCTTCTTTGCTTCTTCGATAGCTTCCTCGATAGCTTTTTTATCTTCGTCAGAAATCTTGTCTTTATGTTCTGAAGGCAATTTTTCTGCTTGGTAGATCGCATTTTCTAGCTGATTTTTGGCGTCGATGGCTTCGCGCTTTTCTTTATCTTCATCCGCATGGAGTTCGGCATCTTTTTGAGCTTTTTCGATGTCTTCTTTACTCATATTACCGCTATTTTGGATAGTAATATTATTCTCTTTGCCAGTGCCTTTGTCTTTAGCACTAACTGTCAAAATTCCGTTCGCGTCAATGTTGAAAGTAACTTCAATTTGTGGTACGCCACGTGGTGCCGGAGCAATGCCAGAGAGTACAAACATACCTAGAGATTTATTATCTGAAGCCATTTCACGCTCTCCTTGGAGTACATGAATCTCAACTTGTGGCTGGTTATCTGCATAAGTCGAGAAAACTTGGGATTTGCTGGTTGGAACAGTTGTATTTCGGTCAATCATAGCAGTCCTTACACCACCGGCGGTTTCAATACCAAGTGTTAGTGGGGTAACGTCTAGAAGTAGAACATCTTTAACGTCGCCTGCTAGCACACCACCTTGAACGGCAGCACCAACGGCCACAACCTCATCCGGATTAACTCCCTGCATAGGATCTTTACCAAATAGTCCTTTAACCTTCTCAACAACAGCTGGCATACGAGTCATACCACCAACCATCACTACTTCAGCGATTTCGCTAGGTTTTAGCCCAGCATCTTTTAGAGCTTTTTTAACCGGGTCAGCTACTCGATCAATAAGATCAGCTACAAGTTCTTCCATTTTAGCTCGAGTTAATGTGTATTCGAAGTGTTTTGGACCATCAGCATCGGCCGTAATAAATGGTAGATTGATTTCAACTTGAGTAGTTGAAGAAAGCTCTTTTTTGGCTTTTTCGGCTTCATCTTTTAGGCGCTGCATAGCGGCAGAATCATTTTTAAGATCAACGCCCTCTTCTTTTTTAAATACTTCTAGGAAGTGATTAACGATTCGGTTGTCGAAGTCTTCACCACCAAGGTGTGTATCACCGTTGGTTGATAGAACTTCAAATACACCATCACCAAGCTCTAGGATAGACACATCAAATGTACCACCACCAAGGTCGAAAACGGCAATTTTTTCGTCTTTTTTACCTTCTAGACCATAAGCAAGTGCAGCCGCAGTTGGCTCATTTATAATTCGTTTAACTTCAAGACCGGCAATTTTACCAGCGTCTTTAGTTGCTTGACGTTGAGAATCATCAAAGTATGCAGGTACCGTGATAACGGCTTCTGTAACTTTTTCGCCTAAGAAAGCCTCGGCGTCGGCTTTAATCTTCGAAAGAATCATTGCTGAAACTTCTTCAGGAGTATATTCTTTATCACCCATTTTTACTGCCACACCATTGCCCTTTTTGACAATTTCATATGGCATGATGTCTAGGTCTTTTTGAACTTCTTTGTCGGTAAATTTACGTCCGATTAAACGTTTTACTCCATAAATAGTGTTTTTAGGGTTAGTAACGCGCTGACGCTGAGCCACCTGCCCAACGAGTCGCTCACCTTTTTTATTGATAGCAACAACACTTGGCGTAGTTCGATTACCTTCAGCATTTGTAATAACTTCCGGTTTACCAGCCACCATGTATGCAAATGCACTGTTGGTTGTTCCTAGGTCGATTCCTATAATTTTTCCCATATATTCCTTTCTTCGTTAAAAATATGTTTAATCAAAATTCAGTTAGCACTCCTCGCAGATAATCGCCAGTGCTAATACCTTAATTATAGTCTTTTAGCACTTACATGTCAAGAGTGCTAATGCTGTATTATTTACAACGTTTATAGTAGTTTCGGTCTTTTTATATTTTTGAATATCTAAGAAGATACTTCGATTTTTAAATTAACTCTAAAACTTGGCGGATAATTTCTGACGATTCGTCAGCTTTAATTATATAAATGGGTTTCGAGCCTACGGCAGAAATATCTTGAAATTTACCGCTAGTAATTCCCTCTTCATTCTTTTGTTCGTCGAGACTTAGACCAAGATAATTCAAGTTAGCTAAGATTCTTCGCCTTAGATAGTAAGATCTTTCACCAATAGTAGCTGTAAATACAATCGAGTCTATGCCATTTAAAGCCGCTGCCATTTTGCCGATTTCTTGCTGAATCTTATAGATATATACGTCTAGAGCTTCTATTGCTCTACTGTAACCATTCTCGGCCAGTTTAATGACTTCACGAAGGTCGCCCGAGACTCCGCTTAAAGCTAGTAGACCACTATTTTTATTAAGATATTCTTCTGTTTCTTCAAATGAAATACCTAGGGCATTTTTAATCGCTACGCCAGCTGAGAAGTCGATGTTACCGCTGCGTGTTGCCATAGCTACACCTTCAAGTGGCGTATAGCCCATAGAATTATCTATCGAGACGCCGTCTTTTAACGCTGAAACGCTACAGTCGCTGCCGAGGTGGCAAACGATTGTTTTGCCGTATTTTAAATTGTTGCTTTGCATCAGATGAGAGATCGAACCAACCGAAAGCCCGTGATAGCCAAATCTTTTTATCTCAAATCTATCGGCTAAGTCTCTATCGATCGCATAAAGTTCAGCTTTTAGTGGCTTTAATGAATGAAACGCGCTGTCAGAAATCGCATAAATAGGCGCCGTAAATTGGCTTTTTAAAACTTTAAGTTCATCAAGCGCCACCGAAACATGTAGTGGAGCTTTATCTTTTACGTTTTGGAGCTCTTTAATTAGGTCATCATTGACTAATTGATTATGTCTAAAATAATTGCTTGGTGCAACAATTCGAATTGCGATCGCGTCAATTTGCTGGCCATCTTTAAGTGCATCTACCTCACGCAAAAGATCTTCGACCACGACCGATGTTTGAGATAATGAATCCACTCGGCCCACAAAAACCTCTTCGCAATAATTTGTTTTACAATTACAAATGATTGCAGTATCTTTGGTTTCAAAGTGTAGATCGGCTAATATTTCGCCCTGTTCATAAAGCGCGTATTTGCGGCTTGATGATCCAGGGTTAACAATCAAAATCAGTTTGTCGTTCATGGCATTCCTTTGCATCGAAGATCTTTCGAGGTAATTTGGTTACCTTTATATTTAAATATGTTTTGACTGTTTTGTCTAGTACTTAATTGTTAATAAAACTTTAAATATTGCCAAGATTCAATTTCATCAGGATCAACGCCGTTTTTATAGGCATAATCTTTAATGTTTTTTAAGCGATTTTGATATTCTTCAGATAAGTCAAACCTATTAAAAATTTCAGCCACTTTTGTTGTTATGTCATAACGGCTAACTTTATTGCGCGCCAACATATCAAATGGTGTGGTGGTGCTGCCTTGCTCGATGTAACCACCGATATTAAACAATTCAGAGTTGTAGCCAGCATATTCAGCTACAATTGCCCTGATGGTTTGTGGATAGCCATGAAAATTAAAGACTACTGGCGTATTTTTAGTGAAAACTTGGTTAAATTCATCTTGCGAAAGTTGGCTATGAATTGGGCCAATTCTTCCGCCAGATTTTGCCGACGAAAGAGCCAAAATATTTACAAATCTAAGTTTTAAGTCTGGCATATCGCTCTGTAGCACCTGTAATGCCGCCACCGCCTCTTTAGTGACATAATCACCGGCTGAGGCAATAATAATATCTGGATTATCGCCATCATCAAACAAATCTTTACTAAAAACTCCATTGTTTTCTAATTGTCTTTGGGCGGTTTCTAGATCAAAAAATCTTGGCTCGGGTGTTTTGCCAGCCACTAACGCATTGACATTATCCGTCGAAGCAAGCATTTTATCAATTGCTACAAGCGCCGAATTATCATCAGCCGGTAGAAATACCTGACCAATTGAGTTTTGCCGGCGCAGAATTTCATCAATAAAACTTGGATTTTGATGCGAAAAACCGTTGTGGTCTTGCCGCCAGCCAGTTGAAGTTAAGATATAATTCAAGCTCGCAATTGGTTTTCGCCACGGCACTTGCTGAGATTGGGCTAAAAATTTAGCATATTGATCCATCATCGATGAAATTATCGGCGCAAATGCTTCATAAGATGTCAATGTACCATGTCTACCAGTTAAAATATAACCTTGCAAAAGGCCTTGAAGACTATGCTCGCTAAGAATTTCCGTCACTCGTCCATCTGGAGCAAGATCCTTTTCCCATGGATTTATTCTCCGCTGCCAACTACGCGAGACTTGACCAAAGATGGCATTTAATTTATTCGAATAAGTCTCATCAGGGCTAAAAAATCTAAATGTCTGTAGATTTTGCATGAACACGTTCTCTAAATATTCACCCAACGCATTCATAGCTAATGATTTATTAGTATTATGATTTTTTAAGTCGGGAAGCTGTAATGGTGAGTAAATATCGCCACCATAAATCTGCTTAGCTTGACCAAGTAGTTTATTTTTCTCTGGCAAAAAATCAGAAAGCCAAGGATTGAACTCTCCACTAAACCGATCAAAAAGTTCACCAAAATTATATGATCTT
>RRZU010915522.1_pt1 | contig 19036 bp, 19 predicted proteins | sample 2165561 | NCBI WGS metagenome assembly RRZU01 (sample SAMN10456909, study PRJNA506462) | wastewater metagenome | isolation source: wastewater sludge | place: USA: Moscow, Idaho | reverse complement strand
TGTACCTATTTGAGGCCTATTGCGCAATGGAGCTCGATACCGCTCAATGGAATACGTTTGAAACACATTGAGCAACGGGCTCTAACCATTCGCTGCAGGCGCGACGGCCCTGATGGGCCGCGGCCTGAGCTCAAACGTTAGATTTCAGGAGACTGCGGTGGCATCAACAGGACAACAAACTGGAATGAGGGGCGTCTATTTGGTCGCAGCGGAACTGTCCCGATTAGGCCTTATCGCTTCTCCAACATCTAGAAGTGCCATCGGCGCAGACATCTTGGTTACTGACCAATTGTGCTCGCGCTCTTTCTCTGTTCAAGTCAAAACAAATGCAAAAACATTTAATTTTTGGCTTGTCGGGAAAAAAGCCCAAGAAATGGTTTCTCTCACGCACATATATGTGTTCGTAAATCTTCGGGAGAAAAAGGATGGTGAGGTAATTGAGTATTACATTGTCCCAAGCTCGGTTGTGGCTAAAAAAACAAGGTATGGCAAAGCCAAAACCACTGGCTCTGAGTGGTATTCGTTCTATCTTGAAGACGCACTGGAATATAAAAATAAATGGAGCGTTTTTCTAAATGCATAAAACAAAATCTATTTAAGCCTTTTATTAGCCGCTGTGCTTTGCGTAGGTTTTTGCGCTATGGTTCAGCTTTCAAAGTTGGAAACGCCGTGCTGGTTCAAGCTCTTGTTCTGGCTGGGTTTCTAACTATTCCTTCCAGCGGACTGCCAGAGGCAGCCGCTGAAGCCAAACGTTAGGCCTCAAAATTCGGAGAATCGAATGCCATTACCGCTCATTCCCATCATCTCTGCGCTTGCTGCCGGTGGGTCGTTAGTTCCGCATGCTGCCGGGGGCATGATCGTTACGTCTGCCGCCGGCTATGTTGCCGGAACTTACCTCAGCACCGCGGCAATTGGTGGGTTACTGACAGCAGCAGCATCAGCCCTTGGTGCAGGTGCGCTTTATGTTTCTGGAGCTGCAGGGAGCATCATTGGCGGTGCCGGATTATTTGGAACAACTGTCGGCGCCTCAGGCATAACGGGAGCTTTAATGTCAGTCGGCATCATTTCTGCCACGCCTATCTGGGTTCCGCTCGTTATTGGTGGAGCAGCGGCAGCCGGTGCAGGCGGACTCGGTTATGGTAGCTACAGGTTGCTAAAGCTGAAGAAGAAAATACGAACGACTGAAGCAGGTCACGAAGCCCACTTCACCGAATCCGAGGCAAAGATGATTGAGGGAATTGTCAAGCGGTTGAGCAAAAAACAAGACCAAGGCAATGAAGCCTAACCCAGCGCTCAAGCGGACTGGCTTTCAGCCAGCCGCTTACCTCAAACGTTAGCCAATCAACAGGAGAGAGTGTGTTTCGCATCCTTCTCATTGCCCTACTCGCCTTTGGCGCCTGGAAGGGTTATGAAAAATATCAATCTCAACGTACGGCACAACAATTTCAAGGAATATCTCAAGAAATTGATATTTCAAGTGGTTCTTCTAGACGCAACCGAAGTATTTATGTCACTCCAAAATTTCAGTGCGACGGACGAACCCATTGCTCTCAGATGACTTCGTGCGAAGAAGCCACCTTCTTTCTTAAAAACTGCCCTGGCACGAAAATGGATGGAGACAATGATGGCGTTCCATGCGAGCAGCAGTGGTGCAAATAAATCAAACTAGGGGCTAACAGTTCGTCGCAGCCGACCGCCTACGGCGGCGGCTGAACTCAGAGCGTTAGCGCTCAAGATCATGTCTTTCCACCATGTCATTGCAAAAGTAGGTAGCGAGGGCAAGCCGCGAGTTCTCTTCGCCGACCTCAGCTCGGACGCGCTCAAGGAAAAATGCGTCCGATCGTATGAGAAAGGGCAAGCATTCTTCTCTGGCAATGATTTGATTTCCCCAACTAGTCTCCTATCTGTCCAGATCATCCGAACAGATCGCCCAGAGGAGACAGAGCGCGACGAGATCAACCGCAAGGATCGGGAGAGAATCGACTGCATCAATAATTCAAGTCCGGGCGTTTTCTTCGTTAGCATTGGCGGAGGCTATGAGCCCGAGGATATTGCTGAGGCAGGCGAAGATGTCACGCACGACTTCATCAAAGGTCCTCCGGGGTTCAAATCCGGCAAATGGGAACCGTCAAAGAAGGCACTGGCTTGGATAGGTGGCATAGTTGCGACGGTAGTCGCAGCAGGTGTTGTTAAGTGGCTCGGCTGGCTTTGAGCGCTAACAATACATTCAAGCCGACGCCACTTCGTGGCGCGGCTTAATTCAGGCGTTAGAGTTATTCGGGGTTTTTATTGTTTGGGCGTTGCCAGTTACGGCAAAAGCCGCAAGTAGTATTCAAGCGCCCTGCAAGGCTGTTTTGGGCTGTAAGGCGCATTAATACTGATTGTGCTTATTTAAGCCTTTTATTCACCGCTGTGCTTTGCGCAGGTTTTTGCGCTTGGTCAGCTTTCAAAGTTGGAAACTCTGGGTTTATTCAAGCGCCTGCTTGCTCTGGGTTTCTAACTATTCCTTCCAGCGGACTGCCAGAGGCAGCCGCTGAAGTCAAACGTTAGCTCTGATTTGTTGTATGCTGTCGATATGAATACTATCACTTTCAACTTCAAAGCCCTGCCTGTCACCGAGCGCATTGAGCTTGTGGAAGATATTTGGAACAGCATTGCGGAAGAAACCGCAGGTGGTTTGCAGCTTTCTTCAGGTGAGGTTGCCGAGTTGCAACGCCGTTTATCTCAGCACCAGCAAGACCCGTCCACCAGTGTGCCTTGGGAACAGGTTCGTTCTGCACTTTTTCAGAATCAATGAAAGTTGTATTCACTATTGAAGCACAGCAGGAATTGCTGCAAGCCCAAGTGTGGTACGAAGAGCGCTCTGTTGGCTTGGGTTTTGAGTTTGCGCGTGCGGTGGATGCTGCGGTTTCAAGGTTAGTTCGTATGCCTTTGGCGTTTTCTCGCATTGAAGGTGAGTTTCGCCATGTCATTACGCGCAAGTTTCCGTATTCCATCATTTACCACATAAGCGATACAGAAATTGTGGTGGTATCGGTGTTTCACCATAAGCGTAAACCGAAGGCATGGTTGCCATCCAAGAGCTAACTATTCCTTGCAGCGGACTGCCAGAGGCAGCCGCTGAAGTCAAACGTTAGAGTTATTCGGGTTTTTATTGTTTTGGTATTGTCCGTTACGGTAAAAGCTGCAAGCAGTATTTATGCGCCTTGCGAGGCTGTTTTTGGCTGCAAGGCGCATTAATATTGGTTGTGCTTATTTAAGCCTTTTATTCGCCGCTGTGCTTTGCGTGGGTTTTGCGCTTGGTTCAGCTTTAAAGGTTAGAGCCAGTGTTTCTGTTCGAGTAGCAGTTATCTCTGGGGTTCTAACTATTCCTTCCAGCGGTCTGCTGGAGGCATCTGCAGAAATCAAACGATGGGCTTAAAAACCAGCATGATGACCATGCCAATGCAGACGGTGGCGAGGACGCAATAAAGGCAGAAATAGCCCCAAAAGCGAATGGGCTCAGTCTCTCGGCTAAATAAGATAGAACCCCATCCGTTGCGGGCTTTGATTTTTCCCGTAGTCCAGGCAGAGCCAATCGCGTACACATAGTAGGCGCCAAGGGCTGCAAAAATAAGTATTAAGATAAACTTTGGCATGGTGGCTCGATGTTCAGTGGCCAAGCTTGCATAGCTAAGAGCAGTGCAAGTTTAATCTCACCTGTTTTTCAACGCAAGCCTTCAGTTCGGCTTTCTTCTTTCCAAGGCAATTCAATGCTGCTAATACGCTTGGGCGATGCTGGACACACGGTTGTAAGCACCAGGGGCAGCTCCATTTTTTGCGAATGCAAATCCAGCAACTTTTCTGTTCTGTCACACATTCAATCGCGCTGACGGAGACTGGTTGCACTTGCTTGCGCGCTCGCCGCAGTGCGGCACAAAGTGTCGGGCGTAGACGGCGAGGCATGGACGGGAAAGATGGAGCAGAAGAAGGCAGCGAGGAAAAATCTTGTTCAATATCTAAATGTTTTATCGAAAAAAGCGTACCGTTTTTTCTGGCAAACTCATGGCGGATTGCATGCCTTTTCTTCTCAACTGCCAAGAGCGCAGAAGCGGCGTCTGTCTACGTTTCCATTCATTCCAGTGGACTGCCCGCGCCAGCCGATGCAGTCAAGCGTGCGAAGCTCTTGAGGTTTTTACTATTTGCGCGTTGCCCATTAAAAATCAACAGCCAGTGTTTTTGCGCCCTGCAAGGATTTTTCGTGCCACAATACGCATTAATGCTGCTTGAGCTTACTTAATCTTTTAAAAGAATGGCTGTGCTGTGCTTTGCGCAGGTTTTGCGCTAAAGTTCAGCCTCAATATATTTCAAGCCATATGCTCATTAATTATTCTTTTTTCGCTTTTGAAATTATTTGCAAAAGATAAATTGAATAATTCAAAAGAACTTTTAATTTTCATTGCCACTTCGAATGCACAACTACCGCATACAGAATACATTTATCATGAAAAACAAACCAGCAACCACCAAAGCAAAAAACATTAAAAGCAGAGTGATTGCTTTTTCTGCATGCTCCATTTTTCTTTCATCTTGCTCACTGCAAAGCAATGTTAAAAATATCGCCGTTGATAATTCCGATGCGGAAACGCAGGTTTACAAGCATGGAGATACTGTTTTTTATATTGGCGCTATTTCGGATGAAGCCAACAAGCAGCTTGTTAGCCATATAGATAAAAATACAAAAACATTGAAAATATCCAGCCGTGGCGGAGAGATTATGCTCGGCATGGATCTTGGAGATATTATTTTTGCCAATAGCTTAAATGTAGAAGTGGATGAGTTTTGCTTTTCTTCTTGTGCCAACTATGTTTTTCCAGCAGGAAAGACAAAGATTTTAAATAAAAATAGTATGATAGGCTGGCATGGTGGCGCCTTACAAAAAATGGTTTTTGATGATTCAGAAACCGAGTTGGCATATAAAAGCTATATTGAGCCTGCTCAAAAAAGAGAAGCCGAGTATTTTAGAAAGATTGGCGTTATGCAGCTTTCTACAATTTATGGCCAACGCGATGAATTTAAGCATTTCGAAAAATGCGCAGGCTGGACTTATTCCAAAAAAGCAATGGCGTATTTTGGAATGAAGGATGTTATTCTTCCCCATGATGGATGGCAGCCAAATACGAATTTCAATGGCAAGTGCATTTTCAGCATTGATGATATAAAGCATTGATAATAAAAATATGAATTGAATTGTGCTTGTTAATTTAACTTTACAGCGTTTACATTTTTATCGCTGCTAGCTTAAACACGGCTTTGCAATATTTAATTTTTTCCCATCAATAGTTGGGTGTTGATTTGTTGCTGGTTTATATAAAACAACGTAATTTCCCTTTATGCCAATGCTGGCGAAATATATATCCATACCTCTGATAGCACTGCTTTTTCCATCACCAAGGTGCGAGGAATTTTAAAATTATTTCTTGCTCAAAGAATAAATCAACGCTTCCTCAATGTTGTAATTATTCAATCAATACGTATTTGCTCTTACTCTGCAGTAACGACTTGCTGAATCTCTCCCGCACAAATAATTAACAAATGTTTGCTCGACGTTTTGTATCAGCCCACTTTCTCTTAATTATTATTAATTAAAATAAAGTGACGGCTTTCCATTTGCCATCACCGTTCTCTATTGCGATTTATTCGCATTGTTGCGTAGGCGTTACTGCTTCCAGCGCCCCTGTTTAGGTTATGCAGTTAGACAATGCATTTAGCGCGTAGTTAGTTGGCTAATGCTTTGTACCTTTGCTTTTAAGCAGCAATTTATCTTAGATGGGAAAGGTTTTCTCTTGATGCAATAAAGATACGCTGATAAACCCTTATTTAGCAGCAATAAATCTTGTCTTTTTCGCATATTGGCTGCATTCTTCTCATAGAATCCGCCCTCTTGCTACAAAAAGGAGATGTAGACCTATGCAACCGAAATTTCCCCGTTGGATTCCCTTGGTAGGTGGCCTGTTAGGTAGTACCACCTGCGGTATGCTGCTGTATGCCTTTAGTGTGTTTATCAAACCTTTGATGGACGAGTTTGGCTGGACGGTGTCTCAAGTCAGTCTGGCTTACGCCATTATTTGTCTGTGCTTTGGTATTTTCCCCGCTGGTCAGATGAGCGACCGCTTTGGCCCGCGCAAGGTGGTGCTGGTTGGCGGTTTATTGATGGCTTTCGGTTTCTACATGGTTTCTACCATTGCGCCGCCCGATCGTGCTTTGCTGCTGGCTGGTGATGCGGCGGCGAAGGCTGCCAGCCAAAAAGCTTTGTACCAGTTGTATTTGTATTACGGGGTGATTGCTGGTTTTGGCGGCTCTATGGTTTATCTGCCGCCAATTGCTACAGCGCCTAAATGGTGGCCAGACAAGCGTGCTTTAGCTACGGGCTTTTCGGTAGTTGGGCTTGGTTTGGGCTCATTCATCATGGCTCCTTTGGCTACGCGCATGATGGCTGCAGCAGGCGGCAGCTCGCTGCCTGTGTTCAAGTATGTGGGTATGGCAATGGCTGCAATGGTGGTGCTTGCTGCTCTTTGTTTGCAGTTGCCGCCCGCTGGCTACAAGCCCGCTGGTTGGCAGCCTCCAGCGCCGCCCGCTGGTGCAGAAAATCGCAATTGGCGTGATTTCACCCATGCCGAAGCCCGCAAAACGCCGCAGTTTTGGTTGCTGTGGCTGGTGTATTTCTGCGGCGCGTTTGCTGGTTTGATGATTATTGGCTTGATTGCCAAGCATGGCATTGATGCGATGGGGCTTGCCTGGCGTGCCGAGCAGGGCTTGGATGCCGCAGCAGCTATTCCAGCCGAAGTAGCCAAGAAAATCGCTATGGCCGCTGCTTTTGCGCCCAGTGCGCTGGCTATTTTCAATGCCGCTGCGCGCATTTTGATTGGCCCGATGGCGGATAAGTTTGGCAATAAAAGAGTCTTTATTACGCTGTTTATTTTGCAAGTCGCCACTATTGCGGCGCTATATCCAGCGGGTAAAAGCACAGTGCTGCTGGCTGTGTGTGCAGGGGTAATCGGGTGGAACTATGGTGCCATGTTTACCCTGTTTCCAGCTACGCTTTTGCAGTTTTACGGCGCTAGCGCGCAAGGCTCCAATTACGGGATGCTTTTCACTTCATGGGGCATCGCTGGCTTTTTTGGCCCATTCCTGGGCGGCAAATTGCAGGTGATGACTGGCTCTTTTATGGTGCCATTTATGGTTGCTGCGGCTCTGGTGGGATTTGCTGCTTTATTGCTTATCTTGCTCAAAGCGCCCGAGAAGAAGTTGGCTTAAAGCTTTGTAAACAGGGCTGCACGCGCAGAGAACTCTGTGGCTTTGCAGCCTTGTTTTTAGCCACTTTTCAGCTTGCTTTATTGCTGACTGTACTCTGCCCTGCTTCGCTCGCAATTGCTGTTGCAGGCGGCTAGGGCTGCAAGGCCTGGCGCAAGGCCATTGCTGCATCGTGCAAGGCTTGATGCGCTTCGGGTATGGCACGCCCCATTTTGATAAATTCATGGATTACGCCGTGGTATAGCTCCAGCTGCACAGGTACGCCTGCACAGCGCAGCTTATCAGCCCATAGCAGGCTGTCGTCCACAATGGGGTCGCACTCAGCCAGACCCAGCCAAAGCGGTGCTATGCCTGCTATATCGTCTGCCAGCACTGGCGAAAAGCGCCAATCAGTGTAGTCTCGCGGGCTGCGCACGGCATTGGCAAACATCCACTGCAGTTGCGCTTCGCTCAGCAAAAAGCCGTTGGCATACAGTTGGCGCGAAGGTGTGCAGTCAGCGGCCTGCATGCCAGGGTAGAACAGCAGTTGCAGCTTGATGGGAATTTGCGCCTTTGCGGCCTGTATGGCGCAAGCCGCCGCCAATGTGCCACCTGCACTATCGCCCCCCACGGCTATGCGATGTGCGTCTAGCCCCAACGTGGCGGCTTGCTGCCAAAGCCACGATACAGCGTCCCACGCATCGTTAAAAGCGGCAGGGAAAGGGTGCTCAGGGGCGAGTCGGTAATCAACCGATATAACTGCGCAGCCGCTTTGCTGGCTCAAGGCGCGGCAAGTGGTGTCGTGCGTGTCTACGCTACCTACAACAAAGCCGCCACCGTGGTAATACAGCAGCACAGGCAATATGCCCGCAGACTGCGCTTGTGGCGCGTACAAACGTGCAGGCATGGTGCTTGCGTCGCGCCGCGGAATGCGTAGCTCTTGCACGCGAGGCAAGTGCGGTGCATCACTTTCGAGCACGCCACTGCCTGCGGCATAGGCTTGGCGCGCCAAATCAAACGGCAGGCTTTGCATGGCTGGGCGTGGTTTGCGAGCAATGCGCTCGAGCAGGTAGCGCACATGGGGTTTAAGCCGCTGCCATGCCTGCGGATTAACGCCTGCTGGCACAACTGGTGTATCAGCCATATGCAGCGATGATTGCCCAATACAAAAGCACCCCGCTTACAACAGCCGCAGCGCCGTAAATGCGGATATGCTGCTCGGGCATTTGCATGATTTTTTCAAGCATTTGCCGCCATTGCTTTGGAAGCAACAAAGGCAGCAGCCCTTCAAACATCAGCATAAAAGCGGCGGCAAGCCATAAGACTTTGTTACCCATACTGCCCGCCTTCTTTAGCGTTTGCCAACCACTGGTGCGGCAGCAGGGGCGGCAGATGCAGTTGGGGCAGGTGCTGCGGGCACTGCAGGCAGTGCGGGCGCTGCCACTGCCGTGCTGCCGCCTTGACGCACAGCCTTAAGCAGGGTATCGCTGGCAGGGTTTATAACCAGCACGTCAGACTTGCTGGTAAAACTGCGGCGATATACCGCCAGCGCACGATAAAAGCTGGCAAATTGCGGGTCTTTGGCATAGCTTTCGGCATAAATGCGGCTGGCCTCAGCATCGCCCTGCCCTTTGATGTGCTCGGACTCGCTATAGGCTTGCGCTAATGTGCTTTGGGCTTGCTGCTCGGCCTCGGTGCGAATTTTTTCAATTTCGTCCTGCCCTGAAGTACGCAAATTCGCTGCCATTTGCTGGCTTTGTGCGCGCATCTGGCTGTAAATAGTTTCTACCGCTGCTGCATCGGTATCAATGCGGGTGATGTGCACATCCAGCACTTCCACACCCCACGGCTTGCCAGCCCCCGCGCCACGCAATGCAGCCGCTTGTACTTGCGTGCGTACTTTTTGCATAACGGCTGTGCGCTGCTCGGTTAGCAGGGCTTGCAAGTCATGCTGGGCTACTTCGGCTTTCAATGCGGCTAATACGGCCTTATCAAGCAAGGCTTTACCCGCTTTTTCGGCATTGCCTGCCTGCTGCAAATACTGCTGAATATCGGTAATGCGCCAGCGCACATACCAGTCAAGCAATACAGTTTGCTTATCAAGCGTTTGCATGGGCGAATTGCCTTCGCCATCACTGGTAATCACGCGTTTGTCTATGGTTTTAATGGTCTGAAATGGCCACGGCAATCTGGGCTGAAGCCCGGCTTGTGTAATAACGCGCTGCACCTTGTCAGACGCATAAACGATAGCAAACTGCCGCTGGTCTACAACAAACAGGCAGGAGCTAACCAGCGCAAACAACGCCAGCAGCACACTGGTAATAGCAAGGGTTTTCTTGTTCATCGGCGTTGGCGCAAAGAAAGGAAATCACGGCTGCGGGAATCAGGCTGTGTCGCTGACTGTGAAGCTGCCTGCGTAGCGGCTGGTGCGGGCGTAGCTGCCACAATCGGGGGCAAGGCTGTTTCGCCCGAAGCACCCGAAGCAATGGTTGCGTCGCTCGGCGCAGTCGCACCAGCGGTAGCAACCGTTGCTGGCGCTACAGTCTGTGCGGCTCTATCGGCTGGCAAATACACAAGCTGCCCGGGGCTGGCAACAACTTTGGTTGCATTGGCAAATACCTGCTGCATGGTTTCATGGTAAAGCTGGTCGCGTGTGGCCTGCGGTGTTTTCTGGTATTGCGGCAATATGGCAGCGATACGCGCTGCATCTGCCTGCGCTTGCAACACAATATCGGTTTTATAGGCTTGGGCAGCGGCGTGCAACTTTGCCGCTTTGGCGGCTGCCTCAGGCACAACGCGGCTGGCGTGCTCTAAAGCCTCTTTTTTCAAACGCTCGTTTTCAGCAGCAAGCGCGTTTACTTCTTCAAAACTTGCCCGCACTGCCTCGGGCACGCGCACCATTGTGGCTGCATCGCCTTTAACAGCGAGTAGTTCAATTCCCATGCCAGAGGCATTCAGCAAGGCTTGCAGGTGTTTTTGCACCCGTGGCGCAATCTGCTCACGTGCACTGCCCAACACATCAGAAAAATCCATCTGTGCCAATACTTCACGCACACTTGCAGAGCCCATTTGCCGCAAAATCTGCTCCGCATCGCCTCCTTGGGTTTGCAGATAGTCACGCACATTACGCAAGCGATATTGCGCTATCAGACGCACCTCAACAATGGCTGCATCTTTGGTAAACATGGCTGCATTGGGCATAGCACTGCCAGTAGCAGCATGGCTTTCACCGATTTCTACCGTACCGCTATCACTTTGCGTCAGTATTTCGTAGCGTTCAATCGGGTAGGGCAAAATCCAGTTTACGCCAGGCTCAGCCATGTGGTGAAACTCTCCCAGACGGCTTACCATTGCCTGTTGATTCTCTGGCAACACAAAAACACCACTCATCAGCCAAGAAGAAAGCACCGTAAGCAGCATCAGCAGCGTAACCAGTAATTTGCTTTGGTTTTGGGGTTGCGGTCTGCGCGGTGGCAGACCCCACGGCTTTTTGCTGCCTTTGGAAGAATCATCGCCCAGCCATGGCAGCAACTTTTTGCCCCAGCCCTTGTTGAGCAAAATCAAGCAGATAGCCGCCATTGTGGCCTGCCTGCATCTAACAGCGCCCTGCACACCACGCCGCACGGTGCGAGAAACAAGCCGCTGGGAAGATTCTGTAAAAAAATGATTAAAAAGCATCCGAGGCATGGTAATAAACAAGAACGCAAACGCCCGTGTGTGCGTTTTAGGAATTAGCTGGCAACTATACCAGCCGCAACAGCCCGCCGCTGCGCTGCCTGCGCGATATGGTCACGCAATGTATCCAAGCCAGAGCCAAGCCGCGCGCTCACGTAAATGCGCGGCACTTGCACGCCGTCTATTTCGTAGGTATCTGCCATGCGCTGGTGTTGGCGCTCGGGTGGCAATGCATCCATTTTGTTAAAAACCAGCAGTTGTTCTACCTTGTCGGCACCAATCTCGGCCAGTACGCGCTGCACTTCGGCAACCTGCTCTACCCAACCTGGGCTGGCTGCATCCACCACATGGAGCAACAAATCAGCATCTACAGCTTCTTGCAAAGTAGCTTCAAACGCATCAACCAGACCATGCGGCAAATCACGAATAAAACCGACCGTATCGGACAAGGAAACGGTTTTGCCAAGCTGCTGCAAAAACAGTTGCCGCGTAGTGGTATCTAACGTGGCAAACAACTGGTCAGCCGCATACGCACCAGCTTTAACCAAGGCGTTAAACAAGGTTGATTTACCCGCATTGGTGTAACCCACTAACGACACAGAAAAAGTCGCAGTACGGTGCCGCTGGCGGCGCTGGGTGGCACGCTGGCGCTTGACTTTAACCAGTTGCGCCTGTGTACGCTTGATGGCTTGGCCAATCATGCGCCGATCCAGCTCAATCTGTGTTTCACCAGGGCCGCCCCGCATACCAATACCACCCTGCTGGCGCTCCAGATGGCTCCAGCGGCGCACCAAGCGCGTGCTGAGGTATTGCAAGCGCGCCAACTCAACCTGCAACTTGCCCTCATGGCTACGCGCGCGCTGGGCAAAAATTTGCAAAATCAGCATGGTACGGTCATTGACAGGCATCTCCAGCAAGCGCTCAAGATTGCGCTGCTGGGCAGGGCTTAAAGCCTGGTCAAACAAAATCTCACTGGCCTGATGCTGCTCGGCCAAGAGCCTGATTTCTTCTGCCTTGCCGCTGCCCACAAACAGTGCTGGGTCGGGCACTTTGCGTTTGCAGGTAATGCGTGCCACAGGCTCCAGCCCACCAGTTTGCGCCAGTAGACCAAGCTCTTCAAGCTGCTCATCAAAATGTGGCAAGCCAAAATCTACCCCTACCAGCACAACTTGCGCGGCAACTTTGGCAGAAGGGGCAGAAAGAGCAGTCAAAAAATATCCTGCGAATCAGTGCGCCATACGCCTACGCTTGGCAACACCAATAAAAAAACAATCAGGACTGTGACTCTGCAAAAGTAGCCTGTGCGCCATCACCCTCAGTTGCAGAAAAACTTACTGCGCGCCCTGGAACAATGGTGGAAATAGCATGCTTGTAAACCATTTGAGTCACTGTATTGCGCAAAAGCACCACATACTGATCAAATGATTCAATTTGCCCCTGCAATTTAATACCATTAACCAAGTAAATAGATACTGGCACATGCTCGCGGCGCAGCGCATTGAGGAAGGGGTCTTGTAGCAATTGGCCTTTGTTGCTCACGATATTCTCCGTGTTGGTAAAAGCTGTTCTGCTGCACGCAGGAAATGCGCACCAGAGGCAGGCTCTTATTGTTGAAACCTCCTACGATAACACAGCTACTATAAAAAAGCAGCAGCCCATCTATCTGTTTTTTTGTTTTTTTGTAATTTAAACTTGGAATTTTGCGGCGAAAAATATTACGCAATAACACTGCCAGGCAAACTGCAAAAAGCCGCCGTAGATTCTGGCAGCCCCCAATGCGCAGCATAAAGCGGACCAGCAAAATACAATCCATCCGCTGCAAAAGTCGGTGCAGCCGCATCGCGACTACGCGCAGCCAACACCTGCTCTATCCATTGCGGCGGCTGCTGCCCGCGCCCTACTGCCAGCAAGCAGCCCATGATGTTGCGAATCATATGATGCAAGAAAGCATTGGCCTGAAACTCGAATCGCCAATATGCCCCTTGCCGCGTTATTTCAAGCCGTTCAATAGTTTTGATTGGGCTAAGCGCCTGACAAGCGGCAGCGCGAAATGAGGAAAAATCATGCTCTCCCAGCAATCGCACCGCTGCCGACTGCATCGCAGCACCATCAAGCGGGCGAAAAGTCCAGCCCACACGCCCAGCCTCCAGACTTGGCCGCACGGGTGACTCAAGCAAAATATAAACGTACCGCCGTGCCTGTGCGCTTGCACGCGCATGGAAAGCATCTGGCACAACTTGAGCCCATTGCACCGCAATATCAGGTGGCAAATACGCGTTCGTGCCGCGCACCCAAGAAATGCTTGGTCGCTGCACATCCGTATCGAAATGCACCACCTGCATTAATCCATGCACCCCAGCATCGGTTCTACCTGCACATAACGTATGCAGTGGAACACAGGCAAATCGCCCCAATGCATGCTCCAGCCTATCTTGCACCGTCTGCCCCGATGGCTGACTTTGCCAGCCTTGGTATGCAGTGCCTAAATAACTAACGCCTAGCGCAATACGCATACGAAATCCGCGAAAACAAAATACAAGTAAATTAATAAGAAAAAACCGCAGCCTCTTGCGAGACTGCGGCTGTAGATAAAAGGCTACTTAAAGCGGATTAGCCAATGCTTTGAATCAAGGCTTGTGCTTGTGCTTGCAAGTCGCCAGTTGCATCTTTTGCAACTTCCTGCGCCATAGCACGCGCACCGTCTTTATCGCCAAAGCTCAAAAACTCGCGCGCCAATGACAGCTTGGTAACTAATGCATTGCCATCAGCCGCTGATTGCTCTGCTGGTGCCGCACCGCCATCAAGATCCAAAGACAAGCCGCTCATATCGAAGGAAGAAGAGCTTGCAACACTTGGCATAGACTGTGAGCCATTGGACGCATCAGGCACATTGAGCTCCGATAAGTCTAGCGACAAATCAATCGGCATCACTTCTGCCTTGGTCTCTGTCTGAACCGTCACAGGCACAGTCATGGGAGACAAGGTTGGTGGCGATAGCTGAGCATATGAATCTTCCATCGCCAGCGCACCAGAAGCAGAACCCGCAGAAGTTGAAGCACGCGGCGCTTGCACTTGCTGCTGCACAGAAGGCGCTTCTACTGGCTTAGCGTTGCCAGCATTGCTTGCAGGTGCATACAGGGGGTTAGCGGGATCCAAATCGCTGCCTTTGGCACGAATAGCTTCCCAATCCGAGCCACTCGCTTGCGTCAATCTCTTAACATGAGCCGCTGTTTGTGCATACGATTTGATATCTCTACGCTTCTCGTAAATCTCAAGCAGCTTGATATAAATAGAAACACGCTCTGGATATTTCACCATGGCATCATTGAGAATCTCTTCAGCCTGAATATCGCGCCCATAGGCCAGATATACGTCAGCCTCAGAAACAGGATCCACATCCGCCTCGGCATCTAGCTGGCTGGGAGAATACAGCATGGAAGACTGGTTCAGCTCCGAGCCTCCTGTACCTGTTTCGGAGGTATCAACCGACTTGCCACCTGAAGCATGGAAGAAAGAATCGCCATGCGAAAAACTGCTGTCTAGAAAATCATCATCCCCAGCGTCAGCTTTTTGGCGCTTTTTACGCCAAACCAACAGCGCACCGAGTGCCACCACCAAAGCGCCACCACCAAGCATCATAGGATTTGCAAGCAAATCATCAATGAAGCTGGATTCCGCCACTGGTTCAGGTGCAGGTTTAACTGGTTCTTTTTTAGCAACAGATGCTGGTTGAGCAGGTGCAGATGCTTCTGATGCAAGCTCTTCGGCAGCAGATGCTGGCAGCTCAGCTTGCGATGCGGCTTGCGAAGCTGCCACTTGTGCTTCCGAGGCGAGTTCTACAGGTGCAGAAGCAGCAATAGTTTGAGCTTCAGCCTCTTTGGGTGCAGATACTGCAGGAGCAAGCTCAACTGGCTTGGGCACAACAACAGCAGGTGCGGGTGTTGTTTCTTTAGGCTGTGCTGCAATAGGCGCAGTAATTACCAATGGTGAGCCATCTGTCTTGGTGGCTTTACCTGTGCCTTTTTGTGAGCTGGCGGCAGCCACTTCCGCGCTGATGTTTTTCAAATCAGCAAGGTTCTTGTTAAGCTCTTCGGCGCGGTTGGTTTTATCCTTTTTCTCCAACGCTTTGGCTATGCGCTCTTCTTTGGCTTGCTTTTTGCCTGCTGTGCCAGAATTGGAAATTGTGAGCTGGTCTGGCGCTACCGCAGGGGATGTTTTGCTATCGAGTACTTGCGTTTGCACCTTGCCGCTGCTTTGCTGGCTGCTAGGCGCGGCTTGCACCATAGATGATTTAGCCAACTGGTGACGATATGCGCGGAAATCTTCACTTTGTGCAACGATGATGGTGCGCGCTTCGGCGGCAGAAGTTTCACGCGCTTGCTGCGCCGTAGGCATTTTCAGCACTACGCCTGCTTTAAGATGATTGACGTTGCCGTTGATAAAAGCGTGTGAGTTGGCTTTCAAAAGTGCCAACAGCATCTGGTCTAGCGATACATGCGCTGGACGATACGCCATAGCGATGCGCCCTGCTGTTTCACCGCTATGCACGCGCACGCTGCCAGAGCGCACTTGCCCCGTACGCTTCTTTGCACGTGTTGTTGTGCGTTTTTCTGCCGTTTCGCCAGCAGTATCTTGCATGGCACCATCTTGCTGTGGCAACACGATGCGATTGGCCTGCGAAGCATTGGCTTTGCCAGAGGTGACTGGTGCAACGATAGTGACTGGCGCTTTTGCCTTGACTGGCGGGTCGAGCAAAATGGAAAAATCGCGAATGACATTGCTTGAGCCATCATTGGCTTGCAAGACCACATCAAGGAAAGGGTCGTTAATGGGGCGGTCGCTGCTCAAATGCAGCACCATGCGTCCATTGGCTCCGCGGCGCAAGCTGCTGCGCACGCTTTTAACTGTGGGGTTGTAATCCAAACCTTTATCTTGGTAAACCTGTGCGCTGGCCATACCTGCTTTTAGGTTGGCAGCTTGCGCCTCGGTTAATTCAACCTCTGCATCAAGGGGCTGCCCCAAAGCCGATTTGACGTGTATTTTCCCAAACCCAAGCGCATAAGCATTGCTGCCTACACCTGCCACAGCCAAAGCTACGGCCAAAGAGAGCACAGAGGTGCGAAAACGCATGGAAGGCGCTTTAGTATCACAAGAAGATAGTGTAGGCATAGTGCAATTTTTCATTTAAAGACGTGGAGTTATTGCCGATACTTGAAACTTAACATCATGCAGCCAAATCTGACAAGTGGCATTGCCAATACTCTTGAGCAATATTGCATGAAATAATCAAAAATTTCGTTTTCCGTTGCCAAATAGCTACAGGTTGTTTCAATAGCGCCGTACGTTATCACAAAGTTAAACGCAATACAACGCTGGCTTGGATGGTTTAATGTTTTCTCTGTTTAGTTAAAAGTGCATTTCTACAGCTTTTTATGCCTCCAGCAAAATCCGCAACATGCGGCGCAAGGGTTCTGCTGCACCCCACAATAGCTGGTCGCCAATGGTAAAAGCGCCCACATATTCTGGGCCCATTGCCAATTTGCGAATGCGGCCTACAGGGATTGTCATGGTGCCAGTTACGGCTACTGGCGTTAAGTCTTGCACAGTGTCTTCGCGGTTATTGGGCACGACTTTTACCCGAGTATTATCTGCCGCAATCATTTCTTCAATGTTGGCAACTGGCACATTTTTCTTCAGTTTGAAGGTGAGTGCCTGGCTATGGCAGCGCATCGCGCCAACGCGCACGCAAAAACCATCAACGGGAATGGGTGCGCTGCCAAAGTCTTCGCCCAGCCCCAGAATTTTGTTGGTTTCGGCCATGCCCTTCCACTCTTCGCGGCTTTGGCCCCAGCCTGCATCTTCGCGTTTTTTGCCAATGCCCAAGTCCTTATCAATCCAGGGGATAAGCGAGCCACCCAGTGGCACGCCAAAGTTGGCTGTTTCTGCTGCGCTCATGCTGCGCTGGCGTGCTACCACCTTGCGGTCGATTTCCAAAATGGCGCTTTTAGGGTCGTCTAACAATGGCTTGACTTCGCTATACAAGGTGCCGTATTGGGTGAGTAGCTCGCGCATGTGCTGCGCGCCGCCGCCGCTGGCTGCCTGGTAGGTTTGTGTGCTCATCCATTCAACCAAGCCTGCTTTGTATAGCGCGCCTACACCCATCAGCATGCAGCTAACTGTGCAGTTGCCACCTACCCAGTTATTGCCGCCTTTGGCTAGCGCGTTTTTGATAACTGGCATGTTTACGGGATCAAGCACGATGACGGCATCTTTTTCCATGCGCAGTGTTGATGCAGCGTCAATCCAGTGGCCTTTCCAGCCTGCTGCTCGCAGTTTGGGAAATACTGCGCTGGTGTAGTCACCGCCTTGGCAGCTTATGATGATGTCGCATTTTTTGAGCGCATCAATGTCGTGGGCATCTTGCAGCGTGGTTTCGTTTTTGGCTTGTGCGGGGGCTTGTCCGCCTGCGTTGGATGTGGAGAAAAATACAGGCTCAATCAGATCGAAGTCTTTTTCTTGCGTCATGCGCTCCATTAATACGGAGCCAACCATGCCGCGCCAGCCTACCAGTCCTGTGACTTTAGCCATTTTCAAGCTGCCTTTCCAAAAGTAGAAACCATGTTTCTTTATTACCTGCTTGCGCGCGCGCCTTGCTGCATCATGTGTACCAAGGGCTATTTTTTGCAGCAAGCAGATAACTGCCTAAAGATTTGTACTGCTAGCAATGTAGTCAATGTGTAGTATTTTTGAGTACAAAGTGCAGTTAAGAAAAGGCTTCATTATAGAGGTGGGCATTTCTTTATTTTCGTGGCGTGTGTTGCAAATATGCAGCCAGTTTGTGATTTATGGTGCATTGCCGCGCACTTTGTTAGCCATTTTCCTTGCATAGCCCTTGCGTCGAAAAGGTATCCCCTTACAGCCCGTGCTGTGCAGGCGTTAAAATAAGCCGCATTCCACCGACACTGCCGCGCAAGCTGTGCCTTGCGCTTTTCTGTTTTTGATTTGGGAATTTCCCACTATGACCCACGTAGTAACCGAAGCTTGTATCCGCTGCAAGTACACCGATTGCGTTGATGTTTGCCCTGTTGATGCCTTTCGTGAAGGCCCTAATTTTTTGGCCATTGACCCTGATGAATGCATTGACTGCTCGGTCTGCGTTCCAGAGTGTCCAGTTGGCGCAATTTATCCTGAAGAAGATGTTCCAGCCGACCAGCAGCATATGATTGACCTCAACGTTGAGCTGGCAAGGCTGCCTACTTGGAAGATCATCTCCAGACGCAAGCCTGCTTTGCCTGATGCTGAAGAGTGGAAAGACAAGACCGGCAAGCTCGACCAGCTCATTCGATAAAGCCCCTAGCGCGTGCCTGCCTACCATTTGCAGCATTTGCAGTAATTGCCACACGGCGGTTACAACAGTTTTTTGGCTATGCCTGCTTTGTTCAGGCATTATTTTTTTTAGACTGGGCTAATAGCTAATAGCCTTTCCAGATATTGACCATGACCACTGAACGCGACTTTACCCAAGCTATTGATGCCGATGCCGTTATTATTGGTGCGGGCCCTGTGGGGCTTTTTCAGATTTTCGAGTTGGGGCTGCTTGAAGTCAAAGCCCACATTATTGATGCCCTGCCCTACCCTGGCGGCCAGCCTATTGAGCTGTATCCCGATAAGCCTATTTACGATATTCCCGCCATTCCTGTTTGCACGGGGCAAGAACTAACTGATGGCTTGATGAAGCAAATAGAGCCGTTTGGCGCTACTTTCCACATGGGCCAAGAAGTGCAGGTGGTTGAAAAGCAGGCCGATGGCCGTTTTTATGTGGAGACCAGCAAGGGCACGCAATTTCTGACTAAAACCATTTTCATTGCCGCTGGCGTGGGCGCATTTCAGCCGCGCACGCTCAAAGTCGATGGGCTTGACAAGTTTGAAGGCTCACAACTGTTTTACCGCGTTAAAAACCCTGCCGACTTTGCTGGAAAAAATCTGGTTATTGTTGGCGGCGGCGACTCGGCTCTGGACTGGACGCTCAACTTCACCGCTGAAGGCCCCAATAAGGCTGAAAGCGTGATTTTGATTCACCGCCGCGACG
>RRZU012139711.1_pt1 | contig 19041 bp, 11 predicted proteins | sample 2165561 | NCBI WGS metagenome assembly RRZU01 (sample SAMN10456909, study PRJNA506462) | wastewater metagenome | isolation source: wastewater sludge | place: USA: Moscow, Idaho | reverse complement strand
CGCGAACTTTGCTTCCGGCCTCACCTACTTTGGAACTTCCATAGGTGTGGAGCTAGACGGAGAAGTGGTGGCGGGCGCGATCTCTGTTCCCTTCAACTACGAAATCTTCGTTGCCGATGACCGGCACTTCTGGCATGAGGATGAGAGGGATGGCACTAGGAAACTACTGACTAGCAGGGGACCCACAACAGAGACCGAAGCGCTGTTGGCTACCTACTATCCGGGCGTGCACGACCTCAACGCAAGCCCGGACTTATCCTTGGCCCACGAGAAAACCTTGATGAACGCCTACTCAACTGTTCGCAGGCCGGGCGCTGGCGCAGTCGACCTCGCCATGGTCGCGGCCGGGTGGATCGGGGTCTCAATGGCGACCGCGCTGAAACCGTGGGACGTGGCAGCCGGCATCCACATGGTGCGCGTCGCCGGGGGCAGCGTCCTCAATCTCCCCATGGGCACTGACCTTCCCGACGGTCTGCGCCCCGGAGTTGTCGCGTCAGGGAGCACGCTTCAAGCCACTACAGCAGAACGAGTGCTGCGTGAACTCGATGCCGAAGCAGACGCATCTCTAGCCGAAGCGGGCAATCCGCTAGAGGACTAGCACCCCACTCACTAGTGACATTCGCAACCTATCCTCGGACTGCGACCGCGCCACTAGCGTTAGTAGCCTTCCAGAGGCGGAACGCGCCAAGCAGACCCAGAGCTAGGAAAAACGCTGCCACCGCCAGCGACCACGAAGTCGCCTGGGCAAACCCGTGCGACAGCGCCTCAACCACCGTGCCTGTGGCAGAGCCGAGGTCGCTGTGGTCCCCCTGTGCGCGAAGCATTGAGATCGTCGTACCAGCCGACTGCCGAACCCCGTCGGCCAACTGGTCTGCCATGGCTCCGCCAACCCCCGCCGCATCGAGAGCGGCAGGCACGGTAATGGCCATTGCAATCGAGAGGGATGCCCCAGAGATAGCCGTGCCGAGGGCCGATCCCAACTGTCTCACTGTGCTCTGCGTCGCCGAACCCTGACCAGAAATCTCCACCGGCACATCGCGTAGCACAGTTCCGGTAAGTTGAGCCGAAGCCAAACCAAGCCCAAGCCCGTAAGCCACCAGTGGAAGTGCCACCAGCCACGCTGGCGTGTTGTCGCGAAGTACCAATGCCAACACCAGTACGCCAGACAACTCCAAGACCAAACCGATCAGAACGGTACCGGGTGACCCAAAACGTGCCGCAACATGGCGAGCGGCCGCACCTGACATGAATGCCCCCACTGCCATCGCAGCAAAAACAAGTCCCGCGCCCATCACATCCAGGCCCAGGGCATTAACCAGGTAGAGCGGCAAAACAAATACCAGGGCAAACTCTCCCGCAGCAACCGTCGCTGCCGTAACGTTGCCCCACGAGAAGGTCGGAAGTCTGAAGAGACTGAGATCAAGAAGGGCCGCCCGCGCCACCCGCTTGCGGTGCCTTTCCCAGAACACAAACAGGGTCAGCGCGATCGCAGCACTCAAGAACGCAACTGGCACGGGTGAGACGGCCATGGACGTCCCCCACGTCCACCCGAATAGGTGCAGTTCAGCCTGCGGGGTCCACCATCCCAAATCGGGACCCTCGATGATGGCAAAGACGAGGGCGCCAAACCCAATGGCACTAAGCAGGGCGCCGTCGACGTCGACTCCACGCCCACCCGGCTTACCGCGTGTTTCGGGGACAACAAGAAGTGTGGCGATGATGACGAGGACGCCAATGGGAAGGTTGACCAGGAAAATCCAGTTCCATGAAGCCCACTGGGTCAGGGCCCCACCGGCTAGCGGCCCAAGTGCTGCCGCCCCAGAAATCACCGCCCCCCAAACGCCAAAGGCAGCCGCCCTGTAGGTCCCCCTGAATGTCGCATTGACGGTGGAAAGCGTCGAAGGCATGATCAGGGCGGCACCAATCGCCTGGACCGCGCGCGACCCAATCAGAGCGCCCGCACTTCCAGCGCCCGCAGCCAAGAGACTCCCTGCAACAAAAATGACGATCCCCAGCAGGAAGACCCGCTTGCGTCCCCACCTGTCTGCCAGACTGCCCGTTGACAGCAAGAGCGCCGCCAAGATCACCGCGTAGAGGCTATTCACCCACTGAGCGTCGGTGAGATCCATGCCAAGGTCTTCAATAATGATGGGTAATGCCACCCCAACGATGGTCCCGTCGAGGACGATCAGCCCGAGCCCAACGGCCAGCACTGCGAGCGCTAGCCAGTCCTTCTTTGTGGGTGTGTGGTCTTGCATTCCGGCTCCTGCCTAACGCTCTGATAATGCAGACGGTTTGTTGCGGGAACCACTCTACGACCATTTGTGACCACCGCTTGCGGGTGGCGCCAGACCTGGGGGGAGCTGCGCGGATCTTCAGCGAAGACAACTGCATCCGCGGGGGCGCCAACCTGCAAACAGTCCAGCCCCAGGAAGTCGCGAGCTTTCCATGTCGCGCTGGCCAGTACGTCCTCGGGCTCCATCCCCCACACAACCCACTGCTCCAGCTCATCAATCAAGGCACCGTGCACCTGGTAGCCGCCAGCGTCGGAGCCCGGAAGGATCATCACGCCCGAAGATAGCAGATCGGCAAACCACTTCTCACGCCCGTCGTAAAGATCGGTCATGGTCTCCGCATACCTGGGGTAGCGAGTTGCCGAGGACGCAAACTCAGGGAACTTGAAGACCTGGATGAGAGTTGGCACCACAACAACTCCCAGCCTGGCTGCGCGTCGCATCTGCGTTGCCGACATCCCGGTGCCGTGCTCAATCGAGTCCACTCCGGCATCAAGCAGGTCGTCGATTATGTCTCGTCCGAAAGTGTGAACGGCAACTTTGGCCCCCACCTCATGAGCGGCATCGATTGCGGCCAGCAGCTCTTCGCGGCTCCACAGTGGTTTAAGGTCCGAGGACGCCCCCTCTGAGCGGTCAATCCAATCCCCCACCAGTTTCACCCAGCCGTCAGAGGCGGACGCTTGACGTTGAACCTCGTCTGCAAGAAGACTTGTCCGGACGGGTACTTCTCCCTCCGTGGGATCCGCGGGAAGCTCGATGGCGAGCCCCCGGTTATAGCGCTTCTCCAGAGCGATGTGCCGACCTGCCGAAATGACGATTGGCCGTCCAAACGGCAGCTCGCCGGGGCTGACCTTCACTGGTGAACCTGGCTCCCGGACGGCTAGCACGCCGGCTCTGATCTCCTCCCACGCGTGTGCTCTGATCACGTCGGACGACTGCGGACCCTGGGCGATCGCCAGGTGAGAATGCAGATCAACGAAGCCGGGCACGATGAAGAGCTGCGAATCAGAGTCGGCTGTGGCGCGCTGCTCCACCATCGAGGATGACGCCGCAACCGACTGCTCAGCAAACGACTCGATAACCGAGTCTCGCCAGGTCAACGTACCGTAGCGGAATGTTGGCCTCTCTCCAGGGTTGTCACGCCACTGTACCCATCCCTGAACGGACCCGCTGGTGGATTTCTCACTATCTGCCATGCTCAGACTCTACCGCTGGCTCAGTTCCGTGTGCCCTTCACGGAAATGTCGTTGGCCCTGCGCGTCCACAGCTCTAAGGTTGCCGGAAGCGCCTAAGGTTGCCCATAATTCGCGAGAACGGCGGCAACCTTAGGCGCTTCCGGCAACCTTAGAGCTGTGGAGCGGGGCGGGCTAGAAGCCCTTCCCCAACATGCGTTTTAGGTCGTCCGGCAGAGAATCCATCGTCTCACGAACGTCTGTCGCCTCGGGAGCCGCAGCAAGCCCAAACGCACTCCCCTGGGGAGACACAGCTTTCCCACCGCGCTGCCCCTTTGGCAGCATTGCCTCAAGTTCCTGCTGACGACGCTTGGCCGGGTTTCCCGAACGCGCCTTCTTCTGCACGCGAGCCTTCTGTGCCTGTGCCTGACGCGCCTGTTCTTTCTGCTTCGCGCGCCCAGCAGCCCGACCGGGTCGCCCCTGCATCGCACCGAGGTTGGGCATCCCGCCCTGCCCCATCGAAGACATCATCTGCTTGGCTGCTTCAAACCTCTTGACGAGGCCGTTCACCTCAGTGACGGATGTTCCCGACCCCTTGGCAATACGAGCACGGCGGGATCCATTAAGGATCTTGACATCTTTGCGCTCACCGGGAGTCATGGAACGCACGATCGCCTCAACGCGATCAACATCCTTCTCATCAAAGTTCTCAAGCTGGTCGCGGACCTGGGCCATCCCAGGCATCATCCCCAAGACCTTCTTCATGGAGCCCATCTTGCGGACCTGCTGAAGTTGCTTCAAGAAGTCATCAAGAGTCAGATCTCCCGACATGGCCTTCGCGGCCATCTCTTCAGCAGTCTCTTGATCAATCTTCTTCTCAGCTTGCTCGATCAGGGTGAGGATATCGCCCATGTCGAGGATGCGGCCCGCCATGCGGTCGGCGTGAAAACGCTCAAAGTCGTCAAGGCCTTCACCGGTCGACGCAAAGAGAATAGGCGCACCGGTCACGCCACGAACGGACAGCGCAGCACCACCGCGTGCATCGCCGTCCATCTTCGACATAACAACACCGGTAAATCCAACCCCGTCGCGGAATGCCGTTGCGGTCTGTACCGCGTCCTGACCCACCATGGCGTCAAGGACGAACATCGTTTCGTGTGGTTTGACAGCATCGCGAATATCGCGAGCCTGCTGCATCATTTCCTCATCGACACCCAGTCGTCCTGCGGTATCAACAATGACGACGTCGTAGCCGTTCATAACGGCCTCGGACAAACCGCTGCGCGCAACCACAATGGGGTTGCCCACCCCGTTGCCAGGTTCAGGTGCCCAAACGTCAACTCCCGCGCGTTCGCCAACAATCTGCAGTTGGTTGACGGCGTTGGGACGCTGCAGGTCAGATGCAACAAGGAGGACGCGCTTATCGTTCTCCCGAAGCCACTTACCAAGCTTCCCGGCCAGGGTGGTTTTACCGGCCCCCTGCAGACCAGCGAGCATGAAGACCGTGGGCCCCCGCTGCGCAAATGTTAACTCCCGGGTTGCACCACCGAGGATCTCTACCAGTTGATCGTGCACAACCTGCACAACCTGTTGGCCGGGATTCAGAGCCTTCGAACGCGCTGCACCATAAGCCTCCTCCCGAACGTTGGCGATGAAATCGCGGACCACCGGGAGTGCAACGTCCGCATCCAGAAGTGCCCGACGAATCTCCCCGAGTGTCTCATCAACATCCGCTTCAGACAGCACACCTTTGCCACGGATGCGCTTGAACGAATCGCTCAGACGATCAGACAGAGTGTTAAACACACGTAAACCCTTCGTTTAGGACCCGCTTGGTGGCCGATGTTATTCCCCAACGATAGCGTCAACAAAGCCGCTGGGATCAAATGGTGCCAGATCATCCGGCCCCTCACCTAGGCCCACCAGCTTGACGGGAACGCCCAGTTCTTTTTGGACGGAGATGACAATTCCACCCTTCGCAGACCCATCCAACTTTGTGAGCACAATCCCTGTGATTCCCACGGCCTGCGCAAACACCTGGGCCTGCTTCATACCATTTTGTCCCGTGGTGGCATCCAGCACCAACAAGACCTCTCCAACTGGAACCTGTTTTTCCATGACGCGCCGAATCTTCCCCAGCTCGTCCATCAGTGCGGTCTTGGTCTGCAGTCTGCCTGCCGTATCAACAATCACGACATCAGACCCGGCTTCCACGCCTACCTTTACTGCCTCAAAAGCGACCGAGGCCGGATCCCCACCTTCTCGATCTGAGGCGACAACTGGCACTCCAACCCGCGAACCCCAAGTCGCCAGCTGCTCGCTTGCAGCGGCCCTGAATGTGTCCGCGGCACCCAAAACAACGGTCTTATCCTCGGCGCGCAGTAGTCGAGCCATCTTTCCAACCGTCGTAGTCTTCCCTGTTCCATTGACTCCGACGACGAGGACGGCTGCCGGACCGAGCTTTCCACTGCTGGCAGTAACGGGCTCCAGGTTCAACGACCTGTCCATGCCCGGATCAACTAGTCTCAGCAGCTCATCGCGGAGCACTTCCCTAGCTGCCTCAGAGTCGAGGCTTCCGCGAACCCGCGCCTCGTCCCGCAGTCTCGCAATGATCTCTTCTGTTGGGCCAAGACCAACATCGGCTAGCAGGAGGGTGTCTTCAATTTCTTCCCAATCGGAGGCACTCAGGTCACCGCGAGCAAAGACAGCGAGAAGAGCCTTCCCAATGCCACCCGACGACGCCATGCGAGCGCGGAGGCGCTGCATGCGACTTCGCACGGCCTCCGGCTCTTCAAGAGCAGGGGCAACAGCCTCGGTGTCTTCAGCAGTCGCAACCTCCTCAACCTCTTCCGGAGGTGGGGTTGCAGGAGCTGGCTTCGCCTTCTCAGCGGGTTCTTGGGGTGCTGATTTCCCAGAACGCACCGCCAGAACAATAACGGCCACGACAACAATCAAGACTAGGGCTGCAATCAAGAGTCCTAGCGGAGTTGTGAAGAACTCAGTTAGCGTGTTCATGGGGTGTCCTCTTCTGTGTTTGAGGTCGGGCGCCAACTGGGATGATACCTGTTCACTCGGTCTTCCTCGCCCCCTGCGAGGCCGCGCACCCAGTTGTCAAGATCTTCTGGTTCAGGAGGGGGCGCTGGTACCAAAGGCGGCTGCGCTTGAGTTCCCTCGCTACCCCAGGTCTCGCCCTCCACGTCCAGTTCAGCGTCGTCCAAGATCACTACGTCCACTTCCAAGTCGTCTTGGACCATGGGCTCAGCGTCAACTAGGGCTTCAGAATCTACCTGAGGGTCTGGGTCGGGCTCAACAATGTGCTCTACCGAGTCGCTATCTGCATCGTCTTTGGCGAAGCGAGCTCGAACGGAACTCGCCGCGCCCGAGGTCCATGTGCTAACGCCAGACCACGCCGCTTTAGCAATCTCCGCCTTCTCACGCATCACATCGAGGAACTTCAGATCAGCGCCGTCCGTCCACTCTTCATCCTCTTCATAACCAGGACGATCGAGTGCAGCGTTGAAGATGGATACTTCACCTGTGATCACCGCGGGTTCATAGAACTCGTCGTCATCGAGAGATGGTGGTGGCGGTGCTGCTGGCCCCTGAGCAATCTGAGCCCCTAAGAAGACTCCCTGGTACTGCTGCACCAGTTCACGCGGAGCTGGAGCCAGGGCTGCCATCACCTCTTCACGATGAAGAAGCTTTGGCGCACCAAGATAGGCACTCTCCGGCACTGAGTTGGCGGCCCACATTTCGTCCAGACTAACTTTTCGAGGGCGCAATCCGGGATTGCGAATTGACGGCATTCCCGACTCCCTCACATCTTTGGTTTGGCCGCGCACTGCAACCTGCCATTCTTGGCGAGGGCGGCGCACTAAGGCGGCACTAACCAGGACCAGGATGGCGAGGAGCACAAGGATAATGAGCGCCAAGTAGAGGGCGTGATGTGCACTCATGAGGATCCGTCCTTCACAGCGATGCTCCTCCTGTCCACAGTTTGGATTCACAGTCAGCTTAGCTGCTTCAAGACTCTCGTTAGCCTGCCATTCTGTGTGACATTACCGCAGTGATACCGTCTTTCATGGTCACGCCATAGAGCGCGTCGGCGAACTCCATGGTCCGCTTCTGGTGGGTGATGATAAGCAGCTGGCTTTCGCGACGCAGATCTTCCAGCAGGCGCAGAACCCTGGTCAGGTTAATGTCGTCTAGTGCCGCTTCGATCTCATCAAGTACATAGAACGGTGACGGCCTCGCCTCAAAGATCGCTATCAGGTAGGCCAGTGCCGCCAGAGAACGTTCGCCACCACTGAGTAGAGACAACCTTGTAACGCGTTTTCCGGACGGCCGAGCATAGATTTCTACCCCTGTGGTGAGGGGGTCGTCTGGATCCGTCAGCTCTAGGCGTCCAGTTCCACCGGGGAAGAGGACTGAGAAGGTTCTTTCAAACTTCTGCGCAGTATCCGCAAACGCGTCAGTGAAAGCCGACTTAACCTGCGCGTCAACTTCCTTTATCAGCGCCAGCAAATCAGACTTGGAGCGGTTAAGGTCCTCCACCTGCGTCTGCAAGAAGTTGTACCGTGACGACGCCGCCTCATACTCCTCGACGGCCAGAGGATTGACTATCCCCAGGCGCGAGAGGGCACGCTCAGCTCGCCCTCGTTCTTCTTCCGCCTGCTGACGTGTGAACACGACATCTGAGTTGAGGTCGTCTCCCTCTTCCGCGTCTCCTTCTTCCGGGTGGGGCGGCTTAGGGTTCCACGGCACGTGAGGCCCAAACGAGGCAACTATTGCGTCCCCGCACAGGGCGTCCGTGTTGACCTGGGCATCTTCTTCAGGGTTTGCGCCGCCATGTTCTTCCGATGAAGCCGGGACTTCCCCACTGGCGGCAGATTCCGTATTCCCGTACTTACCCAGCAGGGATGGCATGCGTAGATTCAGCAGTCTGCCGTAGTCCTCGACCAGGGTCTTCGCCTTCTCTTCCAGCGCGGTGACCTGGGAGCGTTCCTGAGCAACTGCCACTTCGGTCTGAAGCAATTCGTCGTTGCCGCTTGCACGTTCCTTCTCGATGGCACCAATCTGCATCAGTAACTGCTCGGCCTCGGACGACAGCTCCTCGAAGCGCTCCCGGGCTTGTGTACGCAAACTCAGGGCCTGCCCCGCAGCGCCCTCGGCCCGGGCAGCACCCTCACGTGCCTTAGTCATCACCGACTGAAAACCGCCAACAGCGTGCTTGGCTGCGGCCTCACGAGCGACCTGGCGCGCACGATCCTCACGTAGGCTCTGCGCCTGCGCGGCGAAAGCTCGTGCTTGGCGGTCAGCAGCCGTGGATCTTTCCCTAGCGACATGGGCGTCCAACCGGGCCTGGTTCTCTGCCGCCCAAGCCTCCTGTAGAGCCTGGCGTGCTGCCTCGACCGCTGACGAAGCGTCTGCCAAAGCCCGCGAATCCTCAGACGGGTCCGCGGCAGGTACCTTTGCCTCCGCTTCCGCCGCGAGCATTCGGCTGTGCTCCAGGCGCTTCTGCGCGTCCTCCACCTGCTTCGCTATTCGGTCAACGTCAACTTCACTAGCGTGGGCGAGGGCGTTCAGGCGGGCGGCCTCCTGAGCATGTTTCGCCCTCTCAGCATCTGCCGCGCGAAGCCGGGTCAGAGCCTCGTTCTTTCGCTTCACCGCATCCGTAAGAGTGGAACGCGCAGTCTCAACACTGCGAGTCGCGTCCTCGAGGGCGTCATTAGCGCGAGCCTCCTGGGCCGACGTTTCCTCCAAGTCGGCACGCAGGGACAAACGTGACGTTTCCTGCTGACCCCGCAAACGCACGTAATCATGGCCAAGGACCGCACCGTGACGCGTTGCAATTGTGGGCGTGGACTGCGGGTCCGAACCCGGCACCATCTCGGCTTCCAGACGGTCCAGGAAAGCAAGGGCGCCGCCCACCTCGTCGCAGACCCAGGTGTCCGCGAGTAACCGCTCGAGGTAGGAACCCGGTGAAGCCCCGGGTGCAGATGCCGACTTCACGACATCATGTGCCGGGCTGACCCCGCACTCCTGTGCCAGTGCTAATAGCTCGGGTTCCGGCTGGAGGGCCGCCACAGGCCCTTCAACGCCGCCCCCTCGACCCGCGGGAGTATCTGTGAAGACAAGACCCGCCGCACCTAAGTCGGGGGCGCTCAACATGTCGGGCATCTGACCGAGTAGGTTGCGGCTCTCACCTTCACCGACGACAACGCGCGCGGAGAGCATGTTTCCCAGAAGCGCGGTTATCGCCTCTTCCCAACCGCGCTCAATGACGAGAACGTCCTCAAGCCTCGGGCTGACCCCAATCCGATCCCGGAAGTGCCTCACTTCCTCAGATCTTGACGGGGTTGCCTCACGGCCCCCTTCAAGCGAAGCAGCTAGAGTCTCCCGCCTTGAACGCAGTCTAGAAACATCCTCGCGGCAGTCCCGCTCCAACCTCTCGGATACTGCGAGCCGATCCCGTGCTTCCTGTTCCTCACGCGCCGCGTCCTCGTATGCGGCGGCCTCCGAACCGACGGTGTCTCCCGCAATGCCGGTAAGGAGACCCGAATCGTGGTGGGGTGAGGTACTCACAAAATCAGCAACTGCCTTGCGAGCACCGTCACAACGTCCGTTTGCCGCGGTCAACCGCTCGCGTGCGCCACGCATCTGTCCCGCCGAGGCCTCCACGGCAAGGGCAGCGGTCTCCGCATCTCGCTTGAGGCGCGCAAAGCTCTCTTGGGCAGCTCGTAGTTCAGCGGTCACCTGCCGTAGGACCTTTTCAGCATCGCGCACCTTCGATTCACCCAACTCACGCCCGACGCTGGCATCCCGGTAAGCAACGTCGCTCACCTCAGTGGCACTACGAAGAAGTTGCGCCTCCGCGGCGGCCTCCTTGGCTCTTTCGTCCGCAAGATCCACGGAACTCTGCGACACGGCCGTCGGTGTGCGTGCGGCGGAGGAGGCCCGTTCTTGAGCTATCTCTTCAACCGCAACGAATCGCTCTCTTGCCTCAGTGAAATCCCTGTACAGCTCACCAACCTGCTCGGCGCGCTCCCGGAAGCGGGATTGCTGTCCCACGACAGCTTTCTGACGTTCCTTCAGCTCTTCGAGGGCATCCGTCTCGCGCCGTGCTGAGTCACGTAGTTTCTCAAGTCGTTCGAGGTCGCGGTCCAGCTTGGCGCGGGACACCACCAGGTCATCCCCGAGGATCCGGGCAGTTGCGTAACCCAGACGATAGCGCACCCCTGCGGCTTCCCGCGCTGCTTTTGCCTGACGTGCCAGTGGACGCAGTCGTGCCCGCATCTCTTCTGTGAGGTCGAGGACGCGCACCAGGTTGGCATCCATCGACTCCAACTTGCGTAGCGCACGTTCCTTACGGCGCCGGTGCTTGGCGACGCCCGCGGCCTCGTCTATAAAGAGCCGCCTGTCGACCGGCGATGCAGACAGCACTGTGTCCAGTTGCCCCTGGCCCACGATGACGTGCATTTGGCGTCCCAACCCAGAATCGGAAAGGAGCTCTTGGACATCAAGGAGGCGCACGGGAGAGCGGTTAATTGCGTATTCGGAGCCGCCTGAGCGAAACATCGTTCGCGAGATCGTGACTTCCGAGTAGGCGATCGGGAGCTTCCCATCGGAGTTGTCAATGGTGAGTTCAACGTGAGCACGCCCGAGGGCGCCGCGGGTTTTTCCCCCGGCGAAAATCACATCCGACATGTTGGAGCCACGCAGAGATTTAGCCCCCTGCTCCCCCATCACCCAAGACAACGCGTCTACGACATTGGATTTGCCAGACCCGTTGGGACCAACAATGGCGGTGATGCCCGGCTCAAAGCGAAACCGAGTGGTCGAAGCAAAAGACTTGAATCCCGCGGCGGTCAACTCTTTGAGATACACGTTTGCCTACCGTGGACTTTCTTCTGGTGGGCGTACTACAGGGTTGACTCCCCTGATTCGTCATACGACAGTTCTGGGAACCACAGCGCGATCTCCCTGATTGCAGAAGTTGGCGAGTCTGATGTATGAACCACGTTCTCTACGGCATCGCGTCCCCAGTCGCGGCCGAGGTCACCGCGAATGGTACCCGGGTTTGCGAGGGTGGGGTTCGTTGCACCAGCCATGATCCTCAGGGCCTCGATGACACGATCGCCCTCAACAACCAGTGCCACCAGTGGGCCTTCCATCATGTAGTCACGCAACGCTGGGAAGTAGTGCCTATCCACGTGCTCTTCGTAGTGCTCTTCAAGGTTCTTTGCCGAAGCCTTCTTGATCTTCAGGCCCTTGAGTACGAAACCCTTTTGTTCGATGCGGTGGAGTATTTCCCCAGTCAGACCACGACGAACTCCGTCGGGCTTAATGAGGACGAGGGAGTGCTCCTTGCTTGGGTCCAGCAGATCGGGTGTTGGCATGAAGTTTCCTCGCTTGTTAGTTTGTTCCGTCAGTGTCAAAGCCGATAGTAATCGCGTCAGCCACAGCTTGCATTGCTTCTGCGGCCTGAGCGCCCTCGGCGGTGATTGTAACTTTATCGCCTTGACGCGCCCCCAGTCCCATGATTTCTATCATGGAGTCTGCAGGAGTTCCGTTCACATACACCTGAGCATCAAACTCCGTCACCAGTTGCGCAAGCATAGCGGCTGGCCTGGCGTGTAATCCCGCAGCGTCCGCTATGACTGCTTCCGCAAACTCGGTGCCTGGCATGGCACCACCCTGATCGACCGAGTCCTTTTCACACCACTGCAACGCGGCTTCCTTCACAGAAGCCTCAACCGCGTCTAAGTCCCCACCCTGTTGCGCAGTAACTGCCGCCGCGACCGCGCCCTCAACGAGAGGCCCGGGCACAAAACGTAATGCGTCTGGGTCATCCGCAAATTCCAGCACTGTATCAACGGTGAGAGTGGCGGAACCCAGGTCGGTGAGTAAGACAACGCCGACACCTTCAGAAATTCCCAGTGCCTCCTGCACCGCGGCTTCAACTAGGTCAAAGGACGTGCCAAGCCTTCCGTCATCCGTGCCGGCCGCGGCCTGAATATGGACGTCCGCGGCCATTGCCTTGGCCAGTTCGACCAGGCCTGCTCCGAGTGCGTGGGAATGAGAAACCAGTACGAGGGCGACTTTCCCCATCCCTACTCCGAACTCTCAGCAAACACTTCGGATGCGGCGTCGGCAGCAGCCTGAAGAAGCAGTGCGGAAGAAACCGACCCTGGATCAAGGTGGCCAATGCTGCGTTCACCCAGGTAGGAGGCGCGACCCTTGGTCGCCTTCATCGGAATCGTCGCTTCGGAACCGGCATGGCCAGCAGATGCGGCTGCAGCGAACGTGGCGACAACATCGCCGCCTTCATCAGCCACATCGTGGGCGGCCTGCACCGCGGGAAGCCACGCGTCAACCATGGTCTTCTCTCCCGCCACCGCTTTGCCACGTGCTTGCACGCCCTTCACTGCGGCTTCGAGCACATTGGCTACGTCCTGACTTGTGAGGTCATCTTCCGGCATTGCTCCTGCGCCGCGTAGGTAGGCGGTTCCATACAGTGGTCCCGCTGCGCCGCCCACGGTCGAAAGAAGAGTCTTCGCCACGTACTTCAACACATCTGCGCCACTTTGGGCCTCACTGAGACCGGGCCCGCTAACTACGGCGGAGAAACCACGGTCCATGTTCTCCCCATGGTCACCGTCACCGATCTGACGGTCGAGGTCGATCAGCAACTCGCGGTTCTCCCCGATCCTCTCGGCAGAAAGCTCCACCCAGCGACGCGCCCACGTTACGTTCTTTCCCATGACGGACTCCACTTCTCTCAAGAAAATGTCACGGATACATTCTGCACTGTTTCAAGGGGACGTAGGTGCGCCCAGCCCACAGTTGCGAGCCGGGCGCCCCCACATCATGAGTATCTTGCTAGTTCTTCCAAGCAGGAGTGTCGACCGGTGCATCAAAGTAGCCGAGCATTGCGTCATCGACGCGCGTCAGTGTGATTGACACACCCGGCATCTCTAGGCTGGTTACATAGTTGCCCACCATCGGGCGGGCTGCCTCGATGCCATCGGCTGCCAGCAACTGCGCCAACTTGCGGTAGACAATGTACAGTTCTGACTCCGGGGTTCCCCCCATACCGTTGACGAAGGCGATAACACTGTCACCTGACTTCAAGCCGAGGTCGTCACGCACCTTCACATAGAGTTCCTCGGTGAGGTCGTCGGCCGGTTCCATCGGGCCACGACGGTATCCGGGCTCACCGTGAATACCTATACCCAACTCGATCTCATTTTCCTCCAGATCGAAGGAAGGCTTACCTGCGTGGGGAACCGTGCAGGGTCCAAGAGCCAGGCCCATTGAGCGCGTGTTGGCATTAACGTCGCGGCCAATCTGTGCGACTTCACCGAGCGGCAGGCCCGCTTCCGCAGCAGCGCCGACGATCTTCTCGACAATTACCGTGCCGGCAACGCCGCGCCGCCCAGCCGTGTACAGGGAATCTTCGACCGCGCAGTCGTCGTCGATCAAGACTGTCTCAACCTCGACGTCATCCATTCCCGCTAGCTCCGCCGCAGTCTCAAAGTTGAGGACGTCACCGGTGTAGTTCTTGACGATGTGGACCACCCCGGCGCCGCGGTCGGCAGCCTTGGTCGCCTCAACAATAGGGTCGGGAGTTGGCGAGGTGAACACGGCTCCGGGAACAGCGGCATCAAGCATTCCAAGTCCGACATAGCCTGCATGGAGGGGTTCGTGTCCTGACCCCCCACCGGAGATAACGCCTACCTTGCCGTCTGCCTTCGGCTCGGCGCGCTCAACCCAGTCGGGGTCAAAGTGAACTTTTACCTGGTTGCCGTGAGCTGCCTGAAAGCCTTCCAGGGTTTCCCGGACAACTGCTTTTGGATCATTGATGAGTTTCTTCATTGAGCACTCCAATTCTTGTGGGCGCGGGCGAAAGCCCGATCCCTCTCAATCTTGCCAGCCTGGAGCCCAGTCCGTAAGTCCCACAGCACCCCCGCACGAAGTTGCGCTCCCGGAGATCTGGCCGGGCAACCGTGCACCCGCACCCGCACCCCGTTAGCGGCGCAGCAGGGCTGTGACCTCACCGACCAGCTGAATCGACCCGAATGCCACGATGCCGCGCGTCAATGTCGGATCCTGGGGTGTGTCAGCAAGTGCCGTGGCCCGATCGATACCGTCGGCTACGTTTTCAGCGACATGGACTCGGTCTGCGCCAAACACGTCCTCGGCAATCACTTTGAGATCTTCTAGATCTGCAGCCCGGTCCCCACCCATGGGAACGAGGACGATTTCGCTGAGGTCCGGCTCAATTTCAACCAGCATTTCTTCAATGGCCTTGTCTGCCATTGCTGAGAACAGACCGATCGTAACGTTGAAGCGGAAGGACTCGTCAAGAGCATCCCTCAAGGAGGCCACCCCGGCGGGGTTATGCGCTGCATCCACGACGACCGTTGGGGAGGTGCGTACCACCTCGAGGCGTCCGGGGGAACGAGCCGTCAAGAAGCCCTCCTCAACGACCTCGGCCGGAAGCACCTTACCGCCCATCATCGCCTCCGTAGCCACAAGGGCGGCCGCAGCATTATGCGCCTGATGCAGGCCGTGCAGTGGCACAAAGAGCTGCTCATAAACACCTGTTGGAGTGCGAACATCCACAATCTGCCCACCAACTCCTGGGGTGCGGCTTAGGACCTCCCAGTCACGACCTTCTAGCCAAAGTACCGAATCGGTTTCGAGGGCGCGGCGCTCGATGACCTCGAGGACTACCTCTTCCTGATGGCAGACAACGACGATCGACCTGTCCTTGATTATTTGTGCTTTCTCAAAGGCAATTTCGGTGAGGGTGTTGCCCAGCCAGTTCTGGTGATCTAGCGAAATGGGGCTGATGATGACAACTCCAGCATCAATCACGTTGGTGGCATCCCAACGTCCCCCAAGCCCGACCTCCACAACGGCCGCATCCACGGGTGCGTCACCAAACCAGGCGAGTGCCATTATTGTCAGAGCCTCGAAATACGAAATCTGCGGCTGTCCCTGAGCAGCCGAAGCAGCATCAACCATGCCGATGTAGGGCTCCACATCCTTCCAAGCGGCCACGAACTCCGCCGGCGAAAGCGGCTCCCCATTGATGGCAATCCGCTCCCTCACATCCACAAGGTGCGGGGAAGTGTAGGTTCCAACGCGAAGACCAAATGCATGCAGAAGCGCCGCAGCCATGCGGGTGGTCGATGTCTTGCCATTTGTTCCACCGACATGGATGGAAGGATAACTGTCCTGAGGATCCCCCAAAATATCCAGGACCTGCTGCATGCGGACCATCGACGGGTCGAAGTCATGCTCGGGGTTACGAGTCAGCAAAGAACGGTAGATTGCGTGTGCCTCACCGGTGGCGAGCGCCGCAAGCGCTACCTCATCGACCTCGCCCTCGGCTTCTTCGTCACCATCCTCATCTTCACCGAGTTCCCCCGCCAGAACAGCGTCGACCAGGTCCGGGTCTGCACCGGCCAGGAGGGTGTCGCGAACAATGGCACGCAGAACATCGAGGTCGGCGTCACCTTCTTCCGCAACGTCATCCTCGCTACCGGGGGCGGCGTCGAGTCGTAGGTCGTCATCGTCTGCTTCGTCCTCCTCTTGGGCGGCGGCGAAGACGGGGGCCATCTCCGGATCGATGCCCTGCGGTAACTGGAAGTCCTGCTCGTCATTAGCCATTGCGGCCACCTTCTTCTCTCTACTGGCTTGGGACATCTAGCGCTTCGAAATGGTCAGCGTCTGCTCATCACCGGCGCTGGCCACCAGATCAATGGTGAGGGTTTCGTGCTTGATGAGGTCCTCGTGGACACCGAGGGCCTCGAGGCGGTCTTCAGGCACCGTCAGCGTGACATTGATGCGGTCTGCGATGTGCAGGCCCTCCGCCTTGCGCGTGTCCTGGATTTGTCGGATCAAGTCGCGCGCCCACCCTTCGGCTTCCAGTTCTGCGCTGACCAGTTTGTCGAGGACGACGAAGCATCCGGAGCCCAGCACCGTGGCGGCCTCGTCCCCTTCAGCTTCGACGCGCTCAACGAGGGAGAACTGGTTGCCAAACAACTCGACCGCGGCCCCGTCGACCTCCACGCTGGGGAATCGCACGCCCTCGCCCTCGTCAATCACTTCCCAGCCGCCTGTCTTTGCCGCTTGGAACAGTGCGGAAGTCTTAGGACGAACGGCGGCGGAGAACTCACGTGGGTTGAGTGTCAGGTCCTGACGCAAGACCAGTCCCGACCTATCCGGCGTCTCGAACTCCACTTCTTTGACGTTTACTTCCGAGGCGATGATGGGTGCGAAGCCCGCCAGAGCCTCGGCGTCACTGGAAACGACCCGCAGCTTCGCCAGGGGTTGGCGAACGCGGAGCTTCTCAGCCTTTCGCAGGGAGTGTGCTGCGGAGACGATCTCTTGGACTTCATCCATCCCCTCAACTAACGCCTCATCCGCCCAGGACGCAGGCAGTTTCGGGTAGTCGACCAGGTGAATGGATTCGCCACCGGTGAGGCCGCGCCAGATCTCTTCCGTCACCAGGGGAAGTAGGGGTGCTGCAGCTTCGCAGAGGACGACGAGGGCGGTGTAGAGACTGTCGAATGCGGCCTCGTCCTCGTCCCAGAACCGTTGACGCTGGGTCCGCACATACCAGTTGGTGATGACGCCGAGGTGGCCGACGATGCGCGCGGAAGCACGAGGCAGGTCGTATTCGTCCATCGCGACTCGCACCTCTTCGGTAACCTCGCGGGTGCGGGCCAGCAGGTAGCGGTCCATTTCAGGGAGCGCGGCAAATGCGGCCGCTGGATCTTCGACTTTGTCCAGACGTGTCGGCGTGATGCCCGCGCCCTGGTTGGAGGCATTTCCGTACAGGGTCAGGAAGTAGTAGGCGTTCCACAGGGGTAGCAGCACCTGGCGAACCGCGTCACGGACGCCCTCTTCGGTGACGATCAGGTTGCCGCCGCGAACCACTGGCGAAGCGAGCAGGAACCACCGCATCGCATCTGAACCATAGGTGTCGAGGACGCCCTGAACGTCAGGGTAGTTACGCAGGGACTTGCTCATCTTGCGCCCGTCGTTACCCAGGATGATGCCGTGGGAAAGTGACGTACGGAAGGCGGGCCGGTCGAAGAGCGCGGTTGCGAGGACGTGCAGCGTGTAGAACCAGCCGCGAGTCTGCCCAACGTACTCAACAATAAAGTCACCCGGGTAGTGGCTGTCGAACCACTCCCTGTTCTCAAATGGGTAGTGGACCTGAGCGAACGGCATGGAGCCCGACTCAAACCAGCAATCCAAGACCTCTGGAACTCGGCGCATCATGGATTGACCAGTCGGATCGTCCGGGTTGGGACGTACGAGGTCGTCCACCATGGGCCGGTGCAGGTTGATCTCCTCGGCTGGCATACCGAAGTCATCGGCCAACTGCTGGTAGGAACCGTAAACATCCATCCGCGGGTAGGCGGGGTTGTCGGACTTCCACACGGGAATGGGGGCGCCCCAGAAACGGGTGCGGGAGATGGACCAGTCGCGGGCACCTTCGAGCCACTTACCGAACTGGCCGTCTTTGAGGTGTTCGGGAACCCAGGTGATCTGCTGGTTTAGTTCAACCATGCGGTCGCGGAACTTGGTGACCTCGACGAACCACGACGATACGGCGCGGTAGATCAGGGGTTGGCGGCAGCGCCAGCAGTGCGGGTAGCTGTGCTGGTAGGAAGCCTGGCGCACCAGGATCGGACGCATCTCCTCACTCATCGACGCCAGCGGGCCGGAGCCTTCACGCAGGTCAGAGAGGATCAGCCGGTTGGATTCGAAAACCTGCACGCCCGCGTAATCGGGTACTTCAGTCGTGAAGCAACCTGAGTCATCAACCGGGACCACGGTCTTGATTCCGTTGGCCAGACAGACGTTCATGTCGTCTTCACCGAAGGCGGGGGCAAGGTGTACGAGGCCGGTTCCGTCCTCGGTCGTCACGAAGTCGGCCTGAAGTATCTGGAAGGCTTCGGGTCCGGGGGTCGCGTCCTCCTCAGAGTTAGCAAAGTAGGGGAACATCGGGGCGTAGCGACGACCAACCAGGTCGGCACCTTTGAAGCGGCTCACTATCAAGTCCTGCACCGAGGTTGGGAGCTCGCTTAGCTCCGCGGCTTCGGGAGCGACCTCCGGAGTAGCATCTGCGACTACCTCAATGCCGAACTCCTTGGCGTAGGACTCAGCAAGTGCCTCCGCGATCACGACAAGTTTGCCTGCAAGCGGGCCAGCCACCGGCAGTACCGTCACATAATCGACGTCGGGGCCGACAGCTATCGCCAGGTTTGAGGGCAGCGTCCACGGCGTGGTGGTCCAGATGAGGGCGACTTCGCCACTGGGACGCCCGTCCTCGTCCAAGAGCGCAACACCGACTGTGGCGGTCTGGTCGGTGCGGTCCTGATAGACGTCGTCATCCATCTTTAGTTCGTGATTCGACAGCGGGGTCTCGTCGTTCCAGCAGTAGGGCAGAACGCGGTGTCCCTCGTAGATCAAGCCCTTATCGAACAGGGTCTTGAATGCCCACAGCGTCGATTCCATGTAGGTGGGGTCAAGGGTCTTGTAGTCGTTAT
>RRZU013538482.1_pt1 | contig 19042 bp, 13 predicted proteins | sample 2165561 | NCBI WGS metagenome assembly RRZU01 (sample SAMN10456909, study PRJNA506462) | wastewater metagenome | isolation source: wastewater sludge | place: USA: Moscow, Idaho | reverse complement strand
ATCAGGCAAAGCCACCCACTACAAAATCAACAAAGCCTACTACGGCGCACACCTGGGCGCAGGCTACCTCATGCCTCTGGGCACGGGCGAGCTCGATATGTACGGCAAATACCTCTGGACACGCCAAAACGGCGGCAAACACACCATAGCTGGTGATGTATTCACCTTCGACGACATCAACTCCCAGCGCAGCAAACTAGGCGCACGCTACAGCCACCCGCTTAATGAAAGCACCACCCTCAAACTGGGCGCAGCGTGGGAATACGAATTTGACGGCAAAGCCAACGCCAGCGTACACGGCCTGCCCATTGCCGCGCCCAGCCTCAAAGGGCACACAGGCGTAGCAGAAGCAGCCATCAAAATCACCCCCGTAAAAAACAAAGACTTGAGCTTTGAACTAGGCGTGCAAGGCCACGCAGGCAAGCGCCAAGGCGTAACGGGGCATGTGGCTGTGAAATATGTTTTCTAAGCTGCAACGCCTTTGAGTGAGCGCCTTTGGTAGCTGCTTTTGCACCAGTGGCAAAGGCAGATGAAAAGAAACAGGCACAAGGTTTTAAACCCTGTGCCTGTTTTTTTGTTTAGAGGAGAGCGCTCGGCAAGGCGGCAGCTCCAGCGCAGAGCTTGCCTCAGCGAAGACGCTGGGCGTAAGCAAATGCAAATGGCGGCTGTGGGTGTGCCGTGCAGTTCAAAAAACAGGTATCCCCGCGCAGGCGCGAATGTGCGAATGTGCGAATGTGCGAATGTGCGAATGTGCGATGGCGATGCTTGCCTCTGCGTCAAATCAAATCAAATCAAATCAAATCAAATCAAATCAGCATTGAAATATCCACACTGCGGCAAACACGGCGGCTTACAAAGCAAAACCCCACAACCAGCCCCCATGCGCCTTGCAGGGCAAAAACGTCCTGCAAGCCGCATAAACACTGCTTGCCAACCTTTCAAAACAATTTGCCATTTCTTCTGCGACTTCTGCATAAGCTCTGCTGCGCCCTGCCACCCCACATTGCAGCCCACCGCCTGCCTCGCCATTCCCGCGTAGAGCCAGCTTTCGCGGCACATTATTTCATCCGCACCAAACGCAGATACTGCGCCCCTTGCCCGTAGGTTTGCAGTTTGGCTGCAAGTGGCGGCGTTAAGGGCGCGGGCGCAAAGCCAAAGCGCATCCAGTAAGGTGCAGAGCCTTGTATGGCAATCAGGCTGGCGCTGTGCAGGGCAGAGGCTTGTAGCGCCCCCATAAATGCCTGCACCAGCATTTTCCCCACGCCCGCCCCTCTGCCTGCGGGTGCTATTGCCAAGTCGTGCAAATACAGGCAGTCTGGCGCGGCAGGCAAGGGGCAGTTTGGGGCGTTTAAGGCGGGCGGGTTGGCTAGCTCACAGGGCACAGAAAGCAGATAGCCAGCTACTTGCCCGCCGCCGCCAAGCTCCGCCACAAAGCACGTTGCGGGCGAGGCTGTGTGCTTGGCTAGCAGCGATGCGCATGATTCAGGCTCAATTTCTGTATAGCACGCTGCCTGTATGGCAAGTATTTGCCCAATATCGCTGGCCTGCATTGGGCGTATTTTTATATCGCTAACCATTTAAAAATATCTGTACCTGTTTGTTTTATGATGTTTATATTGTTTTATGCTGTTTGATTTAAGTAAACAGTAATTCATCCCCATCGCAGGCAAAAATGCAATTACCCTTTATCACCGTGCAGGTGAAAATAAACGGATGCTGCTTTTTCGCTGCGATGGATTCCCGCCTGCGCGGGAATGACAATATGCTGCGGTTTTCTTGCGTAAAGAATAAATCAGCGTCTGGTCTGTTTAACTTGCAATAAGCAATTTATATCCGTTTATATCAGTTTATTTTACTGATTTCAACTCTGCGATTTTTGGCTTTGCCTTCTTCGGTTCGGTTATCGGCAATGGGTGCAGATTGCCCCATGCCTTTGGCTTGCAGGCGGCTGGCGGGTATGCCTTTTTTTACCAGTTCGGCTACAACGCTCTGCGCCCGCGCCTCAGAGAGTTTTTGGTTATGCTCTACCCCGCCCGTATTATCGGTATGCCCGTCAATACTGGTTTTTAATTCAGGGCTGATTTGCATGAGTTTGTAAATCTCATCCACTATAGGCATAGAGTCGGGTTTGATGGTGGATTTATCGGTGTCAAAATTGATATAAAGGGCAACAAATCCTTTGCTATCAATCTCTTTTTTCATTTCACTGGCTGGAATAATGCTTATTTTACCTGCTGTTTTTGCTTCAAGAATAGTAATTCGCACACTGTTATAGTTTGGCGATATGAAACCATACTGCACCCATAGGGTTTTTGTCGGCGTTTTCAAAACATAGGTATTAACGTATTGGTCGCCTACGTAAGTTGAATTTATCCACTCGATTTTAAAGGGTCTTAAACCCATAACACGGCTTTTCTCGCCCGTGTCGAGTTTTGTATTGTTATTTATTTTTACAGCACCAAGTTCCGAGAAGAACTGGTCAAACGATGATTGCAACTCTATGCTAGAAAATTTCTTTCCTGGCGCTTTGTTTTTATCAACTACGATGTTTGCCCTGTATGTTTTTCCTTCTACAGGGATATATTTTCCATTATCAACAAAGTATTCCCTGTCATAATCGCTAATAACGCCAGTACCACTTTCTTCACCTGGTTTGGTATACATATACCCATCAGGCAGTTTGAAATAAGGAAATTCGCCTGAAAAGTCTTTGCCCATAGGCGCTTCGGCAATATTGAAAGGTTTCTTTTCTGCCTCGGGTGCAGATGCTGGGGCGGGTGCTGGGGCGGCTGCAACGGGTGCTTCTTTGATGATTTCCATTGCGGCGGGTTTGCTTTCGGGCGCTGGCGCTGTTTCGGCTTCTTTTTTGCCTTTTTCTCCGCATGCGCTCAGTGCTATTAATAGCGATGTTGCCAACAAAACGATTGCAGATTTACTTTTCATGGCGTTTCCTTTGGTGGTATTGTGATTTACTGTGGTTGATTTTTTGAAATTGCCTGTGGCAATATAACAAAGGCTGTATACAGGTATATGTCAATCAATAAAAATAACATTGTTTCTGTGCCACAAAGTACGCTCGTCATAGTCATGGATTTGACTTTGTTTTGTCATATTGTTTAGGCGCTGCTAATACTGCTGCTTATTGCGTTTTTGTGGTTTTTGCAACTGTTGAATTTTGCAGTTGTTTATTTTCTCTGTCAATCACAAATTTCAGCCATCGTTTGTTTAAGGCTTTACTTGGCGCAATATGGCAATGCTGTATGCGCGGCTGCGCCTGGGTTGAGCTTGTGCTCAGGCTGGGCTTGGTGCAATTTGCCTGTCTGCATGGGATTGCTGTTTGTAGCGACGCAAAAAACGGGCGTATTGCCCGTTTTCTGTTGCTGCTTTATTGCCGCTTTATTGCTGCTTTTTTAGGCGTTAAAGCTGCTGCGCCACCCAGCCTTGCACGCTGGCTAATGCTGCATCCAGCCCCGCGGGGTTGGTGCCGCCAGCCATGGCCATATCGGGCTTGCCGCCGCCTTTGCCGCCGACTTGTTGGGCAACAAAATTGACCAATTCCCCAGCCTTGATTTTGCCAATGCTGTCTTTGCTTACGCCTGCTGCCAACTGCACCTTGTCGCCATCTACTGTGGCCAGCACAATGGCGGCGGTTTTGAGCTTGTCTTTGAGTTTGTCGAGCGTTTCACGCAAGGTTTTGGCGTCTGCGCCGTCTAGCCTTGCAGCCAGAACTTTGATGCCTTGCACATCTGCGGCCTGTTGCAGCAGTTCGTCGCCTTGCGATGAGGCCAGTTTGCCTTTGAGGGCGGCGATTTCTTTTTCCAGCTCTTTCATCTGGCTGTGCAATTGGCCGATGCGCTCGGGCATTTCGGCAGGTGTTGAGCGCAAGGCCGAAGCGGTTTGCTCTACCGTGCCTTCAAGCTGCTGCAAGTAGCCCAATGCGCCGTTGCCAGTGATGGCTTCAACGCGCCGTATGCCTGAGGATACGCCGCCTTCGGCCACGATTTTAAACAGGCCAATATCGCCCGTACGCCGCACGTGGGTGCCGCCGCACAGCTCGACCGAGCTGCCGATGTTGAGCACGCGCACTACGTCGCCGTATTTTTCGCCAAACAGCATCATGGCACCAGTGGCGCGGGCGGCTTCCATGTCCATGAGTTGCGCTTGGGTGCGCGAGTTTTGCAGGATTTCGGCATTGACTTGCTCCTCAACCTGGCGAATTTGCGCGGCTGTAACGGGTGCATTGTGGGTAAAGTCAAAGCGGGTGCGCTCGGGTGTGACGAGTGAGCCTTTTTGCTGCACATGGCTGCCCAGCACATCGCGCAGGGCTTTGTGCATGAGGTGGGTAACGCTGTGGTTGCGCGTGGTGGCGCTGCGCGTGGTGGGGGTGACGTGGGCGCTGGTGCGGTCGCCTACGCGCAGTGTGCCTTGCTTGAGTGTGCCGTGGTGGCCGTAAACATCGGCCTTGATTTTTTGGGTGTCAGTCACGGCGAAGGCTACGCTGGCGTGGGGCAGGCCGTTGGCAGCGAGCGCAAGAGGGGCGGCTTGGCTGCATCCGCACCCGCAGGTGCTGGCTTGTGCGGCAGGTGCAGGGGCTTGGCAGTCTACGCAAATCCAGCCCTGGTCGCCCACTTGCCCGCCGCTTTCGGCGTAAAAGGGTGTGGTGTCTAACACGACTACGCCATCTTGCCCCGCTTGCAGTTGCTGCACGGGCTCGCCATTGGCGTAGAGTGCTACCACTTGGGCGGTGGCTTCTTGCAGGTGCTCGTAGCCTGTGAAGGTGTTGGCTGCGCCTTCGTAATCGAGCAGCTTGTCCATTTTGAATTTGCCTGCGGCGCGAGCGGTGTCTTTTTGCTGCTGCATGGCGGCGTCAAAGCCTGCTTCATCAACGGCAATGCCGCGCTCGCGGCATACGTCTTGCGTCAGGTCTAGCGGGAAGCCGTAGGTGTCGTGCAGCTTGAAGGCAAGTTCACCCGAAAGTTGCTGGGTGCTGGGTTGCGCGTTTGGTTGCGCCTGTTGCATATCGGCAAAAGCGGCTTCAAGCAGGGCTATGCCGTGCTCCAGTGTTTCAACAAAGCGCTCTTCTTCCATTTGCAGGGCTTCGGTGATTTGCGCTTGTTGCTCGCGCAGACGCGGGTAGGCATCGCCCATCAAGGCCACCAAGTCGGCTACGAGTTTGTGGAAGAAGGGCTTTTTCTGCCCGAGTTTGTAGCCGTGGCGGATGGCGCGGCGGATGATGCGGCGCTGCACATAGCTGCGGCCTTCGGCACCCGGCAGCACGCCATCGCTGGCCAAAAACGCGGTGGCGCGGATGTGGTCGGCAATGACTTTGAGCGAGGGGTGGTTCAGGTCGGTGCAGCCTGTTTCGCGGGCGGCAGCTTTGATGAGCGCGGCAAACAGGTCAATCTCGTAGTTGCTGTGCACATGCTGCAAAATGGCAGCCAAACGCTCAAGCCCCATGCCTGTATCTACGCAGGGTGCGGGCAGCTTGGTCAGGCTGCCGTCGGCGTGCATTTCAAACTGCATGAACACGTGGTTCCAGATTTCGATGTAGCGGTCGCCATCTTCATCAGGGCTGCCTGGGGGGCCGCCTGCAATGTGCGGGCCGTGGTCGTAGAAAATTTCGCTGCACGGGCCGCACGGGCCTGTATCGGCCATCATCCAGAAGTTGTCGCTCTTGTAGGCGCCGCCTTTGTTGTCGCCAATGCGAATGATGCGCTCGGCTGGCAGGCCGATGACGTTGAGCCAGATGTCGTAGGCTTCGTCGTCGTCTTTATATACGGTGGCTGTCAGGCGCTCGGGCGGCAGGCCGTAGACTTGGGTGAGCAGCTCCCAGCCCCATTCAATGCTTTCTTTTTTGAAGTAGTCGCCAAAGCTCCAGTTGCCCATCATCTCGAAAAAAGTATGGTGGCGCGCGGTGTAGCCTACGTTTTCAAGGTCGTTGTGCTTGCCGCCTGCACGCAAGCACGCTTGCACGCTGGCTGCGCGCACATAGGGGCGCTTGTCTGTGCCCAAAAACACGTCTTTGAACTGCACCATGCCGCTGTTGGTAAACATCAGCGTGGGGTCGTTATTGGGAACCAGCGGGCTGCTGGGCACTACGGTGTGGCCTTTGCTGGCAAAAAAGTCCAGAAAGCTCTGGCGAATTTCAGCAACGGATGCGGGCGGTTTGGACATGAAAAAAAGCCTGTAGAAAAAGACGTAAAAGCAAAAAAGCTAAAGAAATGCCATAAAAACAAACGCTGCCATCAAGCGGCAGCAGGCATGCATATACGCGCATTATAAATTTTGGCAGCGAACATTACATCATGCAGCAAAGCAACACAAGCCGCGCCGCCATAATAGCTTTCGGCACAGAAAAATACACCGATGACTACAACAACCAACCCCTTAGCCCTCATTCAAGACAAAAGCCTGCTCAAAACCGCAGGCTATATCAACGGCCAATGGCGCACCAGCACCGCCCAGCTTGCCGTTACTGACCCCGCCACAGGTTACACCATTGCCCAGGTAGCCGACTTGGGCTGTGCAGATACCGAGCAAGCCATTGCCGCCGCGCAAGCTGCACTGGCCGCTTGGAGCAGCACCAGCGCCAAGCAGCGTAGCACCATACTGCGGCGCTGGTTTGATTTGCTGCAAGCCCACAGCGCAGACCTGGCGCGCATCATGACAGCCGAGCAAGGCAAGCCGCAAGCCGAGGCGCTGGGCGAAGTCAGCTACGCAGCCAGTTTTGTAGAGTGGTATGCAGAAGAAGCCAAGCGCATTGAAGGCGAAATACTGCCCAGCTTTAACACCAACCGCCGCCACCTTGTACTGCGCCAGCCCATAGGCGTGTGCGCAGCCATTACGCCGTGGAATTTCCCACTCGCCATGGTTACCCGCAAAGTAGCCCCCGCACTGGCAGCAGGCTGCACGGTCGTTATCAAGCCGTCTGAACTCACACCACTGAGCGCACTCGCTGCGGCGGAGCTGGCACACCGCGCAGGCGTGCCAGCTGGCGTGCTCAACGTCATCACCACCAGCCACAGCGCCGCCGTTGGGCAAACACTGTGTGCAAGCCCCACCGTGCGCCACCTGAGCTTTACGGGCTCTACAGAAGTGGGGCGCATTTTGATGGCGCAATGCGCCCCCACGCTGAAAAAACTCGCGCTTGAACTTGGCGGCAACGCACCTTTTATCGTGTTTGACGATGCCGACCTTGACCAAGCCGTGCAAGGCGCAATGCAGAGCAAATTCCGCAACGCGGGGCAAACCTGCGTCTGCGCCAACCGCTTTTACGCGCAAGCAGGCATTTACGATGCCTTCGTAGCCAAGCTGGGCGAAAAAATGCGCTCCTTGCAAGTAGGCAACGGCTTTGATGCCAACACCACCCAAGGCCCACTCATCGACAATGCTGCTCTGCAAAAAGTGCAAGCGCATGTGGCAGATGCCGTAGCCCTTGGCGGGCGCATTGCTGCTGGCGGGCAAGCCCTGCACGGGCAATTCTTTGCGCCCACGCTCATCGCCAATGCCAACCCCAACATGCTCTGCGCCCGCGAAGAAACATTCGCCCCTTTAGCCCCCGTATTTCGCTTCGAGACCGAAGCGCAAGCCATAGCCGCCGCCAACGCCACCCCTTACGGGCTAGCCAGCTACATCTACAGCCGCGACATGGCGCGCATCATCCGCGTAAGCGAGGCGCTTGAATACGGCATGGTGGGCGTAAACGTTGGGCAGTTTGGTAGTGAAAACACGCCTTTTGGCGGCATCAAGCAATCGGGCATGGGACGCGAAGGCGCACGCCACGGCTTGCAAGAGTATCTGGAAATGAAGCTGCTCGTGCTGGGTGATATTGCCAGCCAGCCTTAATACAGCGCTTTATACCAACCTCGGATAAAAATACCGCTTGCGCATCATTGACATGCAAGCGGCAATCCCTCTCTGCGCCTCTTGCTGCAAAGCATTCTCAGTTTCTACGCGGGAATGGCTATTTTCTGACTTCTCTCTTTTCAGAAAAACAAATCAGCGCACCCATAAGCATTTGAAAAAATCTAACGCCTCCATACCAAGGCGACACCCAACATCCACGCGCACGCCCTCGACGCACAAAACCCTTCCATTGCATCAAGCAACTGTCGCATAAAAACATCAAAAAGCGTCTTACACACGAAATAAACAAGACAAAAACGCGAATACATATGATTGTCATCTATCATCGCGCTGCCTATTAAGATGTTTTTATGAATCATCTTAATTTGCTCTTTAAGACAACAGGCTGCTTTTGACCTGTTTTGAATTTTTAACCTGTTCCCTCCTTAAGGAAACTGAATTTATGAAAAAAACTCTCATTGCTATGGCCGCACTGGCAGCCGCTGGCACAGTAGCCGCGCAATCTTCTGTAACTATGTATGGTCGCGTAAATACAGGCGCCTACTATCAAAAGAAAACTGAAACCCTTAGCGGTACAAAAACCACAACAACAACTTCAGGTTTTAGAAACAACCCCGCTGGCGGCGGTACATCACGCCTGGGCTTCAAAGGTTCTGAAGCTCTTGGCAACGGTTTGAGCGCGACTTTCCAGTTGGAAATGGGTTTTTGCGGTGCTACTGGTGTATTTAGTCCTGGTGAGACTTCCGTGGGTTTTAATCGCGGTGCCACAGTGGGCTTCAAAGGTGCATTTGGCGAAGTTAAAGTGGGTTATTCAGGTGATCCATTCTTTAACTTTGACGGTTCATACAAAGCAATTGATAATACCAGCGCTTTCGACAACAGGGTTAAAACAGCCTCTGGAAAAAATGCCGAATACAGAGGTCGCCATCCTGGAATTTTCTACAGCGGCACATTCTCTGATGTAACTGTTGAGGCAAGCGTTGGTCATAGCGGTGAAAACAAAAAAGAAACAGGCAAACCCGATACCAAAACAAACAGATCCACCTATGGTCTGGGCTTAGGCTATGCATCAGGGCCTTTAGCAGTAGGTGCGGCTGTGCAGTTTGATAAAGACAAAGGCACTACTGACACTACAACCACCAGCTATGGCATAGGTGCAACTTATGACTTTAACGTTGCCAAACTGTACGCCCAATACAAAGGCGGTAGAGTTAAAAATGATTCAAGTGCTACCGTCGACAAAGCCAATTACGACCAATATGCAGTTGGTATCAGCGCACCATTTGGCGCCACAACTCTTGCGGCCGAATATGGTTACAACAAAGGTAAACAAACCCATGATGCTGCAAAGACCACTTACAACGGCAATGTATTCTCTGTTAGAGCACAGACAACGGCAATGTATTCTCTGTTAGAGCACAGTACCAACTCAGCAAGCGCACCAGCATCTATGCGCGTGCCGCTCAAAATGCCGACTGGAAAGTTAAAAGCGGTATCACCAAAGGCGATAAAGGCAACACCCGTCACGTTGGTGTTGGCTGAATGCACGCCTTCTAATTTATTTGGGCTGTCTTGAAAAAGCCAGTCCAGTAAATAGAGCTCTCGCAAGAGCCATTGAACTGAAAGGCTTTTTTGCAAGTTAAGCCTTTCAGCTCCTCTCCAAGTGGATTCGTTTATGCCCTGCTTTTGAAAAAAAGCAGGGTTTTTTGTTTTTGCTTCTTGCGCCTTTTGCCGAGTAGATGCGCATTTCTTTTGCTCAGTGCACAGCTTGCACTAAATTTTGCCATTGCGCGCATCTGTCCCCTACAATTAACCTTTTGCACTTTTGCAGGCGGCGCACCCAGGCCGCCTGTGCATTTATTGCGGAGCAATTTCCATGTCCCAAGCCACTGCACCTTCTGCCCCTAGCTCGCCCCATGTGATGAACACTTACGGCCGCTTGCCGATTGCGCTGTCACATGGCAAAGGCTGCCATGTGTGGGACGTAAACGGCAAGTGCTATCTGGACGCTTTGGGCGGCATTGCTGTCAATACGCTGGGGCACGCCCACCCCAAGCTTGTGCCCGCACTGCAAGAGCAAATCGGCAAGCTGATACACACTTCCAACTACTACCACGTGCCCTTGCAAGAGCAGCTTGCCGCCAAGCTGGCAGCGCTCTCGGGCATGCGCAATGTGTTTTTCTGCAACTCGGGTCTTGAAGCCAACGAAGCCGCGCTCAAAATAGCCCGCAAGTTTGGGCACGACAAGGGCATTGAGCGCCCCGAAGTCGTCGTGTTTGAGCAAGCCTTTCATGGCCGCAGCATTGCCACTTTAAGCGCCACCGCCAACCCGAAAATACAGGCTGGTTTTGGCCCGCTGGTTGAGGGCTTTATCCGCGTGCCACGCAACGATATTCCCGCCCTGCAACGCGCTACCGAAGGCAACCCCAACGTAGTTGCCGTGTTTCTCGAAACCATTCAGGGCGAAGGCGGCGTGCACGCCATGCAAGAACAATACCTGCGCGAGCTGCGCGCCTTGTGCGACCAGCGCGACTGGCTACTCATGGCCGACGAAGTGCAATGCGGCATCGGGCGCACGGGCAAATGGTTTGCCCACCAATGGGCAGGCATCGTGCCTGACGTGATGCCGCTGGCCAAAGGGCTGGGTTCTGGCGTGCCGATTGGCGCAGTGGTGGCTGGCCCCAAAGCCGCTGGCATTTTGCAGCCAGGCAACCACGGCACCACTTTTGGCGGCAACCCGCTTGCCATGCGTGCAGGCGTAGAAACACTGCGCATCATGGAAGAAGACGGGCTGCTGGCTAACGCCACGCAAGTCGGCGCTCACCTGAAAACCGCATTGCAGCAAGCCTTTGCGGGCATGCCCGAAGTGGTAGACATACGCGGCCAAGGGCTGATGCTGGGCATTGAGCTAGACCGTCCCTGCGGCGCTCTGCTGGCTATGGGCGCAGAGCGCGGCTTGCTCTTTAGCGTTACCGCCGAGCGCGTTATCAGGCTGGTGCCACCCCTTATCCTCACGCAAGCCGAAGCAGACGAAATTGTGCGCATTTTGTCTGCCTTGGTAAAAGATTTTCTGGCTGGCGCAAGCGCCTGATTGGCATCAGCACAATCAAGCGCAAGCAGCACCCGCGCCGCACCCATTACCAACCCAACCCTATTTCTGCCATGACCAGCACCATCAAACACTACCTGCAATTTGCCGACCTCACTGCCGACGAATACAGCCACATCTTGCAACGCGCGGCTTTTATCAAAGCCAAATTCAAGGCGTTTGAAAAATACCAGCCCTTTGCCGACCCCGACCGCACACTGGCGCTGATTTTCGAAAAAGCCAGCACCCGCACCCGCGTGAGCTTTGAAGCGGGCATGTACCAAATGGGCGGCAGCGTAGTACACCTCACCACGGGCGATAGCCAACTGGGGCGCTCCGAGCCGATTGAAGACAGCGCCCGCGTTATCAGCCGCATGGTTGATATGGTGATGATTCGCACCTTTGAGCAAAGCAAAATCGAGCGTTTTGCTGCGCACTCGCGCGTACCCGTTATCAACGGCCTCACCAACGAATACCACCCCTGCCAGATTTTGGCTGACATCTTCACCTACACCGAGCACCGTGGCAGCATTCGCGGCAAAACCGTTGCCTGGGTGGGCGATGGCAACAACATGGCCAACACCTGGCTGCAAGCCGCACAATTGCTGGACTTTACCCTGCACGTAAGCGCCCCCAGCGGCTACTGCATCGACCGCAACATTGCTGGCGTGGATGTGGGCGCAGGGCACGTCAAATTCTTTGACGACCCGCACGAAGCCTGCAAGGGCGCTGACTTGGTCACCACCGATGTCTGGACCAGCATGGGCTACGAGGCCGAAAACGAAGCCCGCAGCAAAGCCTTTGCCAACTGGTGCGTAGATGCCAGCATGATGGCCAAAGCCAAGCCAGACGCGCTCTTTATGCACTGCCTGCCCGCACACCGTGGCGAAGAAGTCACCGCTGATGTGCTGGAAGGCCCGCAATCCGTAGTCTGGGACGAAGCTGAAAACCGCATGCATGCGCAAAAGGCGCTGATGGAATACCTGCTGCTCGGTCGCCTGTAATTCTTTTACTGCCCCTTGCGCGGCGCAGTCCGCACGCGCTTGGTGTTTTTCATGCGCGATTGCGCCCAATAAAAAAACCGCTTTTTATGGCGGTTTTTTTATTGGGCGCAAATCAGTTGTTAGAAATTAGCGCATGACACAACAGACTCAAGCAATATGGCTGAATATTTTATCTTGCCAACTGCTCCAATCAAGCCTTGGTGCGTCAATATGACGGTTATAAGGCTGGTCGAAAATAATATGTTTCCACTTTGGCTGCTGCACACCAGTTACAACGGGCTTATCGTCAATGAGCACATCACCATTCACAACGGTTTTATCTTTGGTAACGATAATACGGTGCGTAAAATCAAAGCCCAAATGCTTTTCAACCCATTCGTATTTCTCAGCCACGCAATTGCGGTACTGGTTCAGTGGCGAAGTGCAAATGCGCACGTCATGCCCAAGCTCCAACAACCTTTGCACCGCTTGCAGTGCGCCTTCTATGGGTGGCAAATCTCTGAAAAACCCAGGTGCTGTGTAAATATCCTCAACCACGGGCAAAAGCTCTTTCTGATAATCGTCACGCAAATAAAAACTTTTTCGCTCCATCAGAGGTACAGGCGGCACCTCATCGCCCATTCGGCTTTGCCATTTATTATAAAAACCCTGCTCAAAATTAGCCAAAACACCATCTTGGTCAAGCAAAATAAGCATATTTACTCCATCAAAGTTATATAAGCAAAAAAATCATTGATGCAATTACATGAATCATTCTATATTCACATGATGCATATGCATTAGCCCAGCATTATTTCCATGCTTTGTTTGGGCTTCCCAGTGCAAATCAACGCTTCTTTAAAGGGTTTGCTGATTTATTCTTCATGCAAGAGAAAATCCAAAATACCACCATTCCCACGCAGGCAGTAATGACGGTTATTGCATTTTTATATCAAACTGCAATATATCATCGCTCCCTTAAGCGCTCCCTCAGGCTTTGCCTGTTTGCCGTTGCGCTGCTTCTGCCAGCGCAAGCAAGGCGTGTATGGCAGCCACTACCAGCGTTGAGCCGCCTTTGCGCCCCGTAATGCTTATCCAGGGCACTTCTGCCACAGCCTCAAGCAGCTCTTTGCTCTCGGCAGCCGATACAAAGCCTACGGGCATGCCCACAATCAGCGCGGGGCGCGCGCCTTCTTCGCGCACCAGGCGGATAAGCTCCAGCAAGGCCGTAGGCGCATTGCCCACACCCACAATCGCCCCTTCGAGCATACCGAGTCTATGCGCTTTGCGCATGGCTTGCACTGCGCGGGTGGTGTCTTGCGCGTGGGCGGCGGCAATTACATCTGCATCGCTGATGTAGTGGTGCGTATCCATACCAAAATGCGCCAGCCGTGGTTTGGATAAGCCCACGCATATCATCTCCACATCGGCCACTATGCGCGAAGCCCCGCCCAGCATGGCTTGCACGCCTGCTTGCACGGCTTGCGGGTGAAAGCGGGTGAGTCCGTTAAAGTCAAAATCGGCGTTGGCATGAATCATGCGCCGCACTATGGGCCATTGCTCGGCGCTGTAGCTGTGTGCGCCTGCTTCTTGGTCGATGATGGCAAAGCTGTCGTGCTCAATGGCGCGGCCTACGGCTGTGAGCTGCTCGGTTACGGTGTTGCTGTTGCTTGACGCGGGGCTGAAGTTGCTGTTGCTCATGTGGGTCGCTGCTTTGGTAGTTGCTTCTTTGTGGTTAAAAATTCGGGATGTGCTGATTGATTCTTCATGCAAACGAAATCCTAGAAAGTCGTCATTCCCGCGCAGGCGGGAATCCAGCGGTATTTGCTTTGCTTTGCTTTGCTTTGCTATAGGCATTTTCGCTTTTAGCTCCTGCTTTACCTTTTTGCACGGCCGCTTGCGCCCGTTGGTGCTTGCCTGCAAACAGATGCGCTTGCGGCTTTGCTGCTCTGACCCAGCCCAGCTCTTGCAAACTGTTTACTGGCTCTGCATACTCTTGGCGCGCTATCTTAATCGCTAGCTGCAAACCGTTGGGCGCGTATGGGCTTTATTGCCTTGGCTTTGCGCCAGCACTGTGCGCGTGCGCTTGGGGTGTTTTCTTTGCGCATGTGGCGCTGTTACGTTGTATCGCTTTAGGTGTCACAGGCTTGCTTCAACATGGTTTGCCCAAAATGGCGCTGCCATTGCGTTGCACCTGCATTGCGCCGTTTACTGGCCTGATAGCGCAATTACGCTGCGTTCCAGCATGCGGCATATTTCAGGCTCAAAGCCCAAATAGTTGCCTTGGGCAAATCGAATGTGCGGGTACTGCTGCTGCAACTGCTGTATTTGCAGCCCAATGCGTTGTATCAGCACGCCGTTGAACAGGTAGTAAGGCAGCACCACAATCTGCCGCATTCCCAGTTGCACCTGCCGCTGCACCACGCGCTCTAGCCTTGGCTGGGTGATACCCGTAAATGCCACATCAACCAACTCATGCGTGCCGCTTTCAAGCAGCCACCGCGCTATTTGGGCTACCTCGCCATTGGCGTGCCTGTCACTTGAGCCACGCCCCAGCAGTATCACCCCTGTGCTTTGCGGCTCAGGTTTGCCCAATGCCTGCATGCTTTGCTCAAGCCTGCGGCACAAGATTGCCAACACCTCGTCGCACGCGCCCAAATGCGGCGCACACACAAACTGCACTTGCCGATATTGCTGCTGCGCGGCTGCCAAGGCCAGCGGTATATCGCTTTTCACATGGCTGGCAGCATTGAGTATCAGCGGCAAAACCACCACCCGCACCCGTTCAGCCTTGCCCTGCTTGCACTGCTGCATGGCGTGGTGTGCGGCATTGGCCAAACCTGCGGGCAGCAGCACATCGGCAAACTCGATAAAACACAACTCGATATGCCACTGCGGATGTTGCAGCCGCCACTGCGCTGCAAACTGCTCAATTTCCGCATTGCCAGCAGGCTCGCGCGAGCCATGCCCGACTACAAGCAGCGTTGCCGCACTCATGCGTGCTTGCCTGTGTCTGCGCCCGTTGCAGCTTTTGCGCCAGTTGCGCCAGCATGTTCAGTTGCGATATTGCCCACTGCATTTTGCCCAGTTGCACCCTGTGCAGTTGCACCTGCTTCATCGGGCAAAGCGCCCGCGCTGGCGCGGCGGAAGCGATGCGTAAAGCTGGCATCGTAGAGCTTGGACTTGACCAGCTCAGGCCAATGGCGCGCGCCCAGCGCTGGGCTGGCAATAATCATGGCCTGACTCACCACGCCAGCGGCGCGGCACACATCTTTGATACTGGCTAGCGTCCCGCGCAAAACCTGCTCCTCCCCCGGCCAACTGGCCTTGTGTACCACCAGCATAGGCGCATCTTCTGCCCAGCCAGCCGCACGCAAGTCGGCCTGCACCTTGTGCAACAGCGTAATCGACAAATAAATGCACAGCGTGCAGTGGTGTGCAGCCAATTCGCGCAAATCTTCACCTGCGGGCATTGGTGTGCGCCCAGCCACGCGGGTGAAAATAACCGTTTGCGTCACCTCAGGCAAAGTCAGGCTCTCTACCGCTGCTGCCGCAGAGGCCATACCCGAAGTCACTCCAGGCACAACCCGCACAGGCACGCCAGCGGCATCTAGTGGCTGCACCATTTCAATCAGCGCGCCATACAGCGATGGGTCGCCCGTTTGCAGGCGAATCACCACCTCGTGCTTGCTTGCGCGGTCAATCAGCCAAGCGCAAATCTGCTCCAGCGTCATATCCTTGCTATCGCGCAGCTCACAGCTTGGAGCAGCCCAGCGCGTAGCGGCCACACTTACCAGCGAGCCAGCATACAAAATTGCACCCGCCTGCTCAATCAAAGCCTTGGCTTTAATCGTCAGCAAATCGGGGTCACCAGGCCCCGCCCCTACAAACCAAACAGTGCCAGCCATAAACCACTCTTGAAGAATCTGCAAATTAAAAATGCCGCATCAAGCGGCTTGTTATTTCAGTGCATAGCGCATTGTGCAATGTGCATGCAACATCAGGCAGCATGATACTGCATATTAAAAACCCGCAAAGCCACGCAGCGCCATAGCAGACACAAAAAAATCGCCCGATACAGTTTGCATCGGGCGATTATCGCGAAATTCAAATCATTGTGGCAATGATTTATGCGGCGTCTTCAGGCCAGAATTTCAGCAGCGGGAACAGGAACAACCAGCCTGTCAGGTTGAATGGGAATGTGAATGTCGGAATAGCAAAAATGCCACAGACAGACTGCATAGCGCCATGCACAACCACTGTTACGAAAATCGACAGCACAGCGTAAATGAAAGTTTTTGGACCAGCTTTCATGAATACGCAGCCAACGGCAGGTGCAGTCAAGGCAGCAGTAAAGCCCCACAGACCGAAGTTCACAGCAGCCACATCAGCGCCGCAAGCATAGGCAAACCAGGCACCCAGAAAAGCACCCAGAGCAGTCAAGGCGAAGCACCAGATAGACTCCACAGCCAAAGCCACGAGGAAAATGATGCCTGCAACCCAGTCAGCTACAAACCAAACTTGGGAAACGCTGTTCAAACCAGCAGTAATGAAGTTAAAACCACCTTCGGGCAGAGGACCACCAGCAGAAGGGGGCAGACCAGTAATTTTCTTGGCATACAGCACAATCAGCCAGCAAGTCAGCACAAACGGGAAAGTAAATGCTGGCATTTTGTAGGGAGCCAGGAAGTTGGCAACAGCCATAATCACAATGGTCGAAACGGCAGAGCCAACGACGAGGAACAGCCACATCAGGGGATTAGCCGCAAGGAAGGTTGGCAAGCAAGCGCCCACCAGCATACCGTTGAAGCCATAAATACCGGCCTTCAGGTTGCCACGGTTGGCTTTAAGCAGGTAAGCCATAGCTGTAGAAACCATGGTACCGATTACCGAACCGATAGCCACTTCAAATGATGTACCGCCACGGGCAGCACCAACAAACATGGCAACAAAGTTCAGTAAACCAGTCAGGGGGTTATCCATGAAAATCACTTGGCCAGAACCGCGCAAAGTGACATCAATGAATTCCATAATCGGATTGCTATTGGCAAGCCGTGTCCAAGCATTGCCGGACGGAGCTGTTGCAGTATCTACCATCTCTATCTCCTTTATGTTTAAAAAATCCAGACTTCTGTCTGAATCAGTTTGGCCGCCACAGGTAAGGCGGAGGCAACCCCGCTCCCCGTACGACCTTCCTCACCACCGTCCAGAACTCATATATACGATCCCTGACGACTTTCACGTCTGCGCCAAGAACCTTAAATACAAGCCCTGCATCATTGGGCAATCGGCTAAGACCACTAGCCAACTGCTCCTTGACACTGAATTCTGCACCTATTTGTGCAAAAATTTCATCGGAAAAGTGTTTTTGTGTTAGCAAAACCACGTTGCCATATACGTCAAATCCCTGCATCATCCCGATTTGCTGCAAATCTTGCAACTTGGGGTTAATCACGAACTTTTCACAAAACAGCTCTTTATCTTGCTTGTCATAGGCACGAATGCCGCTTGAATACACATCAAAGCCGAAATATTCGTCCTCGCGGTGGTGAATACGCCCAGGCACCAGCACTTCGGAGTAAAGCACCGTTGCGTTATCACCCACCTCAATGCGCGTGTCAGTCAAGAAACGTGCATTTTTACAGGGAATAGTCAAATCGGGCATGTATTCCAGATACGCATTGTCTTTCACGCGCACTGTTTGCGCCTGTACCGCGTAGTTGGCATCCATTGCCTGAATTTTGTTGGCACTTTGTGTAGACACATATGCGCAGGCGTTTTCTTCAACCACCACTTCAATACTGTAGCGGTCGCCCTGCAGCATGCCGCCGCCCGTTGTGCAGATATACATGCAAGACATTTCAGGGATTTCTTCGTCCCAATGACGCGCTTTCAACGCCAGAAATGGTGCGCGTCGGTCTACGTCTTTCATCACGGTGCGCTTGCCGTCAATATCCAAATCCATACGGAAGCGGATAAAGCCGTTTTTACCCAGACCAGCACTCTTGAACTGTGCAGGCTCATCGCGGAACGCATCAAACTCTGCGGCATCTGTGCCCAGAGTTTGCGCACGGCGCCAAGGTTCGCAATCGCGCGGAATACTCTCACCGAGCCACTGTGTGGACTCAGGCAATGTTTTCAGAAAAGCGGCAAAATCTTCCTCGCTTATCAGCTTATCCCATGCCGCATACTTATGCGTAGCAGCCTCTTGCCCACTTTGCGTTTGTGCTGCAACAGGCTTGGCTGCAGCTTTCTTCACCGCAGCAACTGGGGCTGCAGAGCTCTTTTTTTCCTCGACTTTAGCCATCGACTTGGCCACGCTGGCCTTTTCCTTGGCTTTCGCGGCTGGTTTAGCAGCGCTGGTCTTTTCTTTATTTGTTTTCGTTGGCATTTCAACTTCGCCTATCTGGTTTTACAGAACCTGCCCTGTGGAGCATCCCCACAAGGCAGTCTCGGACAAGTTTCCTCAAGCGGCTTATTTGTCTGTGCGTGGCACGTCAAACAAGCAATCGCGATAAATCAACTCGGCCAACTCGTTAATGCCTTCGCCTGTTTTGCAGTTGGTAAACAAGAAGGGCTTGTCGCCGCGCATGACTTTGGAGTCGTTATCCATCACCTCAAGGCTGGCACCAACCATGGGAGCCAAGTCGGTTTTGTTGATAACCAAAATGTCAGACTGCGTAATGCCAGGGCCGTTTTTGCGAGGAATCTTCTCGCCAGCAGCCACGTCAATAACGTAGATGAAGAAGTCCACCAGCGCGGGGCTGAAAGTCAAAGTCAGGTTATCGCCACCACTTTCCATGATGACCAAGTCGGTATCAGGGAAGCGGCTTTCCATGTCTTCAACCGCAGCAATATTCATGCTGGGGTCTTCGCGCACGGCAGTGTGGGGGCAAGCGCCTGTTTCTACGCCCATGATGCGCTCTTCGGCCAAAATGCCTTTGAGCGTTCTTTGCACGTGTTTGGCATCTTCGGTCGTCACAATATCGTTGGTAATAATGACGATGCGAATGCCCATCTTCATCAAAATGGGCGTAATCGCTTCAATCAACGCGGTTTTGCCAGAACCTACAGGGCCACCAACACCGATACGGGTAATCTTTTT
>RRZU013287378.1_pt1 | contig 19043 bp, 23 predicted proteins | sample 2165561 | NCBI WGS metagenome assembly RRZU01 (sample SAMN10456909, study PRJNA506462) | wastewater metagenome | isolation source: wastewater sludge | place: USA: Moscow, Idaho | reverse complement strand
GTGGCGGCCGCCCTCCCGCTGATCATCCTGCTGACCCGCAACCCGATGCACGCCCTGATCTTCCTGCTCGTGCTCGCGGCGTGGATCCCGTTCCAGGACTACATCATCAGTCCGCGGGTCTCTGCCAAGACGATGTCGCTGTCACCAGCGAGTGCCTTGATCTCGCTGCTCGCCGGCGGCGCACTGTTCGGTGCCCTCGGCGCCTTCCTGGCGCTACCGGCGGCCGCGGTGATCCAGAGCGTGGCGACGGCGTTCTTCCCCCGCCACGATGTGGTCGAGAGCGCTGCGGGCGGGCCGGCGCCCCCGCAGGAGCCTGCTAGTCCTTGACCGCCAGCACCACGGTGTCCAGCGCGATCCCGGCCGGCGTCTCCCGTTGCGCGACCTCGGCGACCTCGATGCGCAACCCCTCGAGTGCCGCCACCGTTTGTTCCACCGAGTAGCAGACCGAGGGGTCCGGCGGCCCGCCCACAGTGTTCGACTTGTCGTGCGCGACGACGAGCACGAGGCCACCGGGATTCAGCCACTTCGTCACGCGCCTCAGCAACCGCCGCTGGTGGTTGTCAGGGATCTGGAGGTATGACAGCAGCACAAGGTCGACGGGCTGAACCTGCTCGTACGTCTCCACGTCGCTGACCACCGTCGCGAGTTCGACCTCGGCGTCGAACGCCATCCGGCGGGCCTTCTCCAGGCCCACGGCGGAGAAGTCGACGGCGGTGACGTCCCACCCCTGCATCGCCAGCCACACGGCATTGCGCCCCTCACCGGCTCCGAGGTCGAGTGCGACCCCCACCGGGCGCCCGCTGAGATGGGTGGCCACGAACACGTTGGGCTCCCCACTCCAGACCAACTCGGCGTCCGCGTACCGTTCGTCCCATCCCTGCGCATCCACACGCCCATTCAAGCAGCGCGGCCGACTACCCTGCGAGTCATGAGCGATCCGCGTGCCGGCACCCCCGCCCAACCCGACGACCTCGTCGACGTCGCCCGGTTGATCACCGCCTACTACACCGAACACCCGGACCCCGACGATCCTGCGCAACAGGTGAGTTTCGGCACCTCAGGCCACCGCGGGTCGAGCTTCAAGACCAGCTTCAACGACGACCACATCGCCGCCACGACCCAGGCGATCTGCGAATACCGGAGCGGCCAGGGCATCGACGGCCCCCTGCTCATCGGTCGTGACACCCACGGCCTGTCCGAGCCCGCCTACGCCACGGCACTCGAGGTCCTGGTCGCCAACGACGTCAACGTACTCGTGGACTCCCGGGACGGCTTCGTGCCCACCCCCGCGATCAGCCATGCGATCCTCACACTCAACGCCGCGGGCCGTAACGCCGACGGCATCGTCGTCACGCCGTCGCACAACCCACCGTCGGATGGCGGCTTCAAGTACAACCCACCCGACGGCGGCCCGGCCGACACCGCGATCACCAAGTGGGTCCAGGACCGCGCGAACGAATTGCTGCGCAACGGCATGCAGGGGGTGCGCAGGGTACCGCTGCCGCGTGCGCGCCAGTCGGTCCAGACGTTCGACTTCATCGCCGATTACGTCGATGACCTGCCGACGATCCTCGACATCGACGCCATCAAGGCCGCCGGGGTGCACATCGGCGCCGACCCCCTCGGAGGGGCAAGCGTGGCCTACTGGGCGGCGATCGCCGAACGATTCGGCCTCGACCTCACCGTCGTGAACCCACGGACCGATCCGCAGTTCGCGTTCATGACCCTCGACTGGGACGGCAAGATCCGGATGGACTGCTCGTCACCGTCGGCGATGGCGTCCCTGGTCGCCGCCAAGGACCAGTACCAGGTGGCCACCGGGAATGACGCGGATTCCGACCGCCACGGCATCGTGACGCCGGACGCCGGGCTCATGAACCCCAACCACTACCTGTCCGTGGCCATCGACTACCTGCTGTCCCACCGGCCCGACTGGTCACCGCAGGCCGCAGTCGGGAAGACCTTGGTGAGTTCGTCGATGATCGACAAGGTCGTCGCCGACCACGGTCGTCGCGTCCTGGAGGTCCCCGTCGGCTTCAAGTGGTTCGTCCCCGGTCTGCGCAGCGGCGAGGTCGTCTTCGGGGGTGAGGAATCCGCCGGGGCGTCGTTCCTGCGCAAGGACGGCACGACGTGGACGACCGACAAGGACGGCATCCTGCTGGCACTGCTGGCAAGCGAGATCATCGCGGTCACCGGCGAGTCCCCCAGCCGCCACTACGCGGCTCTCACGCAGCGGTTCGGCACCACCCACTACGCCCGGATCGACGCTCCTGCCACCCGCGAACAGAAGGCGAAGCTGGCTGCACTGAGCGCCGACCAGGTCAGCGCCACAGAACTTGCCGGCGATCCCATCACCCGGGTTCTCACCGAAGCACCCGGCAACGGCGCCCCCATCGGCGGGTTGAAGGTGGAGACGGACCGCGCGTGGTTCGCCGCGCGCCCGTCGGGCACGGAGGACGTCTACAAGATCTATGCGGAGAGTTGGGTCAGTGCCGAGCACCTGGCACAAGTCCAGGCGGCAGCGCGGGACCTGGTGACGGAGACGCTGGCATGAGCGCCATCGTGCTGGGAGTGGGCCCAGGGCTCGGACTGGCGCTGGCACATGCCTATGCGGATACGGGCCGGAGGGTGGCAGTGGTCTCGCGCCGGCAGGACGACGCGGCCGGTTTCGCGGCGGACCTGCCGGATGCGGTCGGGTACGCGGCCGACCTCGGGGACCCCGCCGCCGTGATGGAGGTCGTGCGTCGCGCCGCCGAGGAACTCGGAGCGCCCGACATCGTCCACTACAACGCTTCGGTCCTGCTGGAAGGTACCCCGAGCCAGGTCAGCCTCGACGCGGTGGAGACCTCGTGGCGGGTCGGGTGCCTGGGGGCCTGGGCTGCGCTGCAGGCGGCCGTACCGCTGATGGACGATGGCTCGGCGTTCTTCGTCACCGGCGGCGGTCTCGCGCTGGAGCCATGGCCCCCGGCCAGCGCCCTGGCCTCGGCCAAGGCCGCCCTTCGCAACATGGTCCACGCCGCTGCGAAGGAACTTCCCGACCTGCGGGTGGCCATGATCACCATCATGGGCGTGATCAAGGAGGGGACGGAACTGTCCCCCAGCGAGATCTCCCGGTACTTCCTGGCACTGCTCGAAGAGCGCGACCCGGCGGTGGAGACCGTTCTGCCGGTCCGGTAGTCGGCGAATAGGCTCGAGTCGTGACGAGGATCGTCCTGGCTCTGGTGGTGGCCGCGATTGCGGTCTACGTGATCATGCGTATCGCGCAGGGCCAGTCTCCGTCCGTGGCCAAATCCTCTCTGCCCGCCCTCGATCCCGCCGATATTCAGGAGGCCGCCGCCATCGCCTACGGGCCCGACCGCGGCTACGGGATCCTCCGCTTGACTCCCAGCCAGTTGGTGTTCGCCGCCAATTCGGGGCGGGTGTTGACGATCGAGCGGCTGGACATCACAGGAGCCACGGTGACCAAGAACCTGCCGGACCGTGAGTCCGCCCAGCCGATGCTGGCGGTGAGTACGCGGGACGCGATGTACTACTTCTCCGTCAACGACCCGCTCGCGTGGGAACTGCGGTTGCTCTAGGCGGCGGCGCGCCGGGGCGTACTGAACTGGTTGAGGTCCTGCTCCCCGCTCCACTTCCCAACCAGATACACACGGACGTCGGCGCTCCACTGCGGAGTGTCGCGCACCGAACTGGTTGAGTTCCTGCCTCAGCAGCACGCGGCGCAACCAGTTCAGTACGCGATCGCCCACACCGGCTCTACAGGAACAGCACCATCCGGGTGTTCCCCAGGGTGTTCGGCCGCACCCGCTCGAGGTCGAGGAACTCCGCCACTCCCTCGTCGGGGGATCGCAACAGTTCCTCGTAGACCCGCGCCTCCACCCCTCGTTCGTCGAACTGCTGGAACCCGAACGAGGCGAAGAAGTCGGTCTCGAACGTCAGGCAGAAGACCCGCGAGACGCCGAGGTCACGAGCCCGCTGGACCAGTGCCGCGAGCACCGCCGATCCGATGCCCTGCCGCACGAGATGGGGAAGCACGGCCAGCGTGCGCACCTCCGCGAGGTCCTCCCACATGACGTGCAGTGCACCGCAACCGACCACTGCTCCGGCATCGTCGGCCACGAAGAAGTCGGTGACGTCCTCGTACAGCGTCACGGTGGCTTTCGAGAGCAGGCGGCGGTCCGGGGCGTACTGATCGATCAGTTCACGGATGACTCTCACGTCCTGGGTGCGCGCCGGCCGGACCTCCATGCCCCCAGTGTTTCGTGCGCCGCCCGTCGCCGACGCGCGGGGTCAGACGTTCTTCTCGAAGACCAGCCGCAGCCCGATCAAGGTCAGGTCCGGCTCGTGCGCGGTGATGGTGCGTGACTCCGGCAGGACGACCTCGGCCAGCCCGCCGGTCGCGATGACGGCCCCGAGCGGAAGCTCCTCGTTGATCCGGTCGACCAGACCGTCCACCTGTCCGGCGAACCCGTACAGGGCACCGGACTGCAACGCCTCGACGGTGTTCTTGCCGATCACCGAACGGGGCGCGACGAGTTCCACCTTGCGTAGTGCGGCAGCCCTGGCCGCGAGGGCATCCAGGGAGATCTCGATCCCGGGGGCCAATGCTCCGCCGAGGAACTCACCCTTGGCCGACACCACATCCAAGTTCGTGGACGTGCCGAAGTCGACCACCACGCAGGGCCCGCCGTAGAGGGTGTGGGCGGCCAGCGTGTTGACGATGCGGTCGGCCCCCACTTCTTTGGGGTTGTCGGTGAGGATCGGGACCCCGGTCTTGGTGCCCGGCTCGACGATGACCGTGGGGGTGTCCGGGTAGTACTCGCCGATCATCCAGCGGATCTCACGCAGCACTGCGGGAACCGTGGAACACAAGGCGATGCCGTCGGGTTCCGGATGCCCGCGCAGGAGCGCCCGGAAGAGGATGAACATCTCGTCGGCGGTCGCCCGAGGATCGGTCTTCACCCGGAAGGACCGCTGCAACTGCTCGCCCTGGAACAGGCCCAGGACCGTGTTGGTGTTGCCGATGTCAATCGTGAGCAGCATCAGTCACCTCCCGTAGATCGGCCCCGATGTCCAGGGCCTTCACAGAATGGGTCAACGCCCCCACCGCGACGAAGTCGACCCCCGTGGTGGCGACCTCCGCGGCGTTGTCGAGGGTCAGGCCGCCGGACGCCTCGAGCAGCGCGCGGCCGCTGGTGATCGCCACCGCCTCCCGCATCTGTTCGGGAGTGAAGTTGTCCAGGAGCACAAGGTCCGCGCCCGCCCCGAGGACCTCGATCAACTGCTCCAACGAGTCGACTTCGACCTCGACCGGCAGCCCCGGATACATCGTCCGCACGGCGTTGAACGCCTCTGCGACACCGCCGGCCGCCACCACGTGGTTGTCCTTGACCAGCGCGGCGTCCGACAACGACATCCGGTGGTTCACGCCGCCGCCGCACCGCACGGCGTACTTCTGCAGGGCACGCAGACCGGGCAGCGTCTTGCGGGTGTCTCGCACCTTCGGGCCGTCGGGGCCGAGCACGTCGACCCCCTCGGCGGTGGCTGTGGCCACACCGGACAGATGCGTCAACAGGTTCAACGCCGTGCGCTCAGCTGTCAGCAGGGCGCGTGTGGGCCCCACCGCGCTGAGCAGCACATCGCCGCGGCGCACCCGATCGCCGTCGGAACAGTGCACGGTGACCTCGATCGGGCCCACGATCTCGAACACGCGCTCGGCCACATCGAGACCGGCCACCACCCCGTCGGCGCGGGCCACCAGATCCAGCTGCGAGCGGTGGTCCGCGGGGATCGTCGCCGTGGACGTCACATCCGGACCGTCCGCGAGATCCTCCGCAAGGGCCACCTCGATGACCTCATCAACACTCACAAGCCGCCTCCTCAGTCACCATCACGCCGTCCCGCACCTGAGTCTGCAGGCGCACGAGCCACCGGTCGCTGGCCTCCGGGAAGTCCTCGCGCCAGTGTGAGCCGCGGGTCTCCTCGCGGATCAGTGCCGCTCTCGCGAGCGCCTCGCCGACGAACAGCAGGTTGGTCATCTCCCAGGAACTGGTGGAAGGCTCGCCGGCAGTGACATCGTCGAGCGCACCGATGGTCGCCGACAGCGACTCCGCGCTGCGCAGCACACCGGCGCCCTCGGTCATCACGGTCTGGAAGCGGCGGCGGCCGCCCGGATCGGCCGTCCACGGCCGCTGTTTGGCCACCGGATCGCGGCGTGTGAAGGACTCCTTGGCCAAGACGTCAGCGATCCGGTCCGCGAACACCAGTCCCTCGAGCAGGGAGTTGCTGGCCAGCCGGTTCGCGCCGTGCACTCCGGTACAGGAGCATTCGCCGCACGCATACAGACCGGGCACGTTGGTACGTCCCCACAGGTCGGTGCGTAGGCCCCCGGAGTGGTAGTGCTGCGCGGGCGCGACCGGGATGAGGTCCACCGTGGGGTCGATGCCGTGCTCGAGGCACGAGGCGAGAATCGTCGGGAAGCGGGTGGCCCAGTCGATCCGGCGCCCGTCCAGCCAGACGTGGTCGGTCCCGCGCGCCCGCATCTGCCGCATGATCGCTTTCGCCACCACGTCGCGCGGCGCGAGCTCCTCCAGGGGATGGACCCCGACCATGAAGCGTAGCCCCCGGTCGTCGAGGAGGACCGCGCCCTCACCTCGCACCGCCTCCGAGACCAGCGGCTGTTGCCCGGAGACCGTGGGCCCGAGGTACATCACCGTCGGGTGGAACTGCACGAACTCCATGTCGGCGACGATCGCGCCTGCCCGCAGACCCAATCCGATCCCATCACCGGTCGCGACGCTGGGATTCGTGGAGGCGGTGAAGACCTGTCCGATCCCGCCGGTCGCCAGCACCACCGCCGGCGCCAGGATCGCACCCACACCGTCGATCTGCCCCTCGCCGATCACGTGCAGCGTCACGCCCTGGGTCGCCCCCGTCTCGTCCTGAAGCAGGTCGAGGACCAGTGCGTGCTCGATGACCTTGATCCGTTGTCCCACCTCGGAGACCAAGGCACGCAGGATCTCCGCCCCGGTGGCGTCACCGCCGGCGTGGGCGATCCGGTCGGTGAGATGTCCGCCCTCCCTGGTCAGGGCGATGTCCCCATCGGGTGTCCGGTCGAATTCGGCCCCCCACCCGATCAGGCGCCGTACCGCCTCCGGACCGGACTCCACGAGGACCCGGACGGCCGCGGTGTCGCACAGGCCGGCCCCGGCCACCAAGGTGTCCTGCATGTGCTTCTCGGGGGAGTCCTCGGTGCCCAGCGCCGCCGCGATCCCACCCTGCGCCCATCGCGTGGAACCTTCATCGACATGGGCCTTCGTCACGACGACGACCTTGCGTCCGGCGCGCGTGGCACGGATCGCGGTGGTGAGCCCGGCGATCCCGGAACCCACAACGACCACATCGGCCTCGATGAACCATCCGGGCGGGGCGGCGTCGAGGGAGTCAGGCAGGATCACAGGGCCGTCACCTCCACCGCGCAATTGTCGATCAGGCGTGTTGAGCCGAGCCGCGCGGCGATGAGCAACCGCCCCCGGCCCATGCGCGCCGGCCCCAGTTCGGGGTCGCGCACCTCGATGTAATCGACGTCGAGACCGGCGAGTTCGGCTGCTGCGGCCGCCTCGATGGCAGCCGGTCGGTGTTCAGCGGCGCCCGCCTCCAGCGCCCGCGGGATGGCGCGCGCCTGCAGCCGTTGGTCGGGCGTGAGGTACCGGTTGCGACTCGACATCGCCAATCCGTCGGGCTCGCGTGCGGTCGGTACCCCGATCACCTTCACACCGATGTCGAGGTCGATCACCATCGAGCGGATCAGCGTGAGTTGCTGGTAGTCCTTCTCGCCGAAGAAGGCATGGTCCGGCCGTGTGAGGTGCAGCAACTTGTTCACCACTGTGAGGACCCCGCGGAAGTGCGTGGGACGAGCGGCCCCTTCGAGGTGCGTTCCCAGTTCGCCCGGATCGACAGTCACCAGGGATGGCCGGACGTAGACGTCGTCGGACGTGGGCATGTAGACCGTGTTCACGCCGAGCCGCTGACACATCTCGAGGTCGGCATCCATCGTCCGGGGGTACTTGTCGAGATCCTCACCGGGGGCGAACTGTGTGGGATTGACGAAGATCGTGACGGTCACATGGTCATCGAGGTCGCGGGCGGCACGGATCAAGTCGGCGTGCCCTTCATGCAGGGCACCCATCGTCATCACAACGCCCCGGCGGGCATCACCGGAATCGGCCACGAGGTCCGTGCGCGAGTGGATGATCCTCATGGGCGGCCTCCTAGGGCGTTCAGTAGTCCCTCAGCGGCTGCGGGCAGCAGCAGCCCCTGCGCGAGTGCCCGGTCCGCGGTGAGCCGTGCCAGTGCGACGTACGCGGCTTGCACCTGCGGGTCGAACTCCAGTGCCTGTACGTGTGCGGCCACGGTACTGGCGTCACCACGGACCACCGGGCCGGTCAGCGCCGGATAGCCCATTCGCAGCGCGTTGTCGAGGCTGGCCTGAAGCAGGGGGGCCAGCAGGCGGCTGGAGTTCTCGACACCGGCCTCCTGCAGCAACTCCACCCCGGAGGACACCAGGGTGATGAGGTGGTTGGCGGAGTGCGCCAGCGCAGCGTGGTAAAGGATCCGCGCCTCCTCCGGGATCCAGATGGGTTCCCCGCCCATCTCGACGACCAGCGCTTCGGCGGCCATGCGCAACGGCTCCGGCGCCGTCACCCCGAACGGCGCACCGGCGAGCCTCTCGACGTCCAGGCTCGTCCCGGTCAACGTCATCGCCGGGTGCAGGGCGAGGGGCAACGCACCTCTGGCCTGGGCGGGCTCGAGCACACCGACGCCGTAGCGGCCCGAGCAGTGGACCACGAATTGTCCGGGGTGGAAGGGCAGTTCTCTCGCAAGGGCAGGCAGGGCGTCGTCAGGAACGGCCAGCAGCACCAGGTCGGCCTTGTCGACGACCTCCTCCACGCCGACCAGTTCGGCCTCCGGAAGGATCGTGCGGGCCCGCTCGACCGAGTTCTCGCTCACGGCGTGGGCCGCGATCACCGGGTGTCCCGCCCGCGCCAGGGCGGCACCGAGTGCGCCGCCGGCGCGGCCGACACCGATCACCCCGGTACGCAGGCGAACACTCACGCAGGCGAGCCTACCGAGGCGGGGTCGCCGGTGCTGCCCGGCATTTGCTGCAGGCCCCGTTGCTGTTGTTGCGAAGTTGTCGCGACACGCCAGCGTGTCGTCGCAACTTCGCAACAACTAGGGCCGATCGGTGATGAGCCAGCCGAAGGCGCCAAGGCCCGACCGGTCGCGCAGCACCGCCAATTCCGCGGTCTCCCCCAGGTGCTGCGCAGTGACGCCGGCGAGCATCCGGTGCTGCGGCACGATCCGCCCTCCGGTGGCGGCCCGGCAGGACCGCAGGTCGACGCCCGCACTGATGTCCGCCCCCGGAGCGGCCACGGCCCGGCGCCCCCGCCAGTGACCCACCGGCTCGGTCGTCGTGTAGTCCACAGCGATGGCCTCCCCCTCCGCCACCCGAGACACCAGGGTCCGCCAGGCCTCGTCGCGGCGACGCCCCACCACCCCACTGTCGGACCCGGCCCATTGCTGCAGCCAGGCCAGATCATCCGGGTGGGCAGGGCCGATCGGTGTGCCCCGGTGATCGACGACCTGCCCCTCGGCCACAACGTCGACCGGCACGTCATCGAGGAACTCGTGCGCGAACAGCAAGCCCTGCACAGGAGGCACACAGGCTGGGGCGACACCTTGGATCCAATGCACCGGCAAGTCCGGCGCAGGGCGCACATCGACCCCGATCAGACGATCTGCGGGGAAGCCGAGGGCGATCAACTGCGCCAGCAACCGTCCGCTGCCCGCCCCGACATCGACGATCCAGGGCTGCTCGATACCGTGGCGACTGGCCGCCGCCTCACAGCGCGCCAGCACCAGTTTCGCGATGTGATTACCGACATCGACCGACGTGGTGAAGTGCGCCTGCGCCGGTTGCGTGCTCGAGAAGCCGTCGGGCGCCTCATGGGTGCGCGCCATGAGGTTCGCCCACGTCAGTTCTGCATCCACCGCGTGCTCTTGTCGGAGGCCCGCGCCGCTCGCATCCGAGCGATCTCATCGGCCAGCAGGTCCTGGCATTGCTCAAGGCCGAAATGCGGCCAGTAGGCGTTGATCCGGCCCGGCGGCAGGTCGAGGTGCACGGTCGCCAGGCCGAGACTGCGTTCCCACGGACCCTGGGTCAAGCGCACCGACTGCACACGCGCGTGGTCCACCACCTGTGTGCGACGGGTCACCCGCCCCCGGCGCAGCACCGCGATCCGCGCGTCCATACCGGCGGCCAGATAGCGCCACTGGATCCAGGCCCGCCGGCGCACGGCCTTGACCGGGCTGATGGTCGGCACCGCCGCCGGGTCCGCCCCCGGCATGACCCTGCGGAACAGGTCTTCGGCCACCGGCCGTGGCGCCACCGGGAGGAGGACCGACTCGGTCCCGGCGTCGTCATCGCTCTTGGTCAAGCCCGCGACCGTGACGTAGAGCCGCACCCATCCCCGCCGACGCCAGAACAGAGGCTCCACGAACTCCACCGCGCACGCGCGGCCGGGCGGGATCGTTCGGGCCTGGGTCTGGATGAGTCCGTGCCGAAGCCGGATCCCGTCGGGTGATTCAGCGACCGTGAAGTTGTACAACTGGCTGAACTCGGTGACGACGATCGCCAACGGCACACCACCCAACAGCACCGTGAGCAACCCCGACCATCCACTCATCAGCACGCTGGACACCACGAGCAGGACGGTCCCGAGCACGAGGAAGACAGTCACCGCCCGAAGCAGCAACGACACCAACAGGTCCTTGGTCGGCACGACCAACAGGGGGGCTTCTGGAGCCTCCCCGACATCGTGGCTCAGCCCGGCCGATCGCGCCAGGATCTCGCTACGCAGAGACTCGGCATCGCCGACGGTGAGGTACTGCAGATCGGCACGGGAGTCGCCGGCACCGGCGACCTCGACTCGCAGTGCCGCGAATCCGAACACTCGTGCCACGAGCGGCCGGTTGATGTCCACGGTCTGCAGTCGGGACAGTTGCAGGCGGCGTTCCTGATGGAACAGCACGCCGGACTGCACGCGTAAATCACCGTCGGCGTCGAACCAGAAGGCCAACCGCCGGTAGGCGAGCACCTCGTAGCCCAGCGCGATCACAGCGATCAGCAGGGTGGCGCCGATCACCCCGAAGACGCCGAGTGGGCTCCTGAACAGGGCCTGCCCCCCGGCGATCAGCACACCGATGAACAGGGCTGGCAGATAGGTCGACACCCGGACCACCGGGGTCACCGGGTGGACCCGGCGCTTCGGCGTGGCGGCCTGGAGTTCGCTCACAATCCGGCCGAACGCTGCTCACCACGCGCTGCCAGGCGATCCCGCAGATCGGCGGCCACTTGTGGCTCCAGTCCGGGTATGGCCGCATCCGAGGTGGCCGCGGCTGTGTGCAACTGCACGGACGTCAGACCGAAGGCACGGTCGATTGGACCCGCCTTGACATCGACCAACTGCAGGCGACCGTAGGGAACGACCACCAGTCGACGGAACCAGATCCCACTGCCGACGACGAGGTCATCGGCCCGTTCGGAGTACCCCCACGACTTCACGCGGCGTCCGATCCAGGGCCACCCGATGATCAGGGTCAGCAGGCCGACGGCCGCGATGACAGCGGCGAGCCACGCCGGACCTACGAAGTAGGCCACCGCCGCGCCGATCAGGAAGGCGACGGCGAACAGTGCCAGAACCAGGCGTCGGGCCGCGATGAGTTTGGGCGACAGCGATTGCCAGGTGTCGCCGCCGGTCAGGAACGCCACATCCACCTTGGAGGCCATGCTGCCAGTGTAGGCGCGGGTGCTATGGCCTTTTGGTGAAGAACTGACACCTCACGTGTCACTTCTTCACCAAAAGGCTCTGACACGATACGTTCCGTGGAGTTCCTCGACATCCCGTTACCCGCCTCGCACCCGGCCGGACATGGCCTGATGCGCCTGCGCGGGACTGTCACCGACGGCGTGGTCGACGCCGCGGAAGTGGTCACCGGACTCATGCACAGGGGCGCGGAGAAGTTGTTCGAGTCCCGGGACTACCGGCAAATCCTCTCCCTGGCCAACCGCCACGACTGGCTGAGCAGTTTCGACGGGGAACTCAGCGCCGCCCGAGTCATGGAGGACGCGCTGGGAATCAGCGTGCCATCGCGCGCACGCGTACTGCGCACCATGATCAGCGAGGCCTGCCGGATCAGCCACCACCTGTATTGGCTCGCTGAGACGCTGGCCGCCCTCGGCGTCGACACCTCAGAACTGCGCCGAGCCCGGGCCGAGGTCACCACCGCTCTGGACCGCGCCACCGGGGCGCGTATGCACTTGATGATCGTGAGGATCGGCGGGCTGGCATTCGACATCCCCGACGATTGGCGCACGACTCTTCCACACGTCGATGTCTCGGGCTACGTGGATCAGGCCGCAGAACGGCTGGGTGGCGTGGCAACCCTGACCAGAGAGCAAGCCGTGGCGTACGCAACCAGTGGGGTCGTCGCGCGGGCAAGTGGCTGGGACCGGGATCTGCGCGACCACGTCCCGCACGTCGTGCGTACCGAGGGCGATGCCTTGGCCCGCATGCACTGTCTGGCCGACGAGATCGAGGTGTCCCAGCAGCACGTGCACGCCCTCGACCTCCCCGCCGGCGAGATCGACACCAAACTCCCGCGCACGATCCGCCTGCCGGAGGGCGAGTACTACGCGGCCTCCGAGACCGGCAGCGGCGTGAACGGCTGGTGGCTCGTGTCCGACGGCGACGTCGTGCCTTGGCGCATGAAGATGCGCACTGCGAGCTTCAACAACGCGGCTGCCCTCGGTGCGTGTCTGCCAGGGACCCCGGTCGCGGACCTGCCAGCAGCCCTGATGAGCTTCTTGCTGGTCGCCGGCGACATGGACAAGTAGCGCTGGCACGCACCTGCTTGTTGCGAAGTGGCACGACACGCCAGGGTGTCAATGCACCTTCACAACAACGGCTCACCCGACGCGGGGGTGCAGAACACACGAAAGGCGCCGAGCCCACCGGACCCAGCGCCTTCCGCGTCGTCGATCTAGAGCAGACCCTTCTCCGTCAACCAGTTCGTGGCCACTGTCTCTGGCTTCTCACGGTCGATCTCCACCTGCTCGTTGAGCTGCTGGAGTTCGTCGGTGGTCAGCGCGGCCGAGACCGGGTCGAGTGCTGCGGTGATGGTGTCCGTCACGGCCTCAGTGTTGAGCGCCGGGAGGATGTTCTCCGCGGTCTGCAGGCCCTTGTCGTCCTCGAGGACCACAAGGTTGTTCGCGGCCACCGAGCCGGACGAGGAGAACACCAGGCCGACGTTGACCTTGCCCTGGTTCAGCGCCTGGATGGTCAGCGGACCGCCGGCGTCCAGGGGCACGAACGAACCGACCTTCACGTTGTAGGTCTCCTCCAGGCCAGGCTGGCAGAAGGGACGCTTGGGGCACTCGGGCGGTCCACCGAGGGTGATCGGCGAACCCTGCGAGTACTCGCCGAGTTGGGTCAGCGTCTGCAGGTTGTTCTGCGTCGCGAAGTCCTGCGTGACCGCGAAGGAGTTCTGGTCCTGCGCCGGCGACGGCGTGAGCAGCGTCAATCCCTGCTGGCCGGCGAGTTCCTGCGCCGCGGTGAAGGTGGCGTCAGTGTCACCACTGGCCACCTGCTCGGCATCGGGTCCGTTGACCTCCTTGTTGAGGAACTCGGTCAGGCTGCCCAGGTACTCCGGCGTCAGCTGCACCTCGCCCTTCTCCAGCGCGGGCACGATCACCTCACGGGTCGTCAACTCCTTGATCGAGGCGTCGATCCCTTTGGCCTCGAGCACCTGCTGGTACATCGAGGCCAGGATCTTGGTCTCGGAGAAGTTCGTGGTCGCGATCGTGACCGGCGCACCGCCCTCCGCGGCGCTCGGAGAGGCGCTGCTGTCGGTCTCACCGCCCCCGGACGAACACGCGGCCAGCACCACGGCACCGGCAGCGATTAGGGCGAAACGGGACATACGGCGAGGATTCATGCGCCCCATCCAACCACACCGGCACCCTTGAGGCCCAGAAGATCAATGCGTGGCGACGGGGATCTCCTGCACCTCGATCTCAGCTCGGCTCTGCTCGCGCAGACCCTTCGGAGTGACCCAGCGCTGCACCCCGGCCAGCAGCAGTTCGGCCACCACCGCGAGCGCCGCGGTCAAGATGGCACCGGCGATGATCAGTGTGTTGTCCTGCAGGGCGAAACCGTCGACCACGTAGCGGCCCAGTCCGCCACTTCCCACCAGCGCGGCCAGAGAGGCCGTGGCCACCACTTGCACCGTGGCGGTCCGGATCCCGGCAGCGATCAAGGGGACAGCCAACGGCACCTCGACCCGGGCCAGGATGCCCATGCCTCCCATGCCCATCCCCCGCGCGGCGTCGCGCACCTCGTCATCGACCCCGGCCAGACCGGTGTAGGTGTTGGTCAGCACCGGCGGGATCGCGAAAAGGGCCAGCGCCAGGATGGCGGCGAGGTTGCCGATGCCGATCTCCGGGATGGACGCCAGGATCGTCAAGACGCCCAGCGTCGGCACCGCGCGACCGACATTGCCGATGTTGGTCGCGAGGAACACCCCCTTGCGCAGGTGCCCGAGGGTCAATGCCACGGGCAGCGCGATCACCAGTGCGATGGCCATGGCCGCCAGGCTTATCTCGATCTGTTGCCAGGTACGCACGGGGATGCCGTTCTCACCGGTCCAGTTGGCCGGGTCCAGGAACCACTCGATGACACCCATCAGCCCGCCTGCTTCCGGGTCCACGGCACGGTCAGGCGTTCCACGAGCAGCAACAGGATCTCGAAGACGACCGCGAGCAGCACACAGCACAAGGTCGCGGTGAAGATCTGCGCGTGCCAGAAGTTGTTCTGGAAGCCGGAGAGGATCAAGGTGCCGAAGCCGCCGTACCCCACCAGCGCCCCGATGGTCACCATGCCCACCGTGCTGACGGTTGCGATGCGGATCCCGGCAAGGATGGTGGGCATCGCCAGTGGGATGGAGACCCGGGTGGCGATCTGGCGGGTCGTCAGGCCCATGCCGTTGGCCGCATCGAGAACCTCCGAAGGCACCTCGTCGAGGCCGACCACGATGTTGCGCAGAACAACCAGCAGGCCGTAGACGGCCAGCGCGATGATGACGGTCCACGGACTGAGACCGAAGACCGGCCACAGCAGGGAGATCAGCGCCAGCGAGGGGATGGTGTACAGGATTCCGGACAGGCCCAGCACCGGACCGGACAGGCGCGGCACCTTCCGCACGAGCATGGCCAGCGGGATCGCCAGCGCGATCGCCAACACCACCGCACCGACCGTCAGGAAGATGTGCTCCTTGCCCGCCGCCACGAGTTCCTCCCAATTGTTCTGGACGTAGGTCCAGGACAACCAGGGGTTCGCTGCATCGGCGAGCGTGACCAGCATGGGCCTGACGGTAGCGCGTACGGCACCACGCGTGCACCTGCCAGAGGCTCATCATTCGGGTACTGGTGCAGTTCTCACCGAGGGCTGGCCTGCGCTACGGTCGCACCCATGATCAGCCTGCAAGACGTGACCAAGCAGTACCCGGATGGAACGGTTGCGGTGCATGACCTCACCCTTGAGATCGATGAGGGGGTGATCTGCGCGCTGGTCGGCCCATCCGGTTGCGGCAAAACCACCACGATGCGGATGATCAACCGGCTGATCGAACCCACCAGTGGCACCATCCGCGTCAATGGCGACGACGTCACGGCCCTCGATGTGCAGGAATTGCGCCGGCGGATCGGGTACGTCATCCAGAACGCGGGGCTGTTCCCGCACTACACGGTCCGCAAGAACGTCGCGACGGTGTGCCGTCTGCTGGGTTGGGACAAAGCGCGGATCACCACACGTGTGGACGAGATGCTCGACCTCGTCGACCTCGACCCCGACACGTTCGGTGACCGCTACCCGCACCAGTTGTCCGGCGGACAGCGGCAGCGGGTCGGTGTGGCGCGGGCGCTGGCCGCCGACCCGCCGGTGCTGCTCATGGACGAGCCGTTCGGCGCGGTCGACCCGATCGCCCGCGAGCGCCTGCAGGACGAGTTCCTCGCGCTGCACGAACGGGTGCGAAAGACCGTGGTTCTGGTGACCCACGACATCGACGAAGCGGTGAAACTCGGCGACCGGATCGCGGTGATGCGGCAGGGCGGCTACCTCGAGCAGTACGACCGCCCGGCGGCCGTGCTCGGGTTCCCCACCAGCGACTTCGTGGCGGACTTCGTCGGCTCGGACCGCGCGATCAAGCGCTTGCGCGTCAGCCCGATCCCCGACGACGCACTCGGCGACGACACGGTGGCGGCCGGACCGGGGGTCATCGACGTGCCGGACACGGCCAGCCTCTACGACTTGCTCGCCGCGGCCCTGCAGGCCGAATCCGGGATCGCGCGCGTCACCCCGAGCGGGAAGGCAGCGCGGGTGGGGGACATCGACCGGCTGATGCTCGCGTCGCGGCCCTGAGTGACGGCGGGCAGTCGCTACTCGCCGCCGTGCTCGCGGATGTAGGTGGCGTAACGCGCCACGAACAGCGGCTCGAGATCGCCGACCTTGTCGTGACCGAACGCCTCCTTGGCCGCCGAGATCAACCCGACCATCGAGCCTGAGATGTCGCCCAGGGAGCCGCCCTCATCCGAGACGTTCTCCAAGGCGGGCGTGTGGGTCAACAAGTCGTAGAAGAAACCGATGTCGTGGCGTTTCTCCGCCAGTTCGAACGCCCGGTGGCGCAGTTCCTCGTACGGTAGGTCTTCCAGAGCCTCGGCCATGCCCCGACTCTAGCCGACCCGCGGGTGCACCCAATCGGCCGCTGAGTCCGCATCGTTCGTGCCGTCGTCGTCATCGTCGCCGTCGCCCTTGATGCGGCAGATCCGCTCGAGCCACAGGGCCGCCGCGACCACCATGAGACCCGCGATGACCGCCGCCATCGATGCGAAACCCCGCGCCCTGGCGGCCTCGATCCACCACTGACCAACGAACCACACGAGGAATCCGGCGTACACGCCCGTGGCGATTGCGCCGGTGCGCGAAGCGGCCATCGCGAGGGCCGCCGTGCGCGCGGCAACGAACGGGTCGACGCGCTTCTCCCGCAGGCGACGGCGCATGCCGACAGCCCAGAAGACCAGCGCGACCGCCAGGATCGCCAGCGTTGCGGGAGCGGTCCAGGGGACAGGAACGCTGCGCCCCGCCACACGATCGATGACGTCGGCCAACACCCATCCGGCCACCGCACTGACCACCCCCAGTGTCAGGAGCAGTCGGGTGCTGGTCGGGGTCACGGCTCCACTGTACGCAGCAACGGTCCCATTCGGCGAACGCCTGCGGACGGCACGACCACGTCACCGACCCGTCGACCGTCAGGCAGTTCGAACTCCGCATCGATCTGGGCCCAGGGGATCATCACGAACGCGCGCTGCGTGGCGCGCGGATGCGGCAGCGTCAACGCCGGATCCTCACTGACGAGTTGTCCGTAGGCCAAGACATCCACGTCCAGCGTGCGCGCACCCCATCGGATCTCCCTGGTCCTGCCCTTACCCTGCTCGGCCGCATGCGCGGTCGCCAGCACGTCCGCCGGCGACGCTTCGGTCTCCAGGACGACCACAGCGTTGAAGTAGTCGGGCTGCTCCGGCCCACCGACGGGGTCGGTCTCGTAGACATCAGACACGGCCACGACCTCCCCGAGTGCGGCCAACTCGTCCACGGCGAACTGCAGGGCCTCGACCCGATTGCCGAGATTCGCGCCGATCGACAGCGCGACCCTCATCGCGTGATCCGCACGATGACATCCTCGAAGACCTCGGTCACCGGGGCATACGGCTTGTGCACCGTGACGGTGACCTGGTCCACGCCGGGGAAGGCCTTCACCCGCTGCGCGATGCTCTCGGCAAGGGCCTCGATCAACTGGAACGGCGGCCCGGTGATGATCGCGGCGACCTCAGTGGCCACGGCCCCGTAGTCCACCGTGTGGGCGAGGTCGTCGGAACGCCCCGCCTGTGCGATGTCCACGGCCATCTCGACGTCCACGACGAACGTCTGCCCCATCTCGCGCTCGAAATCGAGCACGCCGTGCCTACCCCGGGCCCTGATACCCATCACTGCGATCGTGTCCGTCATCGGCCCTCCTGCCATGCCTGCGCGACGAGCACCGCGTCGCGACTACCGGGAACATCGTGTACCCGCACGCCCCACACACCCTGCGCTGCGGCGAGCGCACTGACCGCAGCTGTGGCGGCGTCGCGACCCGCGGGCTCCCTCGGCGCGCCGTCGGCGGCGAGCAACTCCCCCAGGAACCGCTTGCGCGAGGCACCCACCAGGACCCGCGGGCCGATCGCGAGGATGCGCGGCAGGCCGTGCAGCAACTGCCAGTTGTGGTGCGGCTCCTTGGCGAAGCCCAGACCCGGATCGAGCACCACCCGGTCACCGGCGATGCCGGCCGCCTCACACGCAGCGAGCCGCTCAGCGAGTGCCTGGGCCACCTCCTCGACCACATCGTCGTAGGCGGTGAACTGCTGCATATGCTGGGAATGCGCCCGCCAATGCATCGCGACGAAATCGACCTCGAGTTCGGCCACAGCACTCAGCATCTGCTCGTCGGCAAGCCCACCGCTGACGTCGTTGACCATCCGCGCACCGGCCGCCACACACGCCCTGGCCACAGCTGCTCGGGTGGTGTCGATGCTGACGGCCACACCGGCCTGGGTCAGCGCGGAGACCACCGGGACCACCCGCTCGAGTTCGGTCTCCAACGACACGCGCGGCGCCCCGGGACGCGTCGATTCCCCGCCCACGTCCACCCACTGCGCTCCATTCGCGGCCATGTCGATACCGGCCTCGACGGCCGCGGGGATGTCGGCGTACCGGCCCCCGTCACTGGAGGAGTCGGGCGTGACGTTGAGCACGCCCATGGCGATGGTCGCCGACCCAGTATCAACGCCATCGCCTCGGCGCGGGTGGCCGAATCCCGCAACTGGCCGC
>RRZU011606563.1_pt1 | contig 19044 bp, 21 predicted proteins | sample 2165561 | NCBI WGS metagenome assembly RRZU01 (sample SAMN10456909, study PRJNA506462) | wastewater metagenome | isolation source: wastewater sludge | place: USA: Moscow, Idaho | reverse complement strand
ATAACCCACTGGCTGTAACCTTCCTTTTGATATTCCAGTTCCTTTTTTAGTATCTCTAGTATACTGTCTTTAACCTTTTGAGTATTTGTCATATATATCACTCCCATATAGTATTTAGACTCTAGAGAATATATACCTAGAGTCTATTATGGTAATAATATATATTTGTAATTGTAGATTTTAACATTTAGTTCTAATTTTTTAAATTAGTTTTAAAAAGTGAACTGATTGCAGAATTCTAATTCTTCAGCGAGTTTTGTAGATGCGGATTTACCTAGTTTGATTGGAGGAGCTGAGAAGGCTGTTTTCAGTGGTGATGTGGGATTGTTTTTCAGTGAGTTTTAGAGAGGTTTTTCAGCCAGCAGTAGCTTCTTAATTCGATTTTTAGAAAAGAAAAAAGAGACCCTAGGACTTAGGATTGCTCCTTACCGATTTGGGTCTCTCTTTAATAACTCAATACTTGGTGTCAGGTACCGTTTGTTATTTTAGTTTAATTATTTTACTGCAACTCCATTTGCATCTGTAAGAACTGTTTGAGCAGTTTTTACTTTTACTGTTAATGTGTCAGTTAAAGCTGAAGTTAAAGTAAACTTAACTTGTTTAGCATTACCTGATACAGCTGCAATATATTTACCTGTAGCTTCTACTACATCTGTTGTACCATCTTTCAATGTAAATACATCAGCAATATCTGTAGATGCAGTAACTGTAACAGCTTCGCTAAACGTTACATAAACATCTTGCCCTATTACTTGCACTGATTCAATAGTAGCAGCAGTATTATCATTAATTACTACTGTTGCTGAAGTATTCTTAACAATATTTCCAGCTTTATCTGCAACATTACTTACACTCAATACTGCATTAGCTCCAGTAGATTGATCACCAATGTTTACAGAACCAGCAGGTAAAACAATTTCAACTGTGTCTTTTGCTGCTGAAGTAAAGTAAATATCAGTGCCAGTAGGTAGAGCAGCACCATCTAATTTATAGTTTGCAAGATTAAGAGCTGTTGAAGTTACTTCTTCACCAAATCCAACAGTAAAGGTATTCTTTACAGCAGGTTTGTTTGCAATCGCAGCAACTGGCTTAGTTATATCAGCTGAATCTCCTACTATTACTGTTGTTGTAAAAGCAAGACTCTTATTACTATTCGCATCTGTAACTGCATCTGCTTGGAAATTAAATGTATATGTTCCATTAGCTAAAGCAGCTCCAAATACAACTTCTGCAATTTTTTCGTTACCAACACCTGCTTTTTGAGCAGCAGAAGTAGGATTAACTCTTACTCCTTCAGCATCTGTAACAATAATTTTAGATAGAACAGCTGTTGAAATAGCTTCGTCAAAAGTAAATTCTACATTAGTGTTAGCTGGGCTAACAATTTTAGAAGATACTAATACAGGACCTGTTTTATCTGCAGTGAAAGTAAATGATTGTGTAAATGCATCATTTCCATTGTTAGCAGCATCTTTAACTGCATCTTTAGCTAATACTAATGTCACTGTTACTGAATCTTTTGCTGGAGTTCCATAAATTTCAGTTCCAACAAATGTTACATCATATGTTTTTCCACTTGGGTCTAAAGTAGTGTTTTTTAACACAGTACTGTTAGTTGTGTTTAATGCTGCATCCTTAAAGAATTTCAATTCCCCATCTTGTAAATCAGAAGTAGTTGCACCTAAAACTTCACTAAATACTACACGTACTTTGTTTTCTCCTACTTGTTTAACTGAAGCAATTGTTGGTTTTATAGTATCAGCTGCAGGAACTGCAACTGAACCGTTGTATAAAGCCATATCATTACCAGCTATATCCTTAACACCTGCAGCGTATATAGTTGCAGTAGTACTTGCTGTAAGAGCTACAGTTGCTTCAACTTTAGTTGTTGAACCTGCTACAAAAGCAACAGCGACTGGATTACCATTTACACGGAAAGTTGCAGGAGCAGCTTGAATTGGCTCAGAGAAAGTTAAAACAACTTTTCCTCCTACATATTCTGCCTTAGTAACTATAGGAGCTACTATATCAGCGAATGTTACTGTTTCTGTGAAATCTTTGATAGTTTCAGTTAAATCTTTTGACTTAACACCAGTAACTTTTACAGTCGCTGATGTGTTATCTTGAGAACCAGCATAAGTTATTATTACAGTCTTATTATCAGATTGTAATACTGGTGTTCCTGTTGTATTTACACCGTTAACTTTATAGCTTGCAACAGCTATCGCTGTTGTTGAATCTACTTCTTCACTAAAAACTACTTTTATTTGTGTAGCGTTAATAGCACAAAACAAACCAAAAACCTCTAGTTTCTAAATCCTCTCAACGTCACTCTTTCCAACGAATCTATATCTCTACAAAACAAACCTTTGTTGTTCTCTAGAAAAAATCTAGCTGAAGTTTCAAAGAAATAGAAAACATAAGCAAAAGTTGTAAATACAAATCCTCTAGGTGAAGTTTCCATAAGGTTTCCTAAAAACCATCATTTCCAAGAGTTTCCGCAGCTCCTGAATGTTGCTCAAACGTTCCTCTTTTGTACTTGAAAGATAAAAAAAGATGAAATTGTCTTTGATCCTAAAGTATTGTCAGTATCGCCAATTCCCTCAATTGACTACAGTGACGATACTGACGATAAAAACATTACAACTAGTAACAATCATTTCTATTCTTCATCTACTGATTTCAATAACTCTGCATATAACTTCTTAGATATTCTAAAATTGTTAGCTATAAGTTCATCCAATAGAGGTTTCAATCTCTTTACCTTATCTAATTCTTTAGCTCTTTGTAGAACTCCTAATATCCCAATAGGTTTAAGAAAGAAAGTCTTTGCAAAACTTCTAGCTGATCTCTCATCTATTATTACATACGTTATGTCCATCTCTCTAGCAGCAATTACGGTTTCAATCTCCCCTTTGTGAAGATGACCGTAAAGTTTGTTTACTAGATCCTTATCCTTAACTTCATATATCTTTATTCTGCCATTCTCAACTGCATCTATTAGTTCTTCTTTTCCAGTAGCATTATCTTCCTTGCCTACTACAATCTCATTGTAGACTTCTTTTGTTACATATACCTCAAACATATCATAGAGAATATTCAGTAATCCTAGTTTGGATAATCCTATTATTGGACTTGCATTACATACTACTTTAGTCATTTCTAGTACCTCTTAGATCCTCTAATGCTTCTTGATCTTCTTTAAATGTATCTTCCGTGTATTCCATCCAAGGTATATCGTATCTTGAAAGTATCTTTATAAACTCTGATAAACCCTTATTTGCCAATTCCGCTGCTCTTGCAAGTGTGACTCTCTTCTCTATGAACGCTGCTATTGCCAGTGATGTCTCTATATTCTCATGAAAAGTACTGTCCGATTCTGATTTAAAGACTTCCTTGAAATCATCTTTTAAGCTTACTTCTAAAAATTTCTGATTTACAGCCATAATATATCTCTCCCTTCTTAGATTCACCATACTCCCATCACACTTCATATATACTCATATTATACCACATTCTCAGCTCTTATAAACTTCTTTTCTTAGTTTCTTTGTTTACATAACACTCTTTGTCCTGTAAATATCGTCAGTACAGTAAATATAACTATTTCTTACGATATTTATGATATTATAGATAATTACAATAAAAACAGGACAAATAAATATTCCGTACTATCTACTAGACAACAATTTCTCAACTTCTAGTTTGTAGCCATGTCTCTTTAGATAATCTATAATAGATCCTTCTACTACGTCTCTTTGGCTCAAATTCTTTGAAGTACAGAATTCTGACATTAATCTAGATAATAAATCCGACATGTAAATACTTTTAGTCTTAGGTATCCCTGGAACTGCATATTTAGGTATAACTCCATTTGAATCTAATACAAGTAAATCTAACAGCTTATCTTTATTTTCTCCTAGTATTTTCAGTAAAGGTAAATATCTAATCAGTTGATCTAATTCATCTCCCGATATATCATCAATATTAGATAATCCTATATACTCATTAATAGAATCATTGTGATTACTGCTCTTACTTCTATTATCACTAAAACCCTCTACATAATTTCCTTCTTCCATACTCCAAATTAATCCGCTATCTTCCATGTATTCCGCCATTTCTTTGTGATTGTCAAAACCCACCTCTTCAGCTATCATTTTGGGATCTGATTCCTTACCATACTCATTAAACTTTCTTATAATCTGCTCTGCTTTGATTGGAATATTACTAGATATCTCTTCTAATATCTTATCCATCTTATTATTAGCTGGAATGTAAGTATTGTTCTCACCATCCCAGGTAAATCCTTTTCTTCTCATGTAAATGTCTAAACTTTTCCATGTGCTTAATTTAAAACTTTCAGCTAATTCTTCTCTAGTTTTACCTTCTAATAACCCTTTAAGTGTAGCTTTGACTCTTTCATCATAAATAGCTTCTTCTATAGTTTTTGTACTCATATTTGTCATTCCTCTCCATTAAATTATAAATTCTAAATACCTACAATAAATTGACAGCGTTCTCTAGTTCTGAAATGCTTTGGTGAATATATCTAGAAGTTACACGTAAATCACTATGTCCAAGTAGTTTTTGAATAGAAGGTAGAGGAGCATTCTTAGATACTAATCCAGATGCAAATGAGTGACGTAATGTGTGATTGGTTACTACCTTCTTCCAACCCAGTTTCTTGGTAGCTCTTTTCAATTCCCTGTTTACATATTGCGGAGATACTGCCCCTGACTTCTCTGTACAGAAAAATCTATCTCCTGTAACTGCTGGTCTAATATTTGATATATAATCTGTTAATATCTCATAGAGTTTCGCACAAATAGGAACTACTCTTTGCTTGTTTCCCTTCCCTAAAACATACATAAGTCTATTATCCATATCTACATAACTTGAATTATTAATATCTATATCCTGTAGATCCTCTGTATTCTTTCTAATCTTTAACAAGCTTACAGCCTCCGAGATCCTTAAACCTCCGAAAAACATTGTCTGTACAACTGCTCTTACTATCTTATGATCCATAGCCCCTACTAGCTCATCAAATTCTTCTTCAGTTAAATACTCTGGTTCTTTCTGTCTAATCTTTACTGGATCAAGCAATGCTGCATAATTTCTGTCACATAACTGATTTCTATCAGCATACTTATAAAAGCTTCTAAGAATATATACTACTCTACTTCTACTAGCACTCTTATTACCTTTAGCTTTGAGATGGTGCATGTACTCTTCTAAATCTGATAGCCCTATCTCTTCAATATAGACTAATGAATTACGTTTCTCTGATATATAATCATTAAAGTATCCTAGTTCTTTCCTATATCCGCTTATAGTTTCTTTTGATCTATCTATTGATTCCATATATTTAATAAAGCCATATATTACATCTCTTAGTAACATACATACTCCTCCTCTTGTATTTATAATTCATAATAATAATATATATTTAAAATTTGCTTATTTTCATAGCCTTGCTCCTCCTGTTTTTATCGTCAGTACCGACAGTTGCTACAAACTGTTTGCATTGTCAGCACTGACGATAAGTAGGGGAGAGAAAAAGACCTCACTCTTTTTCTCATTTTCTTTTCATATTCTAAACATCTAAAAGTTCATTCACAACTTCTTCTAATGAGGTTTCACAGTCTAGTGTAGTTCTTGAAGATTCTTCTCCTACTAATGTATCTTCTGGTTCTTCGGGTCTAGTTAGGTTTAATGCCCCTACTTTCTCAATAGTTATTTCTTTGTGACTACCAGCATGTCTTTTGTAATAGTGAATGCCTACTTCTTCAAGATTCGATTTAACCTCTTTTAATCTTCTACTCAATACGTTGGCATCTCTTGCCCATGACTTTACTCTTGTATTAATTTTTTCATACTCTGCAATATCTTCTAGTTTTCTCAGAAGTTGTGATACACTTCCTGTCCAACTTGGTGTAGTCTTCATCATTGCATTTACAGCTGCTGCAACTGGGTGTGATGCTAGTGCTTCTTCATTAGCTGTATCTTGATTAGTAAGATATGACTCTAGAAAAATATCTCCACCTAACTCTAGTACTTCAGCAATTGCGTATCCCCAATATGTGAAATCAGCCATTCTACCTACTTCATCTAACTTCACTTCGTCATATAGAGGTATAGCTTTAGACATTGCATTGAATATAGCACCAAGAAACTTAGGTAGGTCTTTCTCAAACTCTTCTTCAATTTCCTTCTCTGTTTTTCTCTCTGTCTTTGGTATTCGCTCTAGTTCTAGAAGGATAGAACGATCTAATAAGTCTGGTCTTGTAGCTACTATATTAATACCATTTAATGACACACATCTTTTAAATCTTAGTATAGTTTCATCACTATCTGAATAGAGGGTTCTCTTAGAAAAAGCTCCTCCTGTAGCAGCCATACATAGCAAGTCTGACTTTTCAGCAGATATGGTATCTAGATTGTCAAAGCATGGCATGTAGTTATTTGAAAGAACTATTGCTAAATCATGCTTACTAGTTGGCATAGTCAAAGTACCTTCCATTGATGGATCTACAATCTCTTTCATCATTCTCATTGTTGTAGATTTTGCTGCCCCTTTTTCTCCAAACAACACTGATAGTACATGAGCTATTTGAGGTATAAAGCAAGTCACTAGATACACAGTAAAGAGAACCTTATCTAATTTCCCCTTAAATCTAAAGTGTTTCTCTACTAGACCGAATAGTTCTGATGGTTTAGTTGTGAAGTCAGGTTCCACTTGCTGTTTCATATTGTTACTTCTTCTAAATAGGGTGGGTGGATTACTTTCAATAGAACACCCATCTTTATTTATCTTTATAGCTCGCCACTCTCTATCACAAATATCATAGTAGTAGTCCTCACCATCTTTAGCTAATCTTCTTTGTAGTTTTTGTTGATTATCTGAAAATATTGCTTTCATTTCAAAGACCTTTACTGCTTGACTTATAGCATCGCTACCTGGTGATGAGAGTTTCTCTTCAAAGTACAGTTTAGTAAGATACAATGCAAACTTCTTGCTCTTTATCTCCATAACTTCTACATGATTATCTATGTCTATAGCTACAAAACCTTGTTCTAGTTCATCTTTAAAGTATCTAAAGTCCTTTGCTAACTTTATAATTACATCTGATTGTTTTTCTTCTTTTCTCCCAGGTTGCTCTGCTTCCTGTGAGGTCTCATTTAGTAGTTCCTTTAAAGTTTTCCAGTTTTCATCCTTGCATCCGTTGTGATGACAACCTGCAGCTATTGCTCCGTTATCAAATTGAATGATGTATGCTGCACTATTAGTGTGATCACTATTCCATGGACAAGTCTTTAAAATATATTTAGTTCCACCATCTTTAAATGGAGCTTTATATGCTAAATCTAGTCTATGCTTTTCTATAAGATCATCTATATTAATTGATTTACTACTCGCTTTAACCTTGTATTCACTCTCTACTTTAGGTCTTTTAGAAACTATGCTTTGAATCTGTTCTCTTGTAGCCACTGTTCTTTCTTTGGGTTTCTTTATTACTTTGGAATATCTATGTGGTCTTTCTTCAGTATTATCACCCTTACAAGCTATCGTTCCATAAAATTTAACAATTCTAGCTGGGTTATATGTTGTACGATCTACTTGAACCTCTTCTGTTGAGTAGATAAAGTCCATTGCTTCTAGAAAATCTTTCACTAGTTTTATGTTGTCACCACTATTCTCCATATCTATAGGAAGTAATAGGTGATATCCGTTCCCACTATCTCCTGCTATGGGAGTAGGTAAGTTTTCATTTTTAAAGTCTCTTAAGATATTTTTCAGAAGCTCCAATGCTTTCTCTTTCTCTTCCTTAGTTGAGGATATTCCACTAGGTCTTACAGGGTCTAAGTCTATTAGTATATATTTAATCTTTTCAATATCTGTATCACTTGTAGTTTGTTTTGCATAGGTTTGTAACCTATTATTGTATCTTGATAGAAGACCACTCTTAACTGGATTTAGTGTAATGTATATGTCATTCTTTCCATTATATTTTTCTACACTTTTTACTGCTTCTGTATAGTTATCAAAGTATCCAGATACAGTTCCTTCTCTAGTTCCAACCATTCTAATTTCTATTACTTCTCCTTCATTGCGTACTAAGTTAAGTGTATCTAAGATTTCATCTAGCTTTCTTTCATCTGCCATTTTCTTGTCTCCCCCTTTTATCTACTCTCCCGTTTTTACCGTCAGTATCGACTACTTCTACAATTTATCTGTCACAACTGACGACACTGACGATAGTTATGGGAGATATAGATTTTTTAGTCTATGTTGATTATTGCTATAGGATTGCCATTAGTATCATTAGTAAGTTCCCCATTGTAGAAAGTAATTGATGTTCTTCCTTTTGAAAAATCTAGTTCAAACATATCTGTAATTTCATTTACTAAAGCTGTATTATATATAAAGAACTTGTTACCTTGCTTACGAAGGCTATGTTCAGTTGTATCTTCTAATCTTGTTGTTGCTATTATTGTGTCTTCTAAGAATAATATTTGAACTTTATCTGGACTTCCTAGGTGTTCGCCTATTTCATTTGAAAGACCAAATCTATTACCATTGCTAGATTTCACAATATTAGCAACTCCTTTTCTCCCACCAGGCAAGCTTCTCTCACTAGATTTAGCTTCTGCTGGCTTTGCATTACTTAAGTCATAACCTTCTACTATTTCTTTAGGTTTCTCGTCTTCTTTTGTTTCTGTTATTACTTCTACTTCTTGTTCATCTATTTCATCCAAAGAGTCCAAATCATCCAACTCTAGACCCTCATCTAGTTCATCAAATTCCAGTTCTTTGCTTTGATCTTCCTTATCTTTCATTTCTAAGTTTTCATCTAACATGTTTAGGTCAAATTCAGTATCCTCAAGATCAACTTCCTCTTCTTCAGTATCTAATTCCTCTAGTTCTAGTTCGTCTAGTTCAAATTCTTGGTCATCTAATATTGTTTTTTCATTTTTCATTTTCAAATCCCCCTCTAGTTTTTAGTCATCTAATAAGTCATCTATATCTATACTATTTAAGTCTATTGCTTCTTCATTTGAATCTTCTAACATCATACTGTCTATTTCTTTTTCTAAATCACCTTGTTTATCTACTAGATAATCATCTAACTCTCTTGACCTAGCTATGCTTCTATCTTTAATTCTTTCAATACTAACTATATTTGAGTATCTTACTCCGTCTTTTTCAACATTCTTAACTATTACTTGAACAGGAATGCCAACTAGCTCTGATAGTTTTAGGCTTTGACCTGGCTCTGGAAGAACGTCTAGCTTCTCAAGTAGTTTAACCATATTACCCTTACTGCTCCATGAGTAGTTAGGAGCAATATAGAGTGTAGTTTTCTTTTCACTCTTATCTGTTATACCTATTCCAATATTTAAAACTACTCTAGTCCCATCTTCCGAATACTTACTTTCTCTTTCTGTATATCCAACAGAGGATGTAATCCCTTCATATATTCCTTCATCAACGCTTCTTTCATCTTTAGTAGGTCTTTCAAGTAAGTCTGTTGATGTTAGTTCTGTTATTTTCATTTTTATCATCTCTCTTTCTTTTTTATATATTTTCTATATGTTTTGCTATATCTTGAAGATCATCTGTAATTAGAACAGAGTACCGATCTCAATTTCTAAGGTATAGCGAAATATTGCAGCCTCATGCATAGCTATTTTTACTCTATTCTCTATTTCATCTTTTAAGAGATATATGCTTTCAATATCATAAACAAAATCCCCTTCACCTTTATAGCAATCAACCGTAACTGTTTCTCCATCTGTTTCTATTCTTTTTATGTCTTTTGAAAGTGAATCTTTAACTCGTTTTATTATCATGTAGTCCTCTTCTTTAATAGAAATGCCTTCAATAATCTCTGTTGGGATTATAACTTTATAGTAACCCATGATTGACTGTTCCTCACCCTCCCTAAAGTCTGTTCTATCTTGTAATGTTAAATATGTTTTATTCATTTTCTAAACATCTCCTTTGTTGTTTTTTTATTTTTCTAATAACATCTTACCAAGGATCTTTTCCTTGTTCACTAAGCAGGAAACATCTTAAATCTTTTTTCCGCACTAAAAAAAGAACCCACTAGTTACTGGATTCTTTTAATGGATATTTCTTCATTTTTTAAGTTGACTATATAATAGCTGACCTAGAAACAAATCAGTTGTATCTTTATAGTCTTTTGACTTTTCCTTTATCTTTTCATAGAAATCTAAGTAGCTACTATATACTTTTATCTCCTCACTATCATTATATGCTTCTTCAGGAATAGGCTCATTCTCTAGTTCATCTAGCCTTTCTTGATACATGCTAATATATTCCTTTAGTCTTTCTTTCTCTTCTTCCCTTTCCCTGATTCGCTTTTGTCTTAGTTCTTCTTTACTCATTTTGCTGTGCTTCTCTAGTACTTCTTGTATCTTTTGTCTATGATCTTTTTTAGTTTCATTTCTTTTCATATAGTTTTCTACTTCTTCAACTATTATTTCTTCTTGCTTTGTAAGTTCCAAAGATTTATCTAAGAATAGGTCATAGTACATAAGTCTACCTAGCTTAATTTCTTCTTCTGTTAAACTCTCTTTGTCTCCTATATCTGTAGTCCCTATGAATTTATATAAATAATCTCTGACTTCTTTATCCCAAATCATAGCATCTTCATTTTTTAAATGATTTATATCTTTTGTCATCTCCATAAATTGCTTTAACAGTTTTGCCATCTCTTCATCTAAGGATTTTGCATCTTCTAGGTCAATGTCCTTAATTTGATTTATCATGTCTTTCATTCGCTTTCTATCTTGATTCTTCTCTTCTTTTGTAAGTTCTCCTTTACTCTCTGAATCTTTTAATGCTTCTTCTATTTCTTTCTTTAATGCTTTTTTGTTAGTACTATAAGCTTCTTTTATGTAGTATGTGTTTCTGTGTAAGTTATAGATCCACTCATCTATAGTTTTATTTATAAAGCTTATTACGTCTCCTGGGTGTTCATTTTCTAATATTAGAAATGCAGCTGTTAGTTCACTTATCTTTTCAATTAGTTCTGGTATTCCATCTACTAGTTTTAATGTTGGTAAATAGCTTGGTAAAGTATATGCACAGTGCTTCAATTGATCTGGTAGTCTACTTTCAGTTTCATCAGTTAAGGTTTTATAGTAATTTAAGATGTCATCAGCAGTAATATCTTTTATACCCACATTGTTTCTAAAAAAAGGATTGTTGGGAAATGCTTTCATTAGAACTATAGCAAGTTCTGTCCATTCTATTAACCAGTAGTAGCTTAGATTTTCTTCATTATATTTCTTAAAATCTTTTTTATCTAATTGATACTTGCTTAGAAATTTATCAAACTGATTTCTAAATGTTCTTTCATCTACTATTAGCTCATTTATTACTTCTGTATGTGTAAAGTCTATTTCTCTAAGCTTTTCTTTTCTTTTTCTACTCATATTAATTCACCTTACCTTTTTATCATATTATAACACTACTTATATGCCCTTTCTTCTCTTGTTTTTATCGTCAATATCGTCAGCATAGTCAATCAGACCTTCTAGGTTTTACAAAAGCTGATGGTACTGACGATGTTTATGGGTTTTGTAGGCAAAAAAAATGTTCCCTAACCTCCACTTAGGAAGTTAGGGATTGTATGTTTGTTTTTTTATATTATCTTATATTTCTTTAGTAAATCTGATACTGACTCATTGATTACTTTCTTTATGCTAATTCCAGCCTTTTTAAGTGTCATTATTTCATCATATAATTCTACTTCTAAATAAGTAGTTATTCTTATGTCTGCTCTTTTTTCTGGTCTCTTCAAAAACTGTTCCATATTTTTAGGTATGTCCTTTTCTATCATTAACTCTACCTCCTTATAATCTTTCACAAGTTATCTATTCTATTGTTTACTTGTTTATTTACTTTTAAATCTATATCAGTGCTTATGTTGAAGATTCTAATGACAGATGATATAGAGGTATGCAAATATGCTTTTGTATCATTAATGGTATTTAATATTAATTAATATCAATTAACATTAATTATTATTAATGATTGTTTTTATTTTTCCTTTGAATTTGCTATAAGTGTTAAACCTAGAGTAAAACCAGCTGCAAAGAGTTCTATGGCTTTAGTTGTTCCTATTGCTATTAGAGGTATCATTATATTCTCCTTTCAATTCCTAATCTTTAGAGTTAAGCTCTTAGTAAGATAGTTCAACTTTAGATAATATTATCGTTCCTAGTATTGCTACTGTAAGACCTGCTAGAAAATATCCCATTGAATTTCCCTCCCTTCTGTTTTGTTTGCATCTGCTTTTGTTTTCTTTGTGTCAATTTTGGTTGTTTCTGCCTTCTCTGTCGGCTTCCTTGGTAGATAGGTGACGTTTGTGTTACATCTGTTTTTGCAAGCTGTTTCTGTAGGTGTTAGAGTATGTCCATCTCTTTTAAGCTTACAAATCTATCTTCTTCTCCTATGATTATGTGATCTAGTAATCTAATTCCTAGTATTTCTCCTGCTTCTTTTAATCTTTTGGTTATGTCGATATCTTCTTTAGAGGGATCTGGATTCCCACTGGGATGATTGTGAGCTATGATAATGCTACTTGCATTTGACATCACTGCTACTTTGTAGATTTCCCTTGGATGAGCTAATGAGCTATTAAGAGTTCCAATGCTTACTGTTGTTACATTATTGAATTCATTTTTAGTATTAAGTGATATTGATATCATACGCTCTTCTGGTAGGTTATTTAGAAATTTTCTACACAAGTCTACTGCATCTTGTGGTGATGATACCTTTCTAGGTAGATATTGAATACTCTTTTCCTTTACTACTTTTAAGCTAACCACTTCTACTCTTTTGCTCACTTCTTTTTTTGTTTCTTTTTCTTTAGTTGTCATCTTTATTTCCTCCCTTAGTTTATCTTTAGTATTCACTTGCTAGTAACATTATTGAATGGTCTATATTGTCTATTACATACAGTTTCACACTGCCTTTTATTGTTTCTACTACTTCTTCATCGAAGATATTGTATTCTCTTTCAAATGGTATAGGCTCTTCTTGACTATGAGTTATGGAGATCATATTTTCACTTTTATTTATATTGAATATCTGTAGATAGTCTAGCTCTACCTTACTTGCAATCATTTCTTCTATCCTGTTCCACAAGAATATTTGTAATTCTAGAGGTATTTCTATTTGAATTCCTTTAGTAATGTACTTATCTTTATTGAATTTATATTTCATCTATTTTCACTCCTTGTCATCCTTATCTATCAAAAACTAAAAAATCCCCTAATCACTTATTTGTGATTAGAGGTTTATAGTAGATTTACTGCTGCTTCTTTTTCTTTCTTGCTGGTATTAATGTAATAGTCCATTGTAGTTTGGATATTACTGTGACCTGCTATTTCACTTACTGTAGTTATTGCTACTCCTTTTGCTATTAACATACTGCAGAATGTATGTCTGAATTTATGAGGATATATCTTTATCTTTATTTCTTTTCCAATGCTATTCAAGACTTTATTTACTGTGTCACGATCTAACTTTTCTGCTCTTTGACTTATTAGCAGATATTCACTATCGCTAAACTTGTTTTCCTTTCTTTCTGTTTCAATGAATATTTTTATTAGAGTTAGTAGTTCATTTTTAATTGGTATTTCTCGTATCTTTCCACCCTTACCTATCACTTTAAGATGTGATGTTAGAAAATCAATATTTGATATTGTAATTCCTACTAATTCACCTGCTCTTACACCTGTATAGAGTAAAATATGGACTATTAGCTTATTTCTAAGACTTACTTTTTTGCTTTCTAAGTAGAATAATATCCTTTCTATTTCTTCATCTGAGAATATTTCTACTTCACCTTCTGATCCTTTAGCTACTTTTATTTTATCTTTAGAAAATACTACTAGGTCTTGTGTATATTTTTCTCTCACTAGAAATTGATTGAAGCAAGCTAAGCTATTTATCTTTTTATTTACAGTATCAACTGCATATTTCTCATTTTGTAGGTAATCTTTGTATTGGGTAATGAAAAACCTTTTTATACTTCCTTCAAACTTTACATCCTTGTTATTCAACCATTTTAGAAAGTCTCTAACATCTCCTACATATGATATTATCGTCTTTCTCGCTTTACCATCTGCTATTAGGTCTTCTTCAAATGCTTTTAGTATTTCATTAGTCATCAGTTCACCTACTTTCTTATCTTGGAACATATGAAAACCTCAAGCAGATTATTTCAATCCACTTGAGGTTTTATTATCTATTATTCTATTTCCTTTTTTATCACTTCTATTTCTTCTTCTGTAAGTCCTGTTACCATAGCTATTTTAGCTATTGGATCTCCCATTACTAGTAGATTCTTGGCTAATCTTTTTCTTTCTTTTTGAACTTCTTCTTCTCTCATTCTTTCAGCTACTGTCATAACTAACTCACCACCTTCTATTGATATTTTACTTACTTCTCTATGCATATCTTCTGCTGTTATATCATCTCTTACGTTTAATACATATCTTATACATGCGGATACATAATAGGTTATTTCATCTTTTTCCTTTGACTTCTTTATGAAAGTTATTGCTTCTCTTATGATTTCTATTGCTTCTTCCCTTGTTGCATGTCTAGCTCTAGATAATGCTTTTATACTTATCATTGACTCTGTTATTAGCTCTGTTTCTTTCTTATCATACTTTGATAGGTCAAATAGTAGGTACTCAAAGTTTGGTATATATTTCTTTAGACCTTCTGGTAATTCTTCATAGTTGGGTATCATTTCTCCTAGCGTCTTTTTGATACTCCATTCACCTTTATCGTGATAGATTACTAGTGGCAGTATTAAAGGTAATTCCATTTCCCCACTGTTTGGTTCTCCTGCTTCTTTTCTTTTTTCTTTATCGTCTTCTATCTTACTTTCCCAAATATTTATCATGTATTTCATTACTTGGAATATTACCTTACGATCTCGATAAGCTTTATGTTCAAATAATAGGTATATATAGCCATCTTTATTGTTTATATTTACCCTAAATAACAAGTCTGAAAATTCTTCTCTTAGGTCTTCATCTAAGAAGCTTTCCTTTTGTGGCTCTAGTGTATTCATGTCTATTATATTTAGTAGGTCATTTGGTAGGTATGTGTTTAGAAAGTTTGATGCTACTTTTAGCTTTCCAAATGTTGCTCTAAAGAATTTATCATGTGGTTGATTTAGTGCATCCAATACATCACCCTCTTTCTAGTTTACTCTTATTACTACTATTATATCATTTCTTTCGTATTTTCATAGTTAGTATTATTAGAATTACTATCAGCTTCTATATCTTCCATTACAGGTATTATTATTTCATTCTTTATCTCTTCAATCACTATCTCCCTAGTGTCACTTGATCTACAGTTAAGGTAATATGATTTTCCATCCACTATTACCTTCAACTCATATTCACCTAGACTTAGCTTTACACCTTCAATTTTCACATTTTTAAGTAGAGTCTCTTGAAGTAAGTCTTGATACAAGTTTTCTAGATTTGTTCCATTGGTGCTTTCGAGGTTATAATCGGATAGTGTCTTGAATGAATATTCTTTTATAACTTCTTCTAATCTTTGCAAGTAGATATTATACTCATAGGGATTTAGCAACTGTAGATGTATTATCTTGAATTCTCTTAACCACTTGATTGCATCTTTTACTGGACTACCCATTAGGTCTGGAGTTTTCTCAAAGAAGTCCTCTTCTAGTTTTGCTACTCCATCTACTACTGTTACTTCTAGTTCCATTCCATCTGTGTAGATTGATTCTGATGTGTGTACTATTACTTTCACTCTGAATTCTTGTGCTACTTCATCTTGTTTTATGCTTGCACCCATTACCCATTGATCGTAGTCTTCTTCTCTGTATTCAAATTCCTTTTTTAGTGCTTCTATGATTGCTTTATTTACATCTATTTTATTCAAGTATCTCACCTCTTTCATTTAATCCGTAGTATACTTGAACATTATGACTATCTACATATCCTTCTTCTACATCTTCAATTCCTAAGACTTCTTCCCATCCATTATCTCTTACATATTGTTGACTTGCAGATGACATTGATATTTGGAATATCCACATATTAGCTACTTCTTCTTCATCAAATAGTTCCATTACTTTCTCTACATCTTCTAGCTCTTCTTCTAGAGTATTTTCTGCTAATGTTTCTAACTCTCTTTCTGCATAGTCATAGTAGATTAGGTGTTTATCTATTTGAACATACCCTTTACCTTCTAACTTCTTATAGATTTCTTTCACTTCTTCTAATTTTATGTCTAGTTCTATATCAGCTATTATAAGTATACATAGCCTAATTACATCTATGTTATTCTCTCTTTCTAGAGCTTCTGCTAACTTTTTAGTATTATTGTAATCTAGGTATGGATTATAGTCTATTTTATTTCTTTCTATTTTTTCTATAAATCTTACTACTAATTCTGCTTCCTCAACTGTTATGGTGTTATATTTTTTATATACTTTTTCTATCTCTTTAGTTATGAATCTTTTAAGTATTACTTGGTTATCTTTTGTGTGCATTATTATTCCCCTCTCTATTAGTTGTGATTTATATTTCTAATCTCAAGGTAATAATATATATTTCATTTTATGGTTGATACGTTTATGTATTTTAATTTAATTAGTTATGACTCGTTGCATTATTTGAATTATTAAGAGAGTTTTTAAGAGGGATTTTTTATGTATGGTATGGTTTTACTAACCTTTAGGTTATGGAAGGCTTTTTAGATTGTTTTTCAATGTGTTTTGATAGATTTTTTCAATGAGTAGGTATTACAAAAAACAATAATGAGAGTCGATTTTTTACTCAACTCTCATCATTACATTTGAAAATCTATATGACTCCATGGCATCTTTTGCTTTTTGAGAGAATCCAATTCCCCACTCTGGCTTTGAAGTTTGTCCTGGTTTACGTTAGTTCATAGATATTGAAATATTATCAACATCTATATCTTTTTCTCCTATTTCTTCTTTCGAGAACGTAACATATATCATAATTGCATTTAGTGGTGGTACATTAGTATTTTTAAGATTAAAATCTTTAGATGCTATTATTTCTTTATTTTCATCTTTTATTACTATAGGTAGTTTTTCTATGTTTACTGTTTGATAGCTTCCATTTCTTATTAGTAATGAAACTTCTATAAATTCATCCTTAGTCTTTTTTATTTTATATGTTGTTATATTCACTTCATTCTCATCTACTAACTCTAACCTTTTTATAAAAGATTCTATTTCATCTACCTCTTTATCTGAGTATTTATTTTCTATGTTTTCAAATTTAATATTTACTTTGTCTTTTATATTAGGTCTAATGTCTATTACTAACTTCCAGTCATCTGATGGTATGTCATCTGTAAATACTTTAGATTTATCAAATAATATTTTCCATGGTCTACCTGATTCTACTGGTATTTCTCCTAATCCACTTAAATCAAATGTTTGTCTGGCTAGTATTTGATTTTTTTTGTCTAACAGAAGTAGTGGTATTTCTTCAAATTTTATGTTCTTTTCTAAACCATTTAGTATGAAGAAACTAACTTCTATTTTATCTCCTATATCATAAGCGTATACTCCATTTATACTTATATCATTTTTCTTTATTTCTGGTAACCTTTCTAACTCATTTTGCATATACTTTTTATTTAATTCAGTTGTAACCCTTTCTTCTTCTGGATGAAGAGATAAACTTGGTTTAATTGTATCTTTGTTTTCTTGATTTACTTCTATTGAAGCACTAAATTCTTTTTTATTTGCTGTTTCTTGTTTTTTTCCTATAATTTTTTTTATAAAGCTCATTTTTATCTCTCCTAACTCTGTATCTGAACTTTTAGTTTTAATATCAGTACTATTTTATTACTGTTATCTTTAAATCTATAATGTTGAATTTATTGATAAAAGCAACTTACTTTTATATACTGATATATTAACTATTAATTCTGATGTTATCTTTTCCGACTTTGGTTTTAGTATAAATTGACGATTACCTTCTTTGCCATTTGATTCATTGTTTTGACTTTTAACTTCTTCAACTGACCAAAGTTTATTGTTTACATTATCTAAAAAGTATTTTACTGCATTATCTAAGTCGCCTTTGTATTTTTCTACTGAGTAACTTCTTATTCCTTGGGTATTGCCTTCTTCAGACTCTTTAACATCATCTTGAATTATTTTAGCCCCTTCATACACTGGAATTCCTTTGAATTCTTTTCCATAACTCGAATCTATCTCTTTTTTATAATTATTATAGTAGAATATAGATGATATTATAATCGCTATTATTATAGTTAATGAAATTACTTTGTTTTTCTTTTTCATAATCTAATTCCTTTCTTTGTATAGTATTTTACAGAGCACTTTAGCTAATCTCTACCATTGGCATCTCTTTTGTCTTGTGAACATAGTCACACTGAGGGCAACTAATGTACAGTTGATCTACTTTCAAATAAAAAGACTAACCATATTTCTATGATTAGTCCTTTGTTTTAAAACTTAGATTAAGCCAAAGCTTTATGCTTTAATCTCATAAATCTTAAGTCTATATTTTAAACTATTGTAGTGTTACCGTTACAGTATTTGCTCCTGTAGCTAGTTTTTGCTCTAATTCAACATCATCACCTGATGTTGTAACTGTATATTTAGCTCCTATTGTAGCATTTGCAGTTAAAGCAGCTGCTATTTTTGTAGCTATTTGAGCTTCTGTATCTGCAGTTGTGATTCCTGATACTGTTACATCTATAGGTCCACCAACTAATCCTGTATCATCGTTAACTCTTACAACTATATATCCAGCTGATGTAGCTTTAGCTGTTACAGTGAATTTATCTTTGTCTAATGTTCCAGCATTTGCTGCAACTCCTGTAGTATCATTTGAAGCTGCTCCTAAAGTAACTCCTGCTGCTTTTGCTACTACTGATCCAGTGATAGCTTTTGCAGTAGTGTTTCCTACATTAGCAGTTCCTGGTGTTGTAGTATT